>ENA-UOOM01003704-UOOM01003704.1-fermentation-metagenome-genome-assembly--contig:-NODE-3704-length-10751-cov-9.246728_pt1 | contig 10751 bp, 5 predicted proteins | sample MGYA00245781_ERZ724031 | MGnify/ENA primary metagenome ERZ724031 (study PRJEB28704, sample SAMN03018317) | fermentation metagenome | biome: anthropogenic terrestrial biome; feature: soil; material... | reverse complement strand
ACGGACTATCTGGTCGTTTACAGCAACCGCGAAGTAAACACCTCGCGTACAGTAAGCCTGAAAAACAAATCGGACAAAGTATCCGAATACCTGAACCAAACATTCAGCGGCACAGATATCGGTTACGATTTTGAGAATAATTATATTGTCCTTTCGAAGAAAGCCCAACAAACCGCAAGCACAATTACAAATTTGGTGCAAACTCTTCAACAGCAGGAAAAAACCGTGAGGGGTACCGTTACTGATTCAAACGAAGAGCCCGTTATTGGAGCGACGATTGTCGTAAAAGATAATCCTTCGCAAGGTACAGTTACAGATATTGATGGTAATTTCATCTTGTCCAATTTACCGGAAAACGCTGTATTGAAAATCACTTACGTGGGAATGAAACCTCAGGAAGTTAATACAGCAGGAAGAAGCACTATAAGTGTTGCATTGGAATCAGATGTAGAGTTGTTGGATGAACTTGTGGTAGTGGGATATGGAACTATGAGAAAAAAGGATTTGACCGGATCTATTGTACAAATCCGTCCTGAAAAACTTGCCAATGAAAACCCTAAAACCGTGCAGGACATTCTTCGGGGAACTCCTGGATTGCAGGTAGGTCTCGACGTCTCTCCAAAAGGCGGTGGATCCATGCAGCTCAGGGGGCAACGCTCAGTGTATACAGACGGAGGTCATAATGAACCGTTGATCATACTTGATGGAATGATATTTTATGGAGAACTTTCGGAAATCAACCCCGACAATATCGGACAGATTGATGTACTGAAAGACGCTTCGGCTGCGGCAATATACGGAGCAAAGGCGGCCAGTGGTGTGATCATAATTACAACAAAAAACGGAGTATTAGGAAAACCAATTGTGAATGTGAACATTAATACCGGTTCCTTGACAATCAGTGCTGATCGCAAACGATTCGATGCTGACGGTTATATAAAATACCGCGAAGACTGGTATAAAACACTTACCTACGACGTAAATCCTGTCACAGGCGTATATGAGGCCTATCAAAAAGGAAGGAAAGATCTTGGGTTTTACAACCACCCAAACAATCTAGAGCAGCTAGGAGTTTCACTAGATGCGTGGCGTGCATATACTACTAACTCTGATGGTGAATCGGACGAAAGCATCTATGCGCGACGTTTGGGTTTGGAGGAGCTAGTACTGGAGAACTATTTGGCTGGAAATTCTTTTGACTGGTATAAGCATTCCCATCAGACAGGAATCAATCAGGACTATAATATCAGTGTTTCTGGTGCCAGTGAAAGAGCGAAATATTACTTATCGGCAGGTTACTTAAAGAATGAGGGTGTTGAAAGAGGTAACGAATATCAGGCCGTTAGAGCCAATGCGAAGGTGGACACCAAGGTGGGCAAATGGTTTGAAATAGGAGCCAACATCAACTTCCAAAACCGTAGTGATGGTTCGGTTCAAACGAACGAAGACAAAGACATGCGAAACAATAGCCCCTACAGCCTACCCTATGACGATGAAGGAAATCTTTTACTCTACCCAATGGGATCGATCAATAGAAGAGGCGCCAACTTTGATTACTATAAGCAGTTTGTAAATCTGGAAAAAGGGTACACGGTGTTCAACACCATTATTAATGCCAAAGTGAACTTGCCTTTTAACGTTACATACTCGTTTAATGCATCACCGCGCTATCAAACATATTATGACCGTTATCACGAATCATCACTACATCCCGAATGGTCAGCAGATCCAAATGGGCTAGTAAATCGCGAGCAGGCTCAGCGCTTTGACTGGTCAATCAACAACACCATCAAGTGGGAAAAAATCTTTGCCGAAAAGCATAACATAAACCTAACCTTGGTGCAGGAAGCCGAAGAGCGTCAGTACTGGCAGGACCGCATCGAAGCTCGCAATATCCTACCTACGGATGCCTTGGGATTTCACAATACCAGCAGTGGAGACCCAACAAAAAGCAGGTTTTCTTCTGAGGACACTCACCAAACAGCAGATGCTCTGCTTGCAAGGCTCTTCTATTCTTACAACGATCGCTACATGCTAACAACTTCTGTCCGTCGTGACGGTTATTCGGCCTTCGGACAGAACGAACCTTACGCCACTTTTCCGTCGGTAGCTCTTGGATGGTCATTTGTCAACGAAAATTTTTTCCAATGGCAACCGATGAGTACCGGTAAGTTGCGTGTGTCATGGGGTAAAAACGGGAACCGCTCGCTTGCAAATCCTTATTTGTCACTTGCGGACCTCACTAAGGGAAATATGCAGGGTTATATAGACACTACAGGAAAAACTTTTAATATGTATTATTTACGAATTGCCCGCATGGCCAACCCGAACTTACAGTGGGAAAAAACCGAATCGTGGAACTTCGGGTTGGACTTTGGTTTCCTCGACGAACGTATTACGGGAAACATCGAGTATTATTCGATGAGTACCCACGATATGATTATGAATATGCCTTTGCCCAACTTCAGCGGGTTTAATTCCATCACTACCAATTTGGGAGAAGTATCCAACAAAGGTGTGGAGGTTTACATTAGCTCACAGAACATCAAAAACAATATATTAGAATGGAGTTCGAGCTTGAGTTTTTCGTATAATAAAAATAGAATTAAACACTTGTTTTACCAATATGAAAATATTCTCGATGACGAAGGAAATTTGATAGGAATGAAGGAAAAGGACCGTGTTGAGAGCGGCTGGTTTATCGGGCAGCCCATCAGCGCCATTTGGAATTATAATGTTACTGGTATTTGGCAGGTGGACGAGGTTGAAGAAGCGCGACGGCACGGACAGGTACCGGGGGATCCAAAAGTAGCCAACAACTATACTGCTGATGATGGGACAAATGCTGATGGTAGTGTTAAACCTACGTATAATAACTTCGACAAGGAGTTTTTGGGGCAAACTACTCCTCCTATATTATGGTCGTTGCGTAACGATTTTACGTTGTTTAAGAACATCGATCTCTCTTTCAATATCTATTCCTACATGGGGCACAAAAGTCTCAATGGTAATTACCTCAACCGCGACAATGGTGGTTCGTCAATTACCTATAATTATAACACAGCTGCCAAGGAATACTGGACGCTTGAGAATCCCACAAATAAGTATGGACGCCTCGACGCTTTGGGCCCTGCGGGAGCCACGAATGTGAACAAGCTCTTAAGTCGTTCGTTCATCCGCCTCGAAAATATTTCAGTAGGCTACACTCTGCCTGTGCAGTATACGCAGATGGTAGATGTGGAAAAAATGAAAGTCTTTGCTTCCATCCGCAATGTAGCAGTATGGAGTAAGGAATGGGAATATGGCGATCCTGAAACCGGAGGCTTAGCAACCCGTTTGTTCTCGCTTGGATTAAATATTGTTTTTTAATTTTAAATATATATGAAAATGTTAGTAGATAATTATAAAAAACTGTTTTCAACCATCACTCTGGCGTGTATGCTTTACAACGCACCAGCATTCTTTGGCAGTTGTTCTAAAGATTTTCTAATGCCAGATCCACTCTCATTTTATGAGCCTAATGCTACATTTAGTACATTAGATGGATTGGAGTCTGCAATGGCTACACTTGATAGAAATTTCCGCCAGTCATGGGCCAATGGGAGTAGTGATTACACCCCCATAAGCACCGATCATATTTTTTCTGATATGGGATACTACGCAAAAACGGATGTTAATGTCAACACTGCTAATGTCAACATTGCATCCGGCCTTACGCCCACAAGTGGATGGGATGCCGATGGTAGCAAGATTAAATATTTCTGGGAGGAGACTTTCAACAGCATCAAGTATTCCAACGCCATCACTACTTATGTCGATAAGGTTCCAGGGTTGGACGAAAATGTAAGAAACATGTTTAAGGGTCGCGCTTATTTCTACCACTCTTTCCTCTACATGCGTCTTGCCTTCCATTTTGGCGATGTACCCATAGTTTCCAAAATACTTGACGTGCCTAAACAGAACTATCGCAGCACTACGCGGGAGGCAATCCTTAAGATGTGTACCGAGAAGATGGAACTAGCAGTACAATGGGTGCCCGAACAGGCTGAAATGGAATATATTGGAATGGTCAACAAAGGAGCGTGCCGCATGTTGCTCATTAAATGCTACCTTGCCACTGGGCAGTGGGAGAAAGCCAAAGAGCAGGCTGACATACTTATTGATCAGTCGAACTACTCCTTGATGACCGAACCTTTCGGAACATGGAACCCTGGCGGTGAGCCCAAAACATGGCCAATCACCCGTAACGTTATTTGGGACCTGCACCGCTGCGAGAACAAACTCATCCCAGCAAACCGCGAAGTCATCATGGGTATGCCTAATCGCGGGACCAGAGCGGAATCATTTATTCCATTTCCCACCATGCGCCTTTATGGCCCTAACTTCAGCTCTACATCCAATTTGAGAACGCCTGACGGAAAAGGTGGAGTGCAAATGTATGCTCGTACCGATCGCAATTACGTTGACACGCTTGACTATGCTCGTGCTTTAGGACGCGGTAATGGCTTTGTTCATCCTACCACCTATGCGCAGTTTGGTCTATGGAAAGTAAATGGTGTGGATGATGAAGGCGACCTGCGACACAATAGCAAGGTGGGTAACTGGGTGCGGATGGAAGATATCCGCTATAACGATGCAAATTCTACATGGCGCGGAAAAAACCTCATGTTGTATCATCCAGATACCAGAGCAGTCTTGGATGCCGACACACTCCGAGACTGGTGGAACTGGCCGCATTACAAAATCTACACCAACGATGTGGTAGCCGAAGCAAACCCATCTACCGGACGACACGATGGCGCTTCCAATGGTGGAAATGCCGACTGGTATCTCTACCGTTTAGCCGAAGCTTATTTATTGCGTGCCGAAGCTAAATTCTATATGGGTGACCCCACCGCTAAAGACGATGTTAACGAAGTACGCAAGCGCGCAAAATGTACCCAGCTTTACACTAAAGATGTTACAATTGGCGACATAATTGATGAACGTGCCCGCGAACTCTTTATTGAAGAGTTCCGTAAAATGGAACTCACTCGCGTATCGCTCTGCCTTGCACTTAGCGGAAAACCCGACGAATTTGGTAATACATACGATTTAGAAACTTTTGATAAACAAAGCGGTACAGATGCTGGAGGTGGCAGTTACTGGTGGCAACGAGTCATGCACTATAACGTATATAACAAAAAACCAATCATCAGTAACAACCGTACTTTCCAATTTACAATTGCCAAACACAACATCTACTGGCCAATCCCCGAATCGGCCATCACGGCTAACATTATGGGGACGTTGAGCCAAAATTTCGGTTACAACGGCTATTCCGCCGATACCCCTAAATGGAATGACTGGAAGGAGGCTGTTGCAGATGAAGATCGCATTAAATAAATTGATGATTAAGACTGTTTTATTTTTCTGAATGACACATAATCATAACAGTTTTTTTAAATAATGACTGCTTCTTAATTTTCTTTCAAGGTGCTCAAAAAAGGAAAGAGAATTTAAAACAATTTTGATATATGAACTGATGTAATGCAAGTCTCTTTTTTATGGAAAATCTTTTAATATAAAATGTAGAATGCATTACATCAGTTTTTGAATAAAATAAAATTTTATACACATTAATTAATCATAAAATGAAACATACACGAAGAAAATTTATAACCACCGCATTGTCTGGAACTATAGCATCAGTAGCGACACCTATACCATTTGTAAAAGAAAAATTATTTCCGAAACCTGTGATTATTCCCAGAGAAGCCTTTGGAGCTAGTGATCGGATCAGAATTGCAGTTTTAGGAATTAACGGACGAGGAAAGGACCATATCAAAGAGATTATGAAACTTTCGGACACCGATAATGTGGATGTAGTGGCATTATGTGATCCGGACATGAACATATTGCGCAATCGTGCCAATGAGTTTCAAAAAACGTACGGAAAAAAAATTGCTATTGAACAGGATTTCAGGAAAACATACGATGACAAGAATATTGACGCAGTAGCCTTAGCAACACCAAATCACTGGCACGCTCTGCAAACAATTTGGGCTTGTCAGGCAGGAAAAGACGTGTATGTTGAAAAGCCGGCAACTCACAACATATACGAAGGTAAAAAAATGATCGAGGCGGCATATAAATATGACCGTATTGTGCAACACGGAGTCCAGTTGCGCAGTTCGCCAGCAATACGTGAAGCGGTTAAGCATCTTGAAGATGGATTGATTGGCCGTGTATACATGTCAAGAGGACTGGTATTCCGCTGGAGACCCGATATTGGCGACAAAGGCATATCAAAAGTTCCTGCCGGATTGAATTATGACTTATGGACCGGGCCAGCACCTTTACGTCCATTTTCTCAAAATCTAGTACATTATAATTGGCACTGGCATTGGGATTACGGCAATGGTGACGTTGGCAATCAGGGCATTCACGAAACAGATTTATGTATGTGGGGCCTTGGTGTTAACTCGTTACCTGAGAAAATCACATCGATGGGCGGAAAATTCCTGTGGGACGACTGCAAAGAGGTTCCGGAAATTCAAACTTCCACTTATCACTATCCCCAACAAAAGAAAATAATACAATTTGAAGTACGAAACTGGTGCACCAACCTGGAAGATGGAGCAGGTGTAGGTAATATTTTCTATGGTGACAAAGGCTATATGGTGATAAAAGGCTACGGTACCTATGAAACATATTTTGGCGAAAAACGTGAAAAAGGTCCATCCCGTTCAGAAAAGGGTGAATTGACACTGCATTTCAAAAACTGGTTTGATGCTATACGTGCTCGAGATATGAGTATCCAGAACGGTCCGGTACAAACAGGACATTTGTCCTCATCACTGGCTCATTTGGGAAATATTTCCTACCGTTTAGGGCGCCAACTCGAATTCGACCCCGTGGGCGAACGCTTTATTGGCGATGGCGAAAGCGAGGCTAATTCCATGCTCAGCAGGCAATATCGTGCACCTTATATTTTGCCTGATATTGTGTGACAGATTAAAATTATTATTAAGCATAATACAAAACAAAAATGAATAAAATTATTTTCCATAGTCTTATTTTTGTAACACTATTAAGTTTTTTTTCATGTGCGACCTTAAAAACAAATAACTTTTTATCTAAAATAGGAATATGCACTGATTTATCTAAAGCTGAGATGCTTGCTACACAAGGATATTCCTATATTGAAGAAGGTGTTTCTAGATTTTTGGTTCCTACAAAATCTGAAGAAGAGTTTAATAAATTACTTGAAGAAGCGGTTAACTCTCCGATACCCGTCAAAGCTTGCAACAATTTTATTCCCGGAAACCTTAAAAGCGTTGGTCCAGACGCTGTTCACGAAGAAATTTTAAAATTCGCAGAAACAGCTTTCCGCAGGGCACAACGTGCAGGAATAGAAATTATTGTATTCGGAAGCGGGGGTTCACGCGCCATACCCGAAGGCTTTCCACGCGATAAAGGCAGAGCACAATTCATCGAATTAGGTAAGAAAATGGCGCCAATAGCTCAAAAATACGATGTAACCATTGTGTTGGAACCGCTTAACACTACTGAATGCAATTTCATCAATTCCGTATCGGAAGGAGGAGAAATTGTTAAAGACATCGACCATCCCAATTTTATGTTACTAGCAGACCTGTATCACATGAAAATGGATAGCGAAGGGCCTGAAGGCATTGTAAAATACGGTAAGCTAATCAAACACACGCATATCGCCGAAAAGCAGGACAGAGCAGTACCGGGAACTTTTAATGAAGATTTTCGTCCCTATTTCAATGCACTTAAAAAGATACGTTACAAAGGGAATATATCTATCGAAGCACGATGGAAAGACTTTGACACACAAATGCCAGTAGCAATAAAAACAATAAAGGCACAACTTAATAACTAACGACATTTCGAAGAAAAAACAACTAACTGATTAAACACCAACAAATTGCATAGCACAATCTCATATAAGAGATAAGCCTAAACTGCTGATTATTAATGCCTATTTAGTAATTCCAAACGTTTGTAGAGCTATTTGTAAATTTTCCAGAAAAGCAGAATTGAAAACTAAAGTCAATTTTGCTTTTTTGTCTTATGAATAATTTAATTTCGAGTGTCTTTTGTTTTTTGTCAAAGGAAACATCCGCATAGACATTAAGGTTTCTGTAGAACTCGAGATAAAATCTTATCCTTGTTCTTTTTGTTTAAGCTATACTACATTTTCAGATGAACTTTTCGGTTTTCTCGATCATTCTTATGGCACTAACGGTATGACACAATGTTTCACAGCAATATAGCTATTTTTCGTTATAGGGCTTTTCTGTCGAATGGGTTGGAAATGCATACATAGTTTTACCAAAAGAAATAAAATAGAAACACATTAGCATTCACCGTCAAAAATAACTGCAGAATTGCCGAAAACAATAAAACTTTTCGTAAATTTGAGTTTGTTGAAAATTAGAAATCCACAATTCTTTAAAAACATATAACTTATGAAAAAAATAATTTTTACTCTCATTCTTGCAACTACGTTAACTTTCACTGCCTTTTCTCAATACCAACCCAATTGGGAATCATTAGACAAAAGAGAAACGCCACAATGGTGGAAAGACGCTAAATTCGGCATTTTTATCCATTGGGGGTTGTATTCGGTTCCTGCCTACGCGCCGGTAAACGAAGTGGATGGCATTTATGAAAAATATGCCGAACATTACTATAATCGTCTTTTAACCGGAAACAAATTCTTTCAGGATTTTCATGCGAAACACTACGGTGAGAATTTTAAATACGGTGATTTCGCGTCCCTGTTTAAGGCCGAATATTTTAATCCCGATGAATGGGCTGAACTCTTTAAAGAAGCCGGTGCAAAGTATGTCGTACTCACATCCAAGCATCACGACGGTTTTTGTTTATGGCCAAGCACGCAATCGCCTCACTGGAACAGCGTGGTTATGGGGCCTCATGTGGATATCATAGATACGTTATCGCAAGCCGTTCGCGATACCGGATTACGTTTCGGATTGTACTATTCGTTGCTGGAATGGGCACATCCGTTGTATTCTCAGCCAACTATTGAAAAATGGGTGGACACGCACATGTTCCCGCAAATGAAAGAATTGGTCAATAATTATAAGCCCGAAATTATTTTCTCAGACGGAGAATGGGATTACGACAGCAAAACACTGAAAAGCGAAGAGTTTCTTGCCTGGCTTTACAACGATTCTCCCGTAAAGAATACGGTGGTGGTAAACGATCGCTGGGGCAAGGAAACACGCAGCCAACACGGAGATTATTACACCACCGAATATGATTTGGTACACAATGCAGAAGGCATTGGCGACAAAGCCGATCATCCGTGGGAAGAAAGCCGTGGTATCGGAACATCGTACGGGTATAACCGGTTCGAAACAACGGAACATTATCTTTCTTCGAAACAGCTGATCGATATTCTTATCGACAAAGTTTCCAACGGCGGAAATTTCCTGCTGAACATTGGCCCCGATGCCACCGGAATGATACCCGTGATTATGCAGCAAAGATTATTGGATATCGGTAAATGGCTGAAGGTTAATGGAGAAGCCATTTATTCCTCACAACCTTGGCGAAGCCAAAATAAACCCAAAAGCGAGAACCTGTTCTTCACTCAAAGAGATGGTAATTTGTATATTATCTTAAAGAAATGGCAAAAAGCGCCTGTCGTCCTCACTCATTTAAAGAGTACCGGAAAGGTAGAGTTATTGGGATACAAGGGAAACGTAAATTCAAAATTTCAAAACGGACGTTTAACAATCACGATTCCTGCTTTAACTGTGGATGAATTACCCTCGGATCACGCTTGGGTGTTTAAAGTTTCAAATTTCAGGGAATAGAGTATGAAACGAGCATGTAAATCACTTACACCCATGAAGATGATTATTGCGAGTTACATATGATACATTTCGGCAGACAGGTTTTGACGAGAAATGGCACCAATTTGCACGAATGGGGCTGTATCATAAGTACACAGATGACACGGATGAAGCAGATTTTCACTGATAAAGAAAAAGTATATTTTTAGTGTCATTCGTGGCTAAAAATAACTATAACTAATTTGTGTCCCATACTTAATAGTTTTAATCATTATGAAACATCCATTACCAAATAAATTAGGACACACAAGGGAAAAATGTCTTGGTTCCCTGCCTGCTGCAGACAGGCCACCCGAATTGAGGAACACTTGTCTTTTCATTTCACAAATAACATAATCTATTTCAATTCCGGTTTTTTGCTTGGAAAAAGTAGTGGAGCCAACTGGCACAAGATAAGATTAAACTCGGATAACAATTGTTACTGGGACACACGTACAAAAGATATCCGATTCGAAGATATGACTTTTGAAGAATGGCAGGCACAAGCTAAAGATCTGCGCTCTATAATTGCAGATCCGGGATTTGTTTATCCTGAAAAGTTCGATTTCAATCTCAAGAACAGGAGAGTCGCCAATAAAATTGGTTTTAAACCTTTTGATTACAGTAAAGCCGGAGTTTACGGGAACAAGGAATGGAGGGAAAAAGCAATTTTAAAGAAAGAAATTGTTGATACCTTTGATAAGGTTGTGGGAAAAGCAATAATTCTCTTTTATTGACAATCCTATTCGGGATAAATTTTTAACAATTTTCATTTCTTTTGTAAAAAACAACTATGAAAACAAAAATTTTAATTTTAATTCCTAAGTACATGACAAAAAATTAAAAATATTTATATCAGATTGAAAACCAGTATTC
>ENA-UOOM01003700-UOOM01003700.1-fermentation-metagenome-genome-assembly--contig:-NODE-3700-length-10757-cov-13.066436_pt1 | contig 10757 bp, 9 predicted proteins | sample MGYA00245781_ERZ724031 | MGnify/ENA primary metagenome ERZ724031 (study PRJEB28704, sample SAMN03018317) | fermentation metagenome | biome: anthropogenic terrestrial biome; feature: soil; material... | reverse complement strand
CCAGGTATTCGAAAATATGAAGCTTGGGGATTTTATAAGTTCTGCCTATCTTAAAATGCTTGATCTGATTTTGCCGTAAAAGGCGGTATCCGGTTTTCGTGCTGATACCGCCCAGCATTTCGCACATTTGCTCCACACTGACCACGTCCGGGTATTCCCGAAAAATCAGCTTATATGCTTCACTGCTTTTAAGCAAGGTATCAGCCCCTTTCTCTCAAAAATGAAATGCAGATAACAGGGGTACGCCTATGATTGGGTACGCATACAGCTCGCACCAAGATACGCACCCCTGACCTGCATTTCTGCTTTGGTTCTATCGTTATGGGCTTATCCGGCGGACGGCGGCTGACCATCCTCATAGGAATTTCACCTCCCCCCATACTGACGGGCCATCCCCATTGCCTGCGACGGTTTTATCACGCTCGGACTGTGGCTGGACGGAAGTATCATTATCCCTCCGTATGTGTCGCCGCCTTAAATGCAACCAACATTTATTCGTTGCACGGTATTGATCGCTCGCACCTTACCTTCATCCAATCCATAACGGCATGGATACTTCGGCTGTGATCCGGCTGATGCCGGACAGGTGGTCTTGGCGTACCTGCAATCTGGCTTCCCTTTCAGGGCATACGGGGAACGTACCGGAAAGACACCTATTCAGTTGTCAAAGACCGTGAGGGGAAAGCTGTCTTGCCCTCTCGCCCTATACATTGAAAAAAGCCCCGCAAAATACAGGGCAATCGGATAGGAGGGAATTAATTATTTTAATTCCCGACCTTCCACAACACCTAGCATACCGTTCGGTACTAGGCGTTTCCTTAGTTTACACCTTAACTGATTCATAGTAATCCGTGAAAAATGTGTATCCTGACTTCCTTAACCGATTGTTGGTTATGGTGCAGGCAAGAATATGGCTGTTTGCTATGTGCCAATAGCCTTTTCTTGTGTTGGCGTACTTTATAGCATTACTGTGGGTAAGCCCCAGTTTCTTTAGCATAGAATATCTTGTTCTAACTCGTTTCCACCTTTTCCAGATATACATTCTCAATCTTCTGCGCAGCCATTCGTCAGTTCCTTTCAGCAAACTCTTCATATCAGCTAGTTTAAAGTAGTTAATCCATCCATAAATGAATTGTTTAAGTTTCAGCTTAACTGTCTCGTAACTCAAACCATTGTTTCTTGAAGTAATTTCCTTGGTTCTTCCTTTCATCTTGGCTATGCTCTTGGGGTGGACGCGAAGTTTTATTCCATCTTTTGATGGGTAGAATCCATACCCTAGAAACTTGACTTTCCCAATGTAGGCAACTGTAGTCTTTTCTCTGTTTACTTTAAGTTTAAGCTTGCCCTCAATAAATGGTAGAATGTTTTTCAACATTCTTTGGGCACTTCTCTTGCATTTTGCAAACAGCTGTACATCATCTGCATAACGCACAAATTTTATTCCTCGCCTTTCTAGTTCATGGTCAAGCTCATTTAGCATAATGTTACTGCATAACGGACTAATTGACCCTCCTTGCACTAGTCCTATATTTGTCTCCTCAAACCTCCCCTTGTCAACTGCTCCTGCAATCAAATATTTGTGTATTAGGGATATGACTCTGCCGTCCTTAATTGTTCTTGACAAAATTTCAATCATTTTCGATTGTTTAACTGTGTCAAAAAATTTCTCTAAGTCCATATCAACTACATATGTGTAGCCTTCATTCGCATATTCCTTACACTTCTTTAATGCATCATGAGCGCTTCTTTTGGGTCTGAATCCATAGCTGGTTTCACTAAATTGAGGTTCAAACACTGGTGAAAGTATTTGTGCGATTGCCTGTTGCACTACTCTGTCTACTACTGTTGGTATTCCCAGCTTTCTCATTTTCCCATTGTCCTTTGGTATTTCTACCCGTCGGACCGGATTTGGACGATATTTACCGCCCAATATGGATTTCTTAAGCTCCTCACCACTGTCTTTGAGATATTGTAGAAGAAATTCCACTTCCATCCCATCAACTCCATGTGCTCCTTTATTCCTCTTAACCTGCTTAAATGCTTGATTAAGATTGTTGGTATTTAAGATTTGCTCAAGTAGCCCATACCTACTTCTGTCGGCATTGGTGGTGTTGTTTTCAGTTATCCTCTTATTATCAGTAGGCGCTCTGTCATACCCTTCATGTTCCGCATTATCTCTTTGACAGCAGCCATTACCACAGTAATGTGTTCTGCCTTCTTTTAACCCGACCTCGGTAACATCCATTTACTACCACCTCCTAAGGTTCAACCCTTCATAACGCTGTCGACTGGCGTTACTAATATGGTATCTGCTGACTTCTCATGATAAATCTTGTTTCAACCACATTTCACAAATGAGTTCCATGTGTCCATGAGACCTCCCGCGGTAAGACCCGTAACTTTCATTCCATGTGCCCGCAGTATTTACACCTCTGCGTCCGTGCAGTTTATTGGACTTTAGCATGTTTTGCAGCCTTATCCCACATCGTATGCCTAATACTGTTCGTGTTCCTCGGGCCGGAACTTTGCTCATCACGCTTCCTTCAGATTCCACCTCGCGGTGGACACCCTTGCGCTTGGCTAATGGTTGGCAACTGCCAGCCCCCATAGTGGACTTTCACCACCTAGTTACGCGCCATGCGCGGCGCACAAAAACAAGGCTTGCAGAAAATTTTCTCTGCAAGCCTTATAGCTTATTTCTCAAACCGTTTTAGGTCAAAGTTGTATACCGCCAATATGAATTCCAGCGTTAAATGCTGCCTGCAATCCTCGTCCAGCTTCCCGAACAGGCAGGATTTTTTGATAATGAGCGGTTCAAACTGCCGGATGAGGTTTTCAATTGCCCGCTCGTTACCATGCTGGGCTGCTTCGATTAAATCCAGTATTTCCCGCATGGCCTTTCCTCCTTTCCGTAAAAGTGCGTTGCTTTCACGGAAAGGGCGGAGCACGGATTAGATAAAAGATGGCTGGTTCATATCCGAAACCGATTCTTCAGCTTTTTCAGAATCCGGTTTTTCCGCTCGGTGATGCTCTGCTGCGTCACGCCGAAAATGAGGGAAAGCTGATAGTCGGTCTTGTTCTCGTAATATTTCAGGTAGAGCAGTTGCTTGTCCTTTGAATTGAGGGTGCTGATAACCGCAGACAGGATTTCATCTTCGATGTATTCATCCAGCTTGTCCCAATTAAAGACAGGAATATTGATGTCTATGTCGGCCTCGGCGCGTAAGTTGATTTCCTCCACTTCCTCCAAGGGGATGCTCCGGCTGAAATGCTTGTATTGAGCACGGAAATATCCCCGTGACGAACGGGTTATTACGATTTTTATGTAGGCGCAAAACGCTTTTCCTACCGCATTATAGGTTTCAGCACTCCTTTTCATAGGCTTCATCTCCTCTCGCCCTATACATTGAAATGAGAAGGACGAAATACAGGGTTTTGGGAAAATAATTTTTTAGTGCTGTTTTATCCCGATATCGGCTTCCTTTTCACAACAAAAGCTATTGTTTTTCCTTCGTATCTAGCAAAAAACGACAATGAAAAGGCGTAAGCCGCAAGGAAACCTTGCAGCCTACGCCCTAATTTGACAAGAAATTCGGAGGATAAACCTCTCATGCCGTGAAGCGAATATTCAGTTATCAATCATAAGTTCTAGCGGCCATAGTCCTGCAAGGACACAAAATTTACCTCCATAATTTGCGATAATCGTTGAGTTCTTTGGCTTTCGCTAAAAATTCTTCATTAAGGTACTCTTTTTCATGCTCATTCAATCTTTCATTGAGTCTACTGCCTAAATAGGCCAAATCACATTCTAAGCGCAGGATGTGATCACTGAGCTTTGTTTGCTCAATGCCTGTTTCATCTGCTTTTTGCTCTTTTCGGCTCTTTTCCAGGTAGTAATCGTAATCCCCGTTGAAATATTTTAAATGACCTTTTTCTAATTTCATGACTTTATTGGCAATCCTTTTTACTAAATATCTGTCATGAGAAACGAAAAGCACACTGCCACCAAAATCTTCTAATACCTCTTCAATTTTTTCTTTCGACACAATATCCAGATAGTTGGTAGGTTCATCCAAAACAAGCAGATTGGCACCGGATAAAACGAGTTTGGCAAAGGCTACTCTACACTTTTCCCCCATGCTTAACCCGGCAATCGGTTTAAACACATCGTTTTTCTTGAAAAGCAGAGAGGCAAGAAGAAGCCTGACCTCATTTAAAGCAATATCTTGAGTTATAACATTGTCAAGAACTGTATTCTGAGTATTCAATCCCTCAAATTCCTGTGAGAAATAGCCGACTTTTAAAGAAGGATTTAATATAAGAGAGCCTTGATAATCCTTGTCAATCCCACAGATCACTTTTAAAAGAGTGGTTTTGCCGGCTCCGTTACTCCCAATCAGGGCAACTTTATCATCCCGGTTGAGATTGAACGACACGTTCTGGAAAACTAGCTGATCTCCATATTTTTTACTTAAGTTATTGGCTTTGATGATAATGGGCGGCAGTTTTTCATTAATAATGTTTTTATTAATGATTTCAAAAGCGGGCAATACTGCTCTTGACGGCTTTTCAACCCGGTTTTTCTCCAGTCTCTCCAATTCCTTTTCCTTCGCTTTAACCACAACGGCTTGTTTTTTGGCCTTGCCCCGGTAAAAATCATTTTGCCCTGCTACCTTGTGAGCGCTTACCAGCCAATTTTTCTTTTTATTAATGGTCTGTCTTAAATGTTTAATCCTTAATTTCTGTTTCTCATACTCTTTGACAGCGTTCTTAAGCTCGATTTTTTTCTGGGCCTTATAAGCAGAGTAGTTTCCTTTATAAATTTTTAAGCCCCTTGAAGTAAGTTCCCATATCTTGTCTACCACGCTGTCCAGCAAATGCCTATTATGAGAAATAATTAAAACTGTTTTATTTAGCTTTCTTATTGTCTTCTCAAGCCAGGCGGAACTTTCCATATCCAGATGATTTGTGGGTTCATCAAGGAGCAAAAGGTCAAAATCCCTTATGAGAACTTTACAAAGCATAAGTTTGGTTTTTTCGCCTCCGCTTAATTTTTCCGCTTCGTGTTCCCATAATGTTTTTTCGAGACCGGCTTGATTCAAAGATTTCTTTACTAAGGTGTCCAAATTTTCTTTGCTATTTGAGTATTTTAAGATGGTTTGATATAGTTCTTCATACAATGAAATCCCCGGCATAAACACAGGGTACTGTGGAAGGTAAATAATATTAGGCAGAGGGGAAGCGTATTTTATGGTACCGGAATCAGGAACATCCTCACCTATTAAAAGTCTGGCAAGGGTTGTCTTGCCAATCCCATTCCCTCCTATTAGACCGATTTTTTCACCCCTATTGATTCTGCCGCTGATATTTTTAAGTACTATTTTGCCATGATAACTTTTCTCCAGCCCTTCAAAATGTATCATATATCTCCTCTTAAATAGCTAGGACTTTTTTGCTTTGATAGGCACGTTCCCATAGGTTATTACTATGTTTATTGGCAACCTACCTGTTTGAATTGACTTGTGTATTCACATTATTCCTCACCTATGAAATCCAGTTATTGAACGGACATATTTTTTTAGCACACTTGTCTTAAAAAGATTTTAGCACACTTGCATTAAATAAATCAAGTGTGCTAAAATTAGACATGCCAAAAATAATTGATCATGAAAAACAAAAAGAAAAAATTGCGGAAGCTACTTGGAGAGTTATCCAAAGAGAAGGCTTGGAAGGTGCTACGGTACGCAAAATAGCTAAAGAATCCGGCTTATCAATGGGTTCCATGCGGCATTATTTTTCCAGCCAAAGTCAGCTTTTTGTCTTTTCCATGGAGCTTATTAACAGCAAGGCTGAGAAGCGGATAAACAGCATGCATTTATTCTCTGCGGGTCCTACTATTGAAGACATTAGGCGTGTATTACTGCAGTTATTACCTTTAGATGAAGAAAGGAAGCTAGAAACGGCTGTGTGGCTGTCTTTTTCGGCAAAATCACTGAGTGATCCCGAATTGCAAGCATTAGCTGGACGATTTTATGACATCTTATACGACGCTTTGAAATTAGTATTGGATTCACTAATTTCCTTAAATCTCGCGAAACCCGATTTAGATAAAGAAATTGAAGCTGAAAGGTTGTGTGCGTTGATAGACGGACTTGGGTATCATTGTGTAATGCGACCGGATCAAATAACGCCTGTTATGATTGAATCTGTTCTGATGCATCACTTGGAATCCTTGTGTAATTCAAAGGAGAAAAAATAGAAAATTATTTTTTACTAGGTTAATCCTTTTTTATAAATGCTTTCAGAAATCATATTATATGCTTCTGAAAGCATTTATTTTATTACGGATAATTCATATCGTTTAAAACAGCTTGCAATTTTCAGTTGATATGAGCAGGTACGGGTGTTTTAGTTACAAGGTATTCTCGTTGTCGTTAGTCCCGTATCAGAATTATCCATTACATCAGAGGACATAACCGCCTAGAGCATTTCTTCCTGATTCATCGGCCTGCTGATCGGGGTCTTGCATTGTCCAACAAATTAAAGAGAAAAATGGCGGCTTTGATTCGAACTCGCCAAATGAAAGGGTGTGTTGAAGCGGTTCACAAGTGGGGCAATGATCCCTTTGGGCATGAAATGAATGGCAAGTTATCTTTTCTTTTTTAATCAGCCAATCCTTACCATGCCGCCGTATAATTGGAGAAGTACAGCAGGGGGTCAACCCTGGTGCCGCCGACATAAACCTCAAAGTGCAGATGCGGACCTGTGGACAATCCTGTGCTGCCCACCAAGCCGATGGTCTGACCCTGTGTCACCGTCTGCCCGACAGCGGCGCTCATTTGGCTCATGTGGGCGTAAAGGGTCCTATTGCCGCTGCCGTGGTCGACAATGAGATAGTTTCCGTAGCCGCCCGCGTCGTAAGCTGCGGTTGTGATCACGCCGTCAGCGGCAGCCAGTATCGCCGTTCCGTATCCCGCCCCGATGTCGATACCGGTGTGGGTTTTGTAGACACCCAGAATGGGATGCAGCCTGGTGCCAAAAAAGGAAGTTACATAGTCACTGGCGGCGCTGGGCCAGATATAAAAGCCCTCCGCGATAACCTCCGTTCCGTCCCCCAGGTGTCTCAAACCCGTGATCAGGGCTATAAAATACTGGTCATAGTCGCCGCTCAGAAGGTCCTCCAGCACTTCCCTCTGGTCGTCGTTAAAGCGATAGACTTCCGCCTGCTCCCCTGCGGTTCGCTGGGTGATGACGATATGCAGAACGCGCTCGTACCATGTTCCCCCGTCGCTGTCGGTATGCGCCACGGTTTCTATCCAGTGGTCAATTTCAGTCATATCCCAAAAAACTTCCCGGATAAGGTCAACACGGGTCTGGTCGATGGTGACGACATCCATGCCTTCATCGGTCAGGGCGGTTTTGACGGCGAACACGGACAGAATGTCTATCCAGATATTGCCCCGGCTGCCTCCGGTGCCGACGTACTGAACATCCAGCGTGTCCCAGGTGTTGTCGTTCTTGATTTCCTCTATCCGCTGATTGTATTCCTCATTCACTTCCTGTATCACCACGGAGACGGGTGTTACCTCCGCATCCTTGTTCTCGTCGGAAAAAAGCAGGCCAAAGGGAGACGCGAACAGGGCGGCCACGGCGATAATAATCAGGAACAGGGCAAGGACGGCCCCGCCTGCGCCCACCAGGGCGATCAGTCCATTGACCAACGCGGCGGCGGCTTTGACGGTCAATTTCGCCATATGAATAGTGAATTTGGCGGTGGCCCTTGCTGTCTGCGTTGCCCGTTGCGCCGCTTTAGCGGTTGCCTGCGCGGTTTTGGATGTGGCTTTAGCCGCCGCCTGAGAGGTTCTTACACCGGTCTTGGCGGTTTGCCCGGCGGTCTTGACCGATTTCCGCGCCGTTTTAATCGTGCCCTTGGCATTTTCCTTAACCGCTTTATTGCCGGACCGGGCAAATTGCTTGACGGTGCGGCCAGTGCCACTTGTGTTCGGCGGAGTAGTGCGCTGTATTGTTTTTTCCGACGGCTTATAAATGGGACTTTGGACGGCCTGGGCGGTTTTGGTTTCCGCCGCATGCATTTCTTTGTTTAGGGAAAACCGTGCTTTCGCCCGGCTCTGGATAAACCGCCGTTTCGCTAATTCGTTGGGCTTGGCAAGGGTATATTTTCGTTTCACCGTTTCCTTTGCTTTGGATTGGGCGGCTTTTCGCTGGGCCGATTGCCTCGTCTGCACGGGAGCATGGTACTGTTCAGGTGCTTTTCCAGCCTTGGACGAGGCAGCTTGCTTTCCTTGAGGGGAAGCGGCGCTCCGGCGCGTTTGGGGACTGCCGGTTTCGGCACGGGAGGTCTGCTCCGCCGTATATCCCTCAGCAGCGTCTGACCGATACGTATCCGCTCCTGTATTGCGGCGTTCTTTGACTTTTTGAACCGCCTTTTTGCCCTGACGCCCCATCGTGTGAACAGCTTCATTGCCAACCGTTTCTACGCTTTCCTTCACCTTATCCTCGGCATACGCTGCATAGCTGTCGTGTTCCGGTCGCTGCGTCCGCTCGGCCTGATCTTTGGTACGGATAAAGGCGTTTTTCGCTCTGCGGGTCACATCGAGGCTTTTGTCCAGTACCTTAATATCCTTGACGGTGGATTTGGTCTTGATGTCTTTCAACGCGCCCACCTCCTTTCGGTGTTTCGCCGGTTGTTACCGCGCCTTTTCGGAAAGCCGGGGCGCGGGTCGTTCCAAACTCCGGCAATATTCGGGATAGCGCAGCCGAATGGCCTCGAAGAAGTAGGGAGCAAAGCCGCAGTCAAACAGCTCGTAGGGCGTGGAACGGTTTTCTTTTCCTTCCTCCGTCCAGCCGTTCCAGAGGTTGAAGGCCAGGCGGCACAGGCGGCGGGTTCCGCCTGTCTGCCATGCCGCCGCAAGGCCCTCCGGCCTGATGCCGCCTTCTTTGAAGTCAAAGAGAGTATGGATATTGCGCCTCGTTTCCGCGCAGATGCCCATCGCATAAAAAAACGCCTGGTGATAGGCGTCGTTATTGCGGGTTTTGGCAAGCATTTGACAGAAAAAATCCTTATGTTCTTTGTCTGCAAACCGGATGGTTTCCATTGTGTTTTCCTCCTCATCATCATGATCGGGTAGGAGGCTACCCATTACTTGAGTAGCCGACCTCCCACACCACCGTACGTACCGTTCGGTATACGGCGGTTCCAAAGTTTACACATTATTCGCAGAATAACATTCCATTAAACTAAGGTATCCGGCACGCTTGAACCTCTCGTTGGATAAGGCTATTAATAAGATTGGGCTATGGGCAGTGCGCCAATAGCCTTTTCTTGTGTTTGACCACATCCATGCTTGTTCTTCCTTGATTCCCATGCGTTTGAGGTTCTTGAAACGTGTACGGACTTTCTTCCATCGTTTCCATGTCACCATTCGTATGCGGCTTCTAATCCATTTATCCAAGCTCTGTACCAGCTTCTTTGCATCTGAAAGTTTGAAGTAGTTCATCCATCCGCGAACTGTCTGGTTCAACCGGATTTTCCTTGCCTCAATCCCCATCCCGTTACTGCGTCCTGTAATTTCTCGGATTTTCTCCTTAAATCTTCTGACACTCTTGGGATGTATTCTGAGCCTGCCTTCTCCTTTATAGATGTAAAAGCCATATCCCAAATACTTAACCTTGCCCACATATGCTACCTGCGTTTTCTCCCGATTCACCTTCAAGAATAGTTTCTCTTCAATGTAGGGAAGAATATGGTCCAACGTGCGGCTAGCTGCTTTCTTGCTTTTGCAGAAGATCATCAGGTCATCTGCGTAGCGTACAAAACGGTGTCCGCGCCTTGCCAATTCATGGTCGCATTCATTCAGCATGACATTTCCAAGTAGTGGACTTAATGGGCCGCCTTGCGGCACTCCTTCGGGACTCTCCTCAAACAATCCGCCCGCCATAACCCCTGCTCGCAGGAATCTGTGAATAAGCGAAATAACCCGTCCGTCCTTTATCGTTTCCGACAGTAGCTGGATGAGCTTGTTCTGGTTTACCGTATCAAAGTACTTTTCCAAATCCATATCAACCACATATTTGTAGCCCTCTGTAATGTTGGTCTGGCACCTTTTAAGTGCGTCATGCGTACTTCTTTTAGGTCGAAAACCAAAGCTGTTGTCTGAAAACTGCTTTTCAAAGATTGGACTTAACACTTGGCAAATTGCTTGTTGGATAAGTCTGTCTACGACGGTTGGTATCCCTAGTTTTCTAGTCTTCCCGTTCTCCTTGGGTATTTCTACCCTGCGAACGGGTTTTGGACGGTATTTACCGTCCAGGATGGATTGCACAAGTTCAGTCCTGTTCGCTTTTAAGAAGGGTAGCAGGTCATCTACCTGCATCCCGTCGATTCCGCCTGCGCCTTTATTGCTCTTTACTTGTTTGTAGGCGCGATACAGGTTCTCCCTGGTTACAATTTGCTCCAGTAACCCTTCCGTCTGCTTGCTTGTGTTGGTGCTGTCGGTTTCAGTCATCTTTGGTGACCCGCACGCTTCTGCATACTCTCTCTGTTCCGCAGATACCCTTTGCAGATAGCCCTCATATTGAGGTTGTCTGTGTTTTAAATTGTCACTTTCAGTAACTTTCATTGACCCACACCTCCTCTGGTTCAGCCCTTCCTTCAGCATCTCAATGCCTCTGTACTATGGCCTCGGCTGACTTCTCACGATAAATCTTGTTTCAACCGGGCTTCTTACTCTGTTTCC
>ENA-UOOM01003696-UOOM01003696.1-fermentation-metagenome-genome-assembly--contig:-NODE-3696-length-10775-cov-3.832649_pt1 | contig 10775 bp, 25 predicted proteins | sample MGYA00245781_ERZ724031 | MGnify/ENA primary metagenome ERZ724031 (study PRJEB28704, sample SAMN03018317) | fermentation metagenome | biome: anthropogenic terrestrial biome; feature: soil; material... | reverse complement strand
ATAACACATCTACCAGATTTATCTATCTCTTTTACCTTATAACCAGCCACATCTGCTAACTGAAATTTCTTATATTTAGGTACATCTGTTGAACCTCTCATCACTAAAGTGACGAGATTCCTACTTCATCGACTTCGCATTCTCCATCTCCTTGATTAAACTTGTTTTCCCTTTCAGCTTTCAAATTTTTAAACAATTCCCTTACTTCACATAAAATATCATCTGGTAATCCAACCCCATTAAATTCAACTCCATTAATTTTTACTTTATAAAAACTCATACAATTCTTTTCTGGTATAAATTCAGAATTATAATAATATCCTTCTGAATCAAGAAGATTTTCATATAATCCATCAATTTTGTACTCCATGACAAGTTTATTATACTCATCTAATTTTGGGTTTCTAAAGCTAAACTTAAATCCTTTTTTTTCAAAATTATATACCTTCACTTTCGTTCCTCCTTATTTTTGATACAGCCCACCCATAATCGGATAATCATCTTTTGTATGGTCGCAAGTGCGAATAGCCAAAACAATCTTTTTTGGTGTTATTGTATCGTACTCATTCACAGAATTAAGTGCAAATTTATAACCGTTTACAACCTCATCAGACTGATTTTTAATCCAATTTAGCTCTTCTTTAAGCCTAGCCTTTCGGGTTGCATTCTCAGTACTTTGTATTAATATGCTATAAGCATTTTCAATTTGCTCCCTAATTATCATTGTATCCCTCCTCATCTACATTGACAAAACTTGTCTTTGATTCGTTTATCTATTCATTTCTTAATTTATCTAAGTACTCTCTTAATTTTTTTCTTCTTCTTCTGTTACATAAATTCTTGCGATTCTTCTGCCGGTGGGCTTTCTTCCAGCCCCTTCACGATAACCTCCCCAGTCTGTTCTAATATTAACACGACCAGATGCAGTGTTTCCTGATTCTATCCCACGATCTCTCAATTCAGATTCTAAAGGAATGGCTTTTTCAGGTAAAACTTTTATTTGTACCGACTTGATATCTTTTGCATATTTACCATATATGCTCCCAATTTTATCGTCAAATTCATTTGTGATGTCCTCTGCTGTAAGTCCGTATTTATCTCGCAATTCTTTAAATTCTTCTGCGGTGATCGGTCGTCCAAGAGGCACTTTAAATCCTCCTCGTGGCATAATACCAAAAACCCAAAACTCGTTATCATAAGTAGCTCTATGCCAATCCTTATAGACATTTTTTTTGTATGGGCGTAATGCTTCTTTTGCTATAGGCTTATTGGCATTAGCATGGTTGATCATAAAGTAAGAGTCATTAATTCTTACAACAATTGCGTTTGGTAATGACGGATCAATAATCATTTCATCGACAACTAAAAAATCATTTTCGTATTCAAACATAGTTTCCCCTCTTTCTACCGGATCAGCCGCCGGCTCGGCTAAATTTAATATTAGTGTTTTCTTTATCTTGATATAAGTGTATCATATATCAAGTTGATTGTCAAGCATCTAATTCAAGATATTATGTGTCTTGCAGACAAACAAGTTTATTTTCTATTTCATAATAAATATGGATATAATCGGCATCACGAGGTAAAACAGGATTATGATATTTATCAAAAATATAATAAATTGTAACAATTGAATCGTTCTTTTTAAACTCCCAATACATTACATATTGATTACGTTTAACTCCAATAAGTGGCGCATTTTCAGGTTGTTCCATTAATTTCATGTTTTGTCCCCATGACTTATAACCTTGATTAAATAAATCCTTTACAATTTCATCTGATTTTTCATAAATAGATTTCATAAAATCCTCCCTTTATTAATATTCGTAATATTTGTTCGGTATCACAACTCCCAATGTACTGTCATAAACTGCATTTACAATAACATGATTTTTATAAATACGATATCCTTTTTCTAGCACATACTTTACAGGCATACAACACTCAAACATATCTAAATCCCCATTGGCTTCAGCTTGTGCTAATAATTCGTCTGGGATAGCTAAAATCACATGGCCGGTGTCTGCTACAAAATAATTAAACTCTTTTAATTCTTTAGGTAAATTCTCATAATAATCCTTCCAATACAATTTTGGATTCAAATCCTCTAAGCTTCTTCTCATTTTCGCGATCTCCTTTGCTTTGCTTTGTTTTGTTTAGGGATATTATACCATTGCTGTACTATTGTTACAATGTTTTCCTTTATACTTCTAGCAGCTTTAAATCTTCATCCCTTGCTTCTTCATAATTATTAACTGTTGCAAATCTCATACCATACAAAAACAAAGTATATCTTCCGTCTCTGCCTACTTTATAAGTTAAAATATTAAATTTTCCGGTTCTTTCTGTGTTTTGTCCATTCATAAAGTCATCCTCCTTAATTATTGATTAATTATCCTATACAATGTTCGTTGGTAAAAATCAATGCAACCCCTACTATCAGTGTTAGTAATAATGGGATAAGTCCATGTCTCAAACCTATAATACTAATAACCGTTGCAATAGTACCTACTGTTTTTTGAAATAACATATATCTAAATTCTACTGTTTTTTCTTGCTGCTGTTCATATGTAAGCTTTGAATCCTTCCTATATCCTAAATGATATGTATTATTTCTCGTTTCCAATGTCTTTACCTTATACATTATTTGCCCTCCATTATATTTTATTTATACAAAGCAAATTAATAATGTTATATATTATTATGTCATTAGGCTGCTTTTCTTATTAAGTTATCAATCTGTATCTCTAAATCTTCATTAAGTTTTATAGGCAGAATTAAATATCTTTCATTTTCTCCACTAATTAATATTGATGCATATGATTTTGTTCCGGTAATTGTTAGATTATCATCATCTAAGCATTTTAATGTATCATTAATATATTGTGGATTAAAGCCAATTAATAAATCATTACCCGACATATCATGACTAATAGTATTTAATTTATCTACTGCTTTATTTCTCCCGTTGTCTAAATAAATATAGTGGTTATCGGTTTCTTTATCATATCTAATTACCATAGGATTCTTTGATTTTGTTGACCTCAACATATCGATATCAAACTTCGTAATCTCAAGTAATTCTTTTTTATCTACTGTCATTTTAAAATTATAATCTGTAAATAGTAACTGCTCTACATTAAAATAATCTCCATCTATTTGACGCTGAATATAGGTAAAGTTCTTTCCAGTAATAACATAGTACGCATTGCTACCCTTACATTCCGCAAACTGTAAATAGTTCATTGATTTATTATTTAATACTTTCTTTAAGTCATTATTAATTTTGTTATGTAACATAATTGTTTTACTATCGGTAAATTGTTCCGGTGTAATATCTACTATACCTATTCTGTAACCATCCAATGCCTCAATCCTATTTTGTCGCATATTTATATTATAACATTGCATTAGCTTATTACTTTCATCACATGATACAAAATTAGCAAGCTTGTTAATCGCTATTGTAAATTCTGATTCTTGTATTGCAAACAGCGGTATACTATATGTATGTCGCTCAAAGTCAGGATAATCATCTAAATTTGACATAACAGTTATAGACTTCTTTTCTGTCTTAATAATAATTTCATTATTTAATAACAAGCTAATTTCTAGTTCTCCGGATAACTTATTAATAAGTTTAATATCATCTCTATGAATTAAAACTGTCCCATCTGTTATACTATCATATTGATCTGTTGTTACTGTCAAGTAGCTATCTAAGTCTGTTGTAGTTGCAGATAATACATTATCCTTTGATTCTAGTTTTACACATTCTAATGCAGAATTATATGCACTCTTTGCCGCTTGTGGTAATACCTTCTCTAATAATGTTTTCAATTCCTTTGCATCAATTCTAATTTTCATAAAATCCTCACTTTCACTTAAATAAACCTTACCATCTTGTATTTTTAACTTTTTCTATATCCCATGTGATGTCTTTTATTATATTGCTATAATACCTTTCCACCAATTTTACAAAAACTAATATTATATTTTTTTGTGGATTATTTTTACTTGGGCAATATAATATACAGTCAACTATATATTCATTATCATTAAAGAAAAATCTTTCTTCTTTACGTGGAATAAAATCAATTATTCCTATACATTCTTTTTTATTTTTATCTATTATAAAAATACTTGTCATACATTACCTCTTTTTCTGTCTGTTTAGGCAATAGAAACCGTCATTTATTAGATTATACTATTACATGTTCTACCGATAATTGACTATTAAAACCTTTTTCAACTAGCTTTTCTAAATATCTATTCGCCTCTTTCTCTGTTTTAAACTGTTTAGTTAAGTGGCATAATGTTGTATACTTTATTCTTTTGGCTGTTAATTGTGTTAAATAATATTTATCAAATACTTTAATTGCAAAGAAGTCTGTTAGTCTTTCCTTTGTGGTCTTTTGTTTAGTCACTCTAGGTTTAAATTCTTCATTCATATAATGTAAGCAAATATAAACAATTTCCTGATCTGCCTTGTTAATTCTTTCTTGGCAATTTATAAGGAATTTTCTTAAATCTTCACTACTATATATAGATACTCTGTTTTCAATAGTATTTTCCATACCTTTCCATATACTAAAATATCCATTTAAACCAGTAAAAAAATATTCTTCTTTTAACTCTTCAATCGTCTTAGCTTTTTTAATTCCATCATTGAAAAATCTTATTAATCCTTTATCATCTACACATTTTGAATTTCTCATGAAGTGTTCTTGATATTCACCACCAGTATATTTTTGTATTGTGTTTAGAATTTCATCCTCTGTTGCTGTTATCATCTGATTACCACCATTAAAATACATTGAATACCAGTCACGCTCTCGTCTTTCTCTTCCGTTGCGATATTGCGTACAATTGTTACTACCATATAATACCAATGGAATAATCTTATCGTCTATCCTCAAAAATTGTCTGTTGTAAACTATTTCATAACTCATAATAAAACCCTCCTATTTTCCTAATCAATACATTCTTCTATTTTCATTCCGCACCAATTAACTTCTCGATTTCATTCTTTATTGATACAATACTCATGAGATCAAATTCATCAAGTCTATTTTGTAACTGTTCAGGTAAATTACTTATTTCGCATAGATTTGTAATTGCATTATCAATTAATCCACAAGCATCATCTAATTGATGCCATACTTCAGATAGATTTTTCTTTGTTTTATATTTCATGAAATTATGCTCCTTTTTTAAGATATAAACGTCCTTAATGCGATTATGCCACTTCATTCCACAATTCATCGACAAAACCATATTTTACTTTCTAGCCCTTAAATCTTAATCTCTAAATATTTGCCGTAACAATTCTTTTTGTTCTTCTCTATCCGGAAAAAAGGTTTTTATAAGATTGCAAAAATCATTAATATTACATTTCTTTTTTTTCTCCTGTTTCTCTATTTGTCATAATCATTTCATTTTCATTAGCAATCACCCATTCGCCGTTTTTATTTTTAAAAACTCTGAATTTATCAAATAAAGTAACCATAATATCCTACCTTTCTAGTCTATTGGCTTATAAACTATTTTTCTGCTAAGGTTTCCATAATATATGTTGAATAGGCTATTCTACCAGTATCAACATAACATATAAATAATTCTATAACATCATGGCTTTCGTCATACTCTGTCCACTCTGATTCCAACCATAAAGTAATGTTACTTTTACTGTCAGTTTTTATATTTTTACCTCGACCTGTTTGTTTACATTCCTCTATTACTTCTTTTATTGCATTTACAAAACTATATTCTTTCATTTTTTCCACCCTTTCCTACAAGATAAAACCTGCTTTTCATCTTATACTATTTCTAAATATAGATCATTTAGATCATATTCATTTAATTCTTCTTTAAAATCATTCTGCCAAGTGTTACAACTTTCATTAAATCTTTTTTTATTATTATCCCATATAGATGTAATAATATCACCGTTTATATGTCTTATGTGCGCTTGATATTTGTTATGGCTCATTGTTGTATACTCCTTTCATAAGATAAAATCTATTTTTTATTTGCACTATGTTTTTGTTTATGACTTTAAAAGACTTAAATCTTTACCTTTAGTGTAATACCACTTATTTTCTTCTGGATCAAATAGATAAGCATAATTAATCATACATCCCATTACCTCGTTAATGTCGTTTAATTCTTCAGGCTGTTCACTACATGGCATTAAATGTACTTTTATATCAGTTGTGTTTTGTAGGTCTTTCCATTCTGAATCATCAAATGAAGAAAATTTATTCTTACAATATTCATATGTTTCATAATCCTGTACGCTTGAAATTTCTCCAAAAGCAACTAATTCTCTTACTTGTTCCTCTGACTTAAAATGTTTTCTTAATATGTGTCCTAGGTTATCTAATCCTCCATCACATTGATTATATGCTGCTGTTATTGTTCCATTATTATTCTTTACTCCTATATATGCTCTTGTTCCCATGATATCACCTGTTTAACCTTTCTTTTTATTGTTTAATTTGTTTTATATTCTGAATGAAATTACAATTTCATTTGTTCCATTGTTCCTCAAATGCTGATAAACATCCTAAACCTAGCATTTTTTCCGTTTCCGTCATTTCTTCAACTGTTTTATTCCACATTTTTTCAAATTCATTTCTAGCTTTTTGATCTCCTTTTATAATATCTATTGCTATTTGTTTCGGTGTCCTCATTGTTTACGCTCCTATTCTGCCTATTTAAGGCGGTTAGATTAATTGGTTATAGTTTTATATTGATAGTTTACCTTATTATGCATATTTCTTAATATAAGAAACGTGTTCATATAAATTATAGTTATCGTCAATATAAAATCCGTCAGTATTCATGTTATCAATTTCACATTCATAAAACCATTCAAATAAATCATTCTCATTATTTAGTATATCAAATTCTGATCTTAATTCTTTATATACGGCTGCTTCTAATTTGTCAAAGTGATTATCAAGCCATTTTTCAAGTCTGTTATAATTTTTATCTGATAAGTTATTATAATAATCGTCAAGTAACTCCTGTTTTTCTACTAACTTATTGAGTAATTTTTCGTCATATTCGTTATCAGGAAGAATGCAATAATCACGCTGGCAATCCTTTAAATCTTCAATAAATTGTATTCTGTTCTTAATTGTAAAATAGTTATAATATCCACTATAATCCAATTCATAACTTACACTAAATGCTGAAGGTTGAATAGTTCCTTTTGGTGAGTGATTAAAACATGATAATTTTTCCTCAAGGTAAAAATTAATAATATCATCGTTCATACTGTCAAATACTCGTGTTCTTAATTTTTCGTTCTTATCCCATACTTTTCTTAATTCTTCTTTACTTAAATCTATTATTTTTCTATTCATTGTTTTATTTCCTCCTTATATTATAATTGTTTTATATGTTACTTTAATGCTTATTGACGCACACTATAGAGATTATTTGTCATATAATGCACATGGTAAGAATTAAAATATTCCTAGTCCGTAATCCTTTTGATATTGGTAATAGTTTAATAACATTGTCATGTCTGCTGGTGTTATGGTATAGAAATAATCCACTTCCCCATTGGAATCTAATACATCAACATTTATATCTCCGTCTGGTTTCCCTTGCGTTAATTCGATTGATCTTCCGTTGTCAATCTCTAATTTAATCATTGTATAACCTCCCTTATATTATTGTTTTATGTATTTACTTAATTCTTTTAATTTTACCGCCACAACTGCATCTATAAGATTCTGGATGGTCAACAAATTGTGACCGCCTTGTTCGCTTAAATTCGTGATTACATTTTTCACATTGTAAAATATATTTATAATCAATTTTTAAAATTACTTCTTCTATTCCTTTTTCATCTGCCGTACTGGTTCTTTTTACATCTATACCATATTTACTATTAATTATGTTAGCGTATATTTTCCATTGCTCACCGTGATTAAAGCAGCCATTAATGGTATGTATTAATTCGTGAATACAAGTGTTTAACGTTCCTTCTTCAGATTGATTTACTAATTCGCTATTAATACTAATTTCATAATTTCCGTTAGGTAATTTGCTACATTGTCCCCATCTCTTTTTTGCTCTTGTATTTAATGATACTTTTGTTATTTTTTCAGGCTCTAGCGGAATATTGGCAGCTAACACCTTTTCCACTGCTTCATCGTAAATATTGTTTAATTTACTTTGTAACATTGTTTTATACCTCCTTTATATTGTCTATTAAATACTCTATGTACTAATACTACATTAGATAATTATACTTCCTTTCTTATATAGTTATTGATCCATGTACTTTGATCTATTATATCAACTAATTTAGTGTAATATTTATCCTTATATCTAGCATATTGATTCGTATACACATCATCATACATTTCAGATATACAAAACATTTCTATTCCATCTATAGTACACCATTTCAAAGGAGGCAATATATTCAGCATTTCATTGTATTGATCTTCTGTTACTTCTTCCAGCGGTCGATCAATATAAAAGTCTCTTCGCGCTTTTTGGAATTCGTCCCATGTCATAACCTTATATTCTTTTTCCAAAGCAGCTTTATAATAATTTTCGTACATTTCACAAGGATATTTCTTTCGATTCTTATTACATATTTCAATATCTTCTTTCCTATAAGTATCTGCTCTATTTTGTAATTCTTCTTTTGTTTCTCCATCTTTTAAAAAGTCATATACACTCATGTTGTTAATATCTGCTGCTAAAATATTATAATTCATTTTACTACCTCCATTGATATAATTGTTTTTGGTTACTTTTAATACTTATTCATGCGCACCATATTCTATATTTTTGTTATGATACGCATAGTAAATATTAAAATTACAATTGGACTTCAAAACATCTTTCATTATATCCAGCTGATTTTCTCTCATCGTCAGATACATTAATTTGTACGTGTAAAATATTTTCATTACCATTACACCAGATAGAAGCATTACTGTATTTTTGATTAAATACCTTACAAAAATGATCCTCAAGTTCTTTCTTCTTATTTACTCTTTTAGTTTCAAGTTCTTTGTTATACTGAAATTCATCCCCATAATTATATTTAACATATGTTCCATATTTACCATTATCAGAAAATACTCTGTATCCAGATAACCAACCTAAAACTTCAATATTATCAAAAGAGCAATTACAATTTTCATTAACAAATTTTAAAATTCCGTCGTATGAATAATGAATATTTTCGTTATTTTCATATTTCAAACGGTTTTCGTTTTCATCATCAATCCGTGGATCATCTGTTATATAGTGACAAGAATCAATGAATCCAATCGCTTCCCCTATTATATAGTTTTCATATCTTCTATATTTCTTTACATCATCCAGCGTTTTTTCTGTTCCTAAAATTTCAAGATAAATTTTTTTACCTTCATTATTAGTAAATGCTGTTCTAATTCTACAATTTGAAATTTCTCCCTTATATGCATTCTCCAATCCAGCACCTTCAAAATATAATGTTTTATTTTTCATATTAAAACCTCCTGTTTAAATATTATTTATTGGTTACTTGGTATAGTCAAAAATTAAATTTTGCTATCCGTATAATTTAGTTATGTATTAATATTACATTAGGCATATATTATTTATATTTCATATTCGTTTCTATACTTAGTATTATACTATTTAATAACATATTTGTCAAGTATAAACATGATATATTATATTATTTCATTAGGTTAATAAAATATTCCTTTTGTTCAAATGTTTCGTATTATATCTAATTCATTTAATTTCTGTTCTGCATATTGATATATTGCTTTAAAAGTTTTTAAATCTGTTATATTATAAGCCTTGTTTATGTCTTGATCTTTTATAATTAGCATTGTTGGCAAATTGTTTTTCCGGTTATCATGTAAATATATAACAGTCTGAAATATTCCGTTTCCTATAGTGCTTTTATAAATATTTGTTCCTAATTCTGTTCTGTTTATTAATTGCTTATTACGTTGCATTTCTTCAGCGAAAGTACTAGTTGAATGATTGTACCCCCATCCTTTCCCCATTTAAAAAACAACTCCTAACCTTTTAAAATCTAATATTTTAGCATCCGGATATAAACACTTTAAAGTAAATTCTAATGTATTACTCCAATATACAAAGATGTTTCTTTCAATTTCTCTACCTTTATAAATCATTTTAACGTTATATTTTTCTAACATTCTTATTTATCCTCCTTATAAAATAGCCTTTTTATCTTATTCTTGCCACATTCCAATTTTACCACTACAAATTGATCCTTCTTGAAATATAGTAAAACAAAAACTACGTCTTGAATTTTTCCAGTTAAGCAATATTAAACCGTCTTTATTTTCTGTTATGCTTGCATCTGATTTATTATTAATCTTGCTTTGTTCTATTGCTCTGTTTAGAGTTATGTTAATTCTTTCTTGTTGTTCTACTGTCATAGTTTTATATACTCCCTTTCTTAATAAAATAATTGATTGATTAGTTTTTATAGCTATAATACTCCTGTTCTGTTATTTCCTCTTTAAATACTGTTATTCCAATAAGATCCGTTAATTCTCTGTAATACTTTCCGTTATCCTGATATATAAATTCTTGCATCTGTTATTACCTCCTATTATCGTTTATTTGCTATTTAAAGGACTTTAGACCTTTTACCTATGTATTATAGGTAAGTAGCATTAACGGACTGTATTAGTCCGCCTATCTGCTTTTAATTGTTTACTGTTCTTAGATTATATCTAAGGCAATATGTTTTATATTCCTCTTCTGTT
>ENA-UOOM01003694-UOOM01003694.1-fermentation-metagenome-genome-assembly--contig:-NODE-3694-length-10780-cov-4.220420_pt1 | contig 10780 bp, 13 predicted proteins | sample MGYA00245781_ERZ724031 | MGnify/ENA primary metagenome ERZ724031 (study PRJEB28704, sample SAMN03018317) | fermentation metagenome | biome: anthropogenic terrestrial biome; feature: soil; material... | reverse complement strand
CAGAACGCCGATCTTGCCGCCCATATGGATATAGGACTCCACGATTCCTTCCGCCGCGATACGGTCGGCCTTTTTTGCTGCAGCCGATATTCCCTTTTCCCTCAGGATATCGATTGCCTTTTCTTTATTGCCATCTGCTTCCTGCAATGCCCTTTTACAGTCCATGATACCGGCACCGGTCATTTCTCTCAGCTCTTTCACGCTGGATGCAGAAATCATATTATTTTCCTCCTTCAAGTAAAAATAAAATACAAATATTCATTAAAAAAGGAAGAATGGAGCCCTGCCACCCCGTTCTTCCCCATGCAATCCAAACTATTCTTCGCTCATCTGCTCGCCTTGACGGCCTTCCAGAACAGCATCGGCAATCTTGGATGCAAAAAGCTTTACTGCACGAATCGCATCGTCATTGCCGGGGATAACATAATCCGCCTCATCCGGATCACAGTTGGTATCCACAATCGCTACCACAGGGATGCCCAGATTTCGAGCCTCTGCAATGGCAATATGTTCTTTTCGCGGATCCACCACAAACAATGCAGCGGGTAAATTTTTCATTTCCCGGATACCACCCAGATTCTTTTCAAGCTTTCCCCGCTCCAGACGCAGCTTGATGACTTCCTTCTTGGGAAGTACATCGAAAGCGCCATTTGTTTCCATGTCATCCAGTTCATTTAAACGGTCGATACGCATACGTATGGTCTTGAAATTTGTAAGCATACCGCCCAGCCATCTTTGGTTGACATAAAACATACCGCAGCGTTTTGCTTCGGTTTCAATGGACTCCTGAGCCTGCTTCTTGGTACCGACAAACAGAATATCCTTTCCGTCCATAACAGTATCCCGGATAAAATGATAGGCTTCCTCCAACATGCGCACGGTCTTTTGCAGATCAATGATATAAATACCATTCCGATCCGTGAAAATGTAAGGAGCCATCTTGGGATTCCATCTGCGGGTCTGATGTCCGAAATGAACACCTGCTTCCAGAAGCTGTTTCATTGTAACAACAGCCATTTGATTTCACCTCCTCGAGTTTTTCCTCCCCTGCCATCGTCTTGTCCTGTAACCTGAAACAGGCACTCACAGCACAATCCGGCAAGGTGCGTAATCACAATTCTCAGTATAACATACCTGATTTTCAGAATCAATACCCGATCTGTAGAATTAGTTTCGCCGTGAATAGAAAAAGTAACATCCAGAGTCAAGCGACCTCATTGGACCTAAGCCTTACGGTAAATTCCAGAAAGCCCTCAAACGCCGGAATCCCGTTCTTATTTCTGTGGATTTATTTCTAACCCATCTCTGCAGCCTTTATTTCATCAGGCTTTCGTACATCGGGATTTATTCCTGATCTGTCAATTCTCCTTATTTATCATAGATTTCCGAAACAGCGGAAAAAACATCCTGCAGTTCTTTTTTCTCTTGAATTCCGACATAATAATCGTCCCCGTTTTCGTCCTGCTCCACTCTTAAAATAACGATTTCATCTCCTTCATCAGGATCGGTATCCTCTTCGGGATATATCAGGACAATGTATTCGCGGTCGTTGTAATCAAGTGACATTCTATATTTAAAAGTCGTAATAACATTGTTTCCATCCACCAATTCGATGAAATGAGGCAGCTGGTCTCCCATGATAAACCTCCTCATTTTCGGTTCTGACAGTCCAAATAGGATTGCAGAATCAATACTGCTGCGACCTGATCCACCCGTTCCTTCCGTTTCTTCCGGCTCATGTCCGCTTCCAGCATTGCCTTATGAGCCGATACCGTAGTCAGCCGCTCATCCCAGAACACGATTTTCTGTTGCAATATAGATTTTAACTCTTCTGCAAATTGCTTTACTTTTTCTCCCTGAAATCCCAGAGTGCCATTCATATTCTTTGGAAGTCCCATAACAATGCAATCCGGCTGGTACTGATCCACTGTCTTTTTTATTTGCTGCAGATCATATTGAGAACTGCGCCGCATTAGAGTTGTAATCCCCTGAGCGGTATAGCCCAGATCATCGCTTACGGCCATGCCGATTCTCCTGTCACCGACATCCATGGATAGGATCTTCAAGTGAGTATCTCCCTTCTTTTGCCCTGCAGTTTCCCCCGGCATCATCGCACAATGCCCGGAAATGTCCTCAGACCACCTTAATAGCAAGCTCTTTGCATACGGATCCGCAGTACCCGCACAATATGCACTTGCTCCGATCCACATGTGCCTTGTGATCCTTTAGATACAAGGCGCCCTGCCTGCACCTTTTCACACAGGCCCCGCAGCCCTGGCACCAATACTCAATGCTGAGTTCCCTGTCATATTGACGAAGCTTTTCCGCCAGGCCGTCGGGTATGGTGTGATCTGCAAAATACTGTACGTTGGCATCCACCTCATCCGTACGCTGCATTCCAATCGCAACGGAATGATGATAGGGAAATGCAGTAATATAATCCAACGCTTTTTTGTAATCCCTGATGAGGTGTCCTCCGCCAAAGGGCTTCATGGTATAAATGCCCTTGCCCATGCGCCAGGCTTCCGCGATTGCCTGCTCCATATCCGTCCTGCTCCCGTCCACAACGCCCAATCCGCGGTAATTCAGAATGGGGAAAATGACATCAATGTTTTCCATTTCGGCAGCTGCCCGGACAGCGGCAACAAAATGCGTGGAAACGCCAACCGCCCGGATCACTCCCTTTTCTTTCTGCCGGTTGAAATATTCCAGGGCCTCTGCATGTCCCTTTAACGTAAGAGGGCCTTCCTGTTCATGAAGCAGGAACAAATCAACATAATCCCTGCCGGTCTCCTTCAGGGCCCGGTGTAATGTCTTCTCCGCGGTAGGGATATCATATGCATAGGACTTTGTCGCCACAACAAGATCCGGTTTTCTCTTCAAAGCCCTTTTGATGAAGGGATAGGTATCATATAAATCTGCCGTATCAATAAAATTGATCCCCAGATCAATTGCCCGATCCAATACCCGGGAACCTTCCTCCAATGTAAGATTCTTTTGCATCGGGCCCATCGTCAAAGATCCAAAACATATCTCGGAAACAGATATTCCGGTATTTCCCAAAATATGATACTTCATTTATCCTCCCCGACATTGTTTTCCATATAAAATCGGACAAGCTCCTCCAAAAGCTCATCCCTCTCGAATCTGCGGATCAGTGCCCTTGCATTCCGATAACTGGTAATATAGGTTGGATCCCCTGAAATAAAATAACCAACCAGCTGATTAATGGGATCATAGCCTTTTTCCTTCAAAGCCTGGAAAACTTTTTGGAAAATCTCTCTCGGCGTATCCGAAGACTCTTTTTCCAGCTTGAACTTCATGGTTTCCTGAAAATCCTTGTTCATAAGTCGTCTGCCCTCCAGTTTATCCTGACTTCATTGAGCAACTTCCCCAAACATACTATATCACAAATTTTCTTTCTTTTCCATATTCCTCTTCAAATTCATGGAATCATCTGGTTCCCCGGTGTTCCTCTGCTATCTGATCCAATTTCCGCAGACGGTGATTGACTCCGGACTTTCCCATCCGGGGTGTCATCCGTTCCCCCAGCTCCCTCAGGCTGGCATCGGGATACTCCAGCCTTAATTCGGCGACTTCCCTCAGATTAGGCGGAAGACCGGAAAAACCGATCCGATCCCGGATATATTCGATATTCTCCACCTGACGGACAGAAGCATTGATCGTTTTGCCGAGATTGGCTGTTTCACAGTTAACGATTCGGTTGATATGATTGCGCATATCCTTGTAAATCCGGATATTCTCCAGATTGAGAAGCGCAGTATGGGCACCGATCAGGCTCAGCAGGGTAACGATGTGTTCTCCTTCCTTCAGATATACCACATAATTATTCTTCCGCTCAATCAGCTTTGCATGCAACCCGAATTCACGAATCAGCCTGCAAAGACTTTCCCCGTATTTTTCAGAATGAGCGATCAGTTCCAGATGATAGGCTTTTCTGGGGTCACTGACCGACCCTCCCCCCAAAAAGGCTCCCCTCAGATAGGATTTCCTGCAGCATGGCCTGCGCACCAGTCTCTTGTCAATGTCCGTATGAATCCCTATATTACCATCGGCATCCCGGGATAAAACATAAGTGTTCTCCAATATTTTTTTTGCAACGTCTGATTTTGCAACCAGGAGAACATAGTTGTTGTTTTTTCGGAAACGACGATTCCGGCGTACCAGAATTTCCGGACTTTCTCCGGTAAGATCCTTAATCAGTGTAAAAATACGACGGGCGATAAATGCGTTTTCCGTACTGATCTTCAGGCGGACCTGTTCTTTCCCTGCCAGATGGATGGTACCGCCCGTATGAATCAGGGCAGCCAGCTCGGCCAGCCTGCAACAGTTTCTTTTTGGAATGGAGCGGCAGATCTCACTCTTCGTCTTGAATGAAAATGATGTGGAGGCGTTACTTTTCATCAGATTATCCCCCCTTTCCACTGATATCCCTGTGTTCCAGGATCACATGATGACCGTTCTTACGGAGCATTTCACAGATCGAATCCGCAATGGCAACCGAACGGTGACGCCCGCCGGTGCAGCCGATTCCGATAACCAGCTGATTTTTTCCTTCCTTGATAAAGTAAGGGATCAGAAACTCCAGCATCTCATCCACCTTTCTCAGGAAAACATGCGTTTCGGGAAATTTGGACAGATAATTGCGGATGATTGCTTCCTTTCCTGTGTGATTCTTCAATTCTTCAATATAAAAGGGGTTTGGAAGGAAACGGACGTCAAATACCATATCTGCATCCGTCAACATACCGTGTTTGAAGCCGAAAGAGATAATGGATATAATAAGGCCCTCATACGCATTGTTGTCAGAAACCAACTCCCGGATGACCTCCCGGAGCTGCTTTGGCTGAAGATTGCTGGTATCGATGATATTGGTGGCTCTTTTTCGAAGATTCTTCAGCCTGTCCCGTTCCATCTGGATGCCTTCGATCAGCCGTCCTTCCTTGCTCATGGGGTGAACTCTTCTGCTCTCCTTATATCTGCGCACCAAAGCATCGTCGGAAGCTTCCAGATACAGGATCTCATAGGCATAGCCATTTTGCTTCATAACGTCCAGACATTCGGATAGATCATCGAAAAAGCCTCCGCCGCGGATATCAACCACAATGGCAATCCGATCCACTTTGCCCTGGGACTGATAACACAGCTCCGCAAATTTAGGCATGAGCTTGGGTGGTAAGTTATCAATGCAGAAATAGCCCATATCCTCCAGATAATGTATCACCAGAGTTTTTCCTGCTCCGGACAGACCGGTCACAATGATGAAACGCATGAGTGCCTCCCATTCCTATTCTTGACCCTAATCATAAAGAATAATGCCGTATGTACTCTTCCGTATTAATGATGCGCTGCGGGGGCACACCGGCTGCCTCTGCGATGGCGATGGCCCTGTCAAATACGCCGACCTTCTCCGGCACATGGGCATCGCTGCTGATTGCAAAAAAAGCCCCTCCCTTCAACGCAGTCCGGACATATTCCACTGTCATATAGCCATGGCTTGCATTGATCTCCAGGGCGGTGCCGGTTCTTGCCGCTGTCTTTGCCAGCTTTGCGGAGTCGATGGGAATCTTTGCACCGGGATGGGTCAGAATTCTTATTGGATACCGTTCCATGGCTTTTCCCATGGCTTCTGTATTTCTTTGCGTCAGTTCTTCCCTGCGAAAGGGAAACAGCTTGTCCAGCCCGTTGCGAACAAAAAGCTGCCATCCATCTCGTATGCAGGCAGGTTTTACTGCCTTGTGAAACCCCATCAGAATCATATCAAACGCATTCTGCTCACTGTCCGGTATATCGATGGTTCCATCCATGCCGGTCAGGTTTGCTTCAATCCCCATCAGGATTTCAATATCGGAAAAACGCCGGTTGAGGCTGCAGATCTCCTTTCTCATTTTGCTGATATCGGAAAGAGCCATACCAAATCCCATATGAGCAAATCCATGATCCGAAATGGCAATTTGTTTCAGCCCCTTTTTACGGGCTGCCTCCACATTGTCCAGAATGGAGCCTTTTCCATGGCTATACCGTGTGTGTGTATGATAATCCGCTATGATATGATACAAAAAGCATCCTCCTGTTTTCCTACTCCTGCCCTACGATACGAACCTCAGGCTGCAATTCCACGCCGGATTGCTCCCGGACCCGCTTTTTCACCTGATCAATCAACTCAAGGACATCACGGGCTGTTGCATTTCCCAGATTGATGATAAATCCGGAATGCAGTTCCGAGATCTGGGCATCCCCTGCCCGGAGTCCCCGTAACCCCGCATCCTGTATCAATTTGCCTGCATAGTATCCAACAGGCCGCTGAAAAGTACTCCCGGCACTGGGATACGACAGGGGCTGTTTCTCCTGCCGCCTTTTGGTAAGATCCCGAATCATTTTCCGGGATTCCTCATAATCGCCTTTCTTCAGCGATAAAAAAGTTTCCAGAATGATTTTCCGGCTGTTCTGAACAATGCTGGTCCGATAACCAAGTGCCATCTGTTCCCCCTGCAATACGGTCTGCTTCCCATTTTCATCCAGTATAGAAATTTTTTGAACCACATCCTTCATTTCTCCCCCGTATGCTCCGGCGTTCATCGCAACTGCACCACCCAGCGACCCCGGAATTCCACTGGCAAATTCCAGTCCGGTCAGGCTGGAATGCAGTGCGAGTCCGGACAGGGCAGATAACAGGATGCCGGACTGGGCCCGGATCGTCTCTCCCTTTACTTCTGCATGGCTGAACCGATCCGTCGCCAACTTGATAACGGCTCCGCGAATGCCCTTGTCCCGCACCAGAAGGTTGGTGCCGTTTCCCATTATCATGAACGGTACATCGTTTTCCCTCAGTATCGTCAGGGCATCCTGTATTTGTTTCGTTTTTTCCGGTAAAATCATAAGATCCACCGGTCCCCCGATATGGAAGGACGTGTGCCGTTTCATGCTTTCCTTTCGCAGCAGTTGATCCTGCGGAAGGATTTTACTCAGTGCTCCAAATACATTATCAAGATTCATATTCTGAAACTCCTGTTATTAAAATGATATCTGGCTGTTCCGTATTGAATTCCTTTATAAAACATCAATCGACAGGGGCAGGTTCCCTGTTTTTCTGCTTCTCCCAAAAAGCATTGATCCGATCCCGGTTTTCTCCAAAGGGACCGGCTGCAGCCTGTGACAAGGATTCCTCAAGGATCTTCATTTCCTCATCTTCTGCGTATAACTGCAGGTCTTTCCGAACAGAAAACATACCCAGATCCACCAGCTGTTTTTGCGTATCTTCTTCCAGAAGACTTCGCAGAAAAAGAATGGAAAGCTTTTGCTTTTCAGAAGAATCCTGTCGTAACACTCCATAGGCAGCAATCTGATCCTGATAGAATTTCCCGCCTTTCTCCATGGGGACAGGAAAAACCTGCATCGCCACACCTTTACCGGATTGCTGCAGGCTCCGGTTATCGCAGATGATTTTACTGCTTCCCAGCAGAACCCCTGTCTGCTGCTCAACGGCAAACAAACGAAAAGCCGTGGAATAAGAGAATTGCTCCCAATCCGGAGGCAGGATCCCTTCTTCCCGGCTCCAGCGCTCCAGCAGGGAGAAACCGTCATCCCCTTCTATTTTCCCATCTTTTCCATAAATCATACTCAGAATGGGGCGGCTGCTGTCTGCATAGGAACAGAATCCGTAACAATCCTTTTTCTTCCCGTCGGACGTTTTTGGGAAAGACATCTTCTTCACCAGAGTATTCAGGGATGAATAATCAAGGGTTTTCGACGAAGATGTTAAATCTTCGTCCGAAAAGGCCTCTTCCTTCACTGCCAGCCCATAGGATCCCATCATCCACGGAACGCCGATCATCCTGTCTCCGGACAGGACACGCTCCACGGCAATATCACGGATTCCATCCAGTTCCTTTTCCGGAAAGCCCGGAAGCAAATCCACCAAATCATCCTCCGGTATGGGCTGCTCATAAATCCCCAGTGAAATCATATCCGGCAGCAAATCATTTGATTTGCCCCCGCTCAGGTACATTGCCAGCCTTTCCGTGGAAAGAGACCGGACATCAATAAATACACCGGGATAATCCTTTTCAAAATGACGGATCGGACCTTCCAGCCATCTGGCAGTACTTCCCTTTCCAGTGGAGATATAGGGAATATCCCAAAGGGTGAGAATCCCGGTCCATTCGGGCTTTTCCGGTTCAAACGGATCCTCTGCCCTTTTATCTTTCAGTCTGCGGAACAGAAAAGGCGGAGCAGCCAGCAGAAACAATAATGAGAGACACAATAAGAGAACGGGTAACACTTTACCGTGATTCCATCGCCGCATCCAATTTCTCCCTCCCTGGCAAAATCGCTTATTTCATTTATATTAGTCGGCTTGCCAGGGTATGCCAGGTTTTCTCCCGGCGATGGATGTCTCCGGTTCAGTCCTGCTTGTCGTCGCTGTTTTGTATCAGCGAATTCAATCGATTATCCAGTTCCTGTGCGGCATTGTATCCCATATGCCGCAGTCTCCAGTTCCGGACCGCCACTTCCACAATAATGGCCAGGTTTCTTCCCGGTCGGACGGGCAGATCAATTTTTGGAAGCTTGACTCCCAGAATCTCGGTGTATTCGTCATGCAGGCCCAGGCGGTCATATTCCTTGTTGTTGTCCCAGAACTCCAAGTAAACCACGATATCGATTGCCTTGCTGTTGATGACCGCCCCGACACCATACATTGCCTTGATATCTATGATGCCAATGCCCCGGATCTCCATAAAATGCCGGATCAAATCAGGAGAATCACCAATCAGACGGTTCTCAGCTACTTTCTTGATTTCCACCGCATCGTCCGCCACCAGACGGTGTCCGCGCTTAATCAGCTCCAAAGCGGTTTCACTCTTGCCGATGCCGCTTTCGCCCATCAGCAGGATCCCCACCCCGTATACATCCACCAGAACCCCGTGGCGTGTAATTCTTGGTGCCAATTCGGAATCCAGATAGCTGATCAGTTTATGAATCAGTTTTGTGGTAACTTTTTTGGACCGGAGAACGGAACAGCCAAATTTTCTGGCAGAATCCAGCAGATATTGGGGAATGTCCATGTTCCGGGAAATAATCAGACAGGGAATGCCGGAACCGATAAAGCGGTCCAGACGTTCTGCCCGAATCGTCGGATCCATACTATCCAGGTACGTCATCTCCACCTTTCCGATGACCTGGATCCGATCCCTGGCAAAATAATCAAAAAATCCTGCAAGCTGCAGACCAGGCCGGTTTATATCACTGGTTCCGATGTCCACGGACTTGGCCTTCCCCTCGTAGATCACATTCAGGTCCAGAGCCTGGATGAGGTGATCAATCGGGATGCTGCTCATTCTAAACCCCTCCTCTTCAATACAAATCGCTCCACCACCTCAGCCACGCCATCCTCGTCATTCCCTGACGTTACATATTGCGCAGAGGCTTTTACAGGATCCGGAGCGTTTCCCATTGCTACCCCAAGACCTGCGTATTCGATCATGGACAGATCGTTGTAGCTGTCTCCGATTGCGATGATTTCTTCCCGGGGGATACCCAGCATGGAGCCAAGCTGCTTTAAGGCATTCCCTTTTGTCGCATGGATATGAGTCAGCTCCAGAAAGATCGGCTTGGAAACCGTAACCTGCAATTTTCCGCCGAACCATTCCCGAAACAGCTGGAAATAAGAGGATATTCTTTCCGACTCATCCATGATCAGTATTTTGGCGGGCTCTTCCTTCAGAAAGGTCCTCAAATCCCCCACCGCTCTGCCCTTCAATCCGCTTATCCGTCGATAGAGCTGGCTGTACGGGCATTCCTGTTCGAAGAAGTAGTTATTCTCCACATAAGCCTGTGTATAAAGATTGTCCTCTTTGCACTTCTCCAGGATTTGGTGAGCATACTCCATTGGAATCGGATATTTCATCAAAGTTTTTCCGGTCATGGTATCCTTGATGTATGCGCCCTGATAAGCGATAACCGGTACCGCTACATTCAATTCCCGTATAAAAGGCATGGCAGAATCCGGTATTCTCCCTGTCGCAACGGTTACGTGGGTTCCCATTTCCTGTGCGGCCCGGAGAGCCTGCTTATTCCTTTCACTGATCCTTTGGTGATGATCCAGAAGAGAATCATCCAGATCGACGGCAATCAACCGATATTTCAAACTTTTTTCCTCCGTGTATTCAAGTATTCTCCTGTCGTTTGGGTATGATCAGACTGGCCAGGATATAGAGGATCAATCCCCCTATTCCGAATCCGAGTACCAGGGAAATGGCAACCCAGACCAGGCGCACAAGGGTGGAATCCACCCCGAAATACTCTCCTATTCCGCCGCAAACACCACTGATCTTTTTATCCGTTTCCGACAGATACAATTTTTTTGCCATTTTTGCCTCCTGTTTCTGCAGCTGTTTCACCGCAGGTCTTTTTTGCTCTGTCACACCAAAAGGCTTTCGCCTGTTTCAGTATATACTTTCTGATTTCCCCTGTCCAGCAACATGGTCTGCCAACCTTGCCGGAAAGATGTCAGCCCCGGAAGAAGCGGATCAGAGATTCCGCAGCCTTATGGTTCATCCCATTTACCCTGGACAGTTCCTCCGGGTCAGCCTGCTTCATCCTTTCCACGGATCCAAAGGCCTTCATCAATTCTCTCATTCTTTTGGGACCAATGCCCGGAACATCCAGCAATACGGAATGAAGGTCGTTTTTATCCCGCAGACTCCTATGGAAGGTAATCGCAAATCGGTGTGCTTCATCCCTGATTCTCTGGACAAGG
>ENA-UOOM01003690-UOOM01003690.1-fermentation-metagenome-genome-assembly--contig:-NODE-3690-length-10790-cov-4.187611_pt1 | contig 10790 bp, 19 predicted proteins | sample MGYA00245781_ERZ724031 | MGnify/ENA primary metagenome ERZ724031 (study PRJEB28704, sample SAMN03018317) | fermentation metagenome | biome: anthropogenic terrestrial biome; feature: soil; material... | reverse complement strand
TTAACTCAAGTGGACTTGTGCAACCGGTAATGTAGCAATTGTTAGCCGGAAATAGCGACAAAACGACAGGTATATATAGTTAGGTGTCTAACAGTAGTATTGTAATAAGAGGTGTTGAAGAACACGACAAAGCACATATAATTGTTGTTACAAAGGATGCAATTCTTGATTTTGGAGACTATTTTAAAGAGGATGGGTTTACAGTAAATTGGGAAAATTTCGATAAGGCTTATGCGGAATTAAGAAATTTTAAACCAATTTTATTTTATAAATCAAAACCATTCCAACATTATTATAAAACCCTACCCATTTTAAAAAGCCAACATTTATATACTTACCTATCCTATATAACCCTTGTAGAGCGGTTAAAACAGGAAAAGAACTCTGTATACCGCCCCTACAGGAGTTAGTAAAATGCATCCAAAATGTGACAAAACAGTATGCCCTAAGCATACAGAAAAAGGTTACAAAATACCGTTATTTTGTTGCCTATGCCTGTTAGGCAAAACCGGAATGCCTCTTGAAAACCGCGCTAAATGTATTGCCAATTGTCCAAACATTGAAAATGCAAAATTGGGGGCGATAATATGAGACTTTTGCGTATTGGGGAAGGACATTACATCAACATAGACGCAATTTGGTTAATTGTTTTTGATACACAGCCGTATATAAAGATTTTTGTAAACGGAAATAGATTATATTATTTACGGTTTACGAATGAAAATTATGACGAATTTTGCAAAAAATTAGTTGAAAAAATCGTAGACGAAGAGGTTAAAATTGTTGACTTGAACGACATTGAAAACGAGGTGAACAAACATTGAATTCCTTTGCGAATGACCAAACCATTATATTTTGCTCCCGGGAACAAACAAACCATGAACAGTTTTACTGTCAGGTTGTCTGCAAGAACAAACGCAATTGGGCTACATGCCCTTTCAGAAAAACCGCGCAAATACAATTAGACCTATCCGGCAATCCCATAGCAACCACACCGCCAATACTCGCAAAACGGCGCCGTAAAGCCTTGAAGAATCCTGGCAAATATCTTACTGATGGAGTAAGATAAATGCCCGAATACGTCCGAATTCCCGGTTCCGCGCGACGATACAAGAACGTTGATACAGGCGAAACCATATCCCGACGCGAATATATTAAAAGAACCGAAAAAATTACTCCTGAACAAAAAGCGTATATCCGTGTCAAAGAAGGCAAAGCAAAACCCGGTATAACCTCACGAAAATACAAACAAGCCCGTAAGCGTAAAGCAGTCGAAAAAGCTCAAAAATGGGAACAAGATTTCGGTTTTGAAGGTGTTGACCGCGAATTAGAGTCGCGACAAATGCCAACAAAGTGGGCTTATCGAGTATCACAATTAGCCGGTAGTTATTATTGCCGGAACGATAAAACCGGACGCATAGCAATTTCAGAGGGTTTTAGCACTGCTGTTGATTCGGCTAAAAAACCGGTTTTTAACAGTATAGAATTTTTGATATTGCGGAAACAAGCCGTACAACACGCATTAGCCAAATTTGAGGGTAATTATAACTGGAAAGTTATAGGAGTCTATGAAGAAGTTTGGATTGACTGGTAATTAAAATGCCGCCAAAATTCTGTTTAAAACCAAAAACAATTAAAAATACGACACCAAAAAACTTTGTCGCGTTTGATACGGAAACACGTAGCGACGGCAGTTTTATCTGCGGAGCGTTTTATGGTCAAATTAGCATGAACAAGGGTCGCGGTCATGCGAACAAACCTTTAGAAATTTCGGAGTATTGCGATTCGGAAAACTCTTTTCGGGAAATGTTTTTATCGATAGAATCAACCATTAAGAAACAAAAACGCTCTTTTATCTTAATTGGTTTTAATTCAGCATATGATGTTATCTATTTGGGCGATATTGTAGAATCAAAAACACGTTTAGACTCCGGGAGTAGGTTTATACAGGCAACCACGGTTAACGGCACGAAAATTTACGATATTTCAAATCATGTTATCGGCACATTAGAGGAATGGATTAAGAAACTTAATATGCCTGTAATAAAACGTGCGGGATATTTGAATAGCGAACAGGGCAAAAAAGAACAGGTATTAGATGACGCAAAAGCGACATATTTGCTTACAAAATGGGTTGAAAATAATCTTATCAATACATTCGGTATTGATTTAACCCCTACAAAATTTGGCGCGGCACTCAAAATATTTCAGTCCCGGTATTTTACGGACCAATGGATACGGACCAAAGAGGAACAATGGAAAAATAATTTTGAGAGAGACTCATATTATGGCGGACGCTGTGAGGTATTTAAGCGTGGTGAATATACCGTAAATTCCTACGATGTTAATTCGATGTATGTCGCTATAATGCATGATGAATTAATCCCGAATCCGACAATAAGCAAATATCTAAAGGAAGAAGACGTTATAAGAGGAATGATAAATACCGAATTTTTAACCGTCGATTGTCAGGTAACAACGCCAAAAGCCCGGATAGGATTATTACCCTATCGGGATTTAGAACGGGAAAAACTCATATTTCCTTATGGCACATGGAGAGGTGTTTTTAATTCGGTCGAGTTAAGAGAAGCGTTAAAGTGGGGCGCAAACATCGATAAAATTTACCGCGCGTTATGGTATCCCGAATCAAAAAATTATTTTCATGATTACGCTCAAATGACTATGGACGGACGAAAAACCGCGCGCGCGCAAAACGACAAAGCAACCGAACAATTATATAAATATTACGGCAACGGGTTATACGGAAAATTTGCTCAAAGAAACAAAACGGGCGGCGAATATATCCGGTTATCCCAATTTGAAGGAGAATTAATCGGTAAAAGAATTATCGAAGGCGCGGGTGATTATTGGGTAGAAATGCCAACAACTGGCTATCAAGATTCGTGGCACACATTTCCGGTTATTTCATCGACTATAACCGCTTATGCGCGCGCCAAGATGCTTGACGCATTATGCCATAATCAAGATGGCGTAGTTTATTGCGATACTGATAGCCTAAAAAGTGTAAATGAAGTGCGCGGTATTCCTATTGGTGATAAACCGGGCGAATGGGGCTACGAATATACCGAAACACAAAAATTCTATCGGCCAAAAAGATATGCAGAAAAATGTAAGGGCGTTCCGAAAAAGGCGCGACTGGTATTAGCAACTGATACTGAAGAGATATATGAATATGAGAAACCTACGAAATTTAGGAGCGCTATTCGTCAGAATAAACTACAAAACGTTTGGTATACAGAAACAAAAATTGTATCACTGATAGACGATAAAAGGGAGTGGTTGCCGGACGGAAGTAGTTATCCAATTTTCGTTTATGATGTCGATGATGGTTGTTGTAATAAACCGGAGACAAAAAGAGAAAGTATTTATGTAATGGAATCATAACATAGTATTGCAAAAAGGAGTGAGAAAATGAGAACAATTTATTATCGTGTTGTGGTATCAGAAGATGAAGAACAAGATTTTCTAAAAGCGATGAAAGATTTAATGCTTATCTATGATAAGCATTTTGAAGAGGAAGATTAAAAGGAGTGTTAAAATGTGTGAAAAAGTCTTACATATGCTTAAAGCGCGTAGATACGCATATTTGGAAAACCTAAATTGTAATGGGCACGTTTCATTATCTTATCGTAGGTTGATGGAAGTCAAAATTTCTGTAGTATCAGAAATTATAGAGGAAATTGAAGGAGAACTAAAACCCCTTAACAGGAGTGTGTAATTAATGTGTGAAAGAATTATGAAATTTATTTGCGAAAAGAGAAAAGAATTTTTAAAGGAAATGACCGATAATCTATTACTTACCGACGACGACTTTGATATTTATAACCTGAGAATAGAATTGCTTGACGAAATATTAAATAAAATTAAAGAACAAAGTAAAGACCAAAATGATATAATTATTGCTTAAATCAAACCCTTAACCCCTATCCCTTTTCCCTTATCCCTTCATTCCATTAATAATTAATTCACAACGATTATTATAAAAATATCTAAATAATTAAATCAATAGGTATATATACTTATGAGTTGATTGTATATTGTAGCAAGAATAACATTGCTCACAGGTGAAAACACCATGACCGAAAACGAAACCAAACCGGAACCGTCTCCTCTTGAGACGGTCGAGCGGAACCTTAAGACAGCGCTCGATGCATGGACCGAAGAGATTAACGTCTCGGAACTCCCGAAGGCAATGCAGAGAAAGCACCGTGTTGCAAGCGATAAACTCGGAGCGCTTGTGTATGATGTACATCAGTATATCACCACAGAGCGGCGCGTCGGTAGACCGTCGGGTGGGCTGACAAAAACTACGGTTCGAAACGAAATTAAAAATGCCACTCCCGAGCAACTCGCGGCAATCGCAAAAATTCTCGGACAGAAACCGGAACCGGAAACCGATGTTTCCCCGGTTTCCACCGATGTGGAAAATCTCGAAGAGGTGAATGAAGAATGAGCGAGAAAGTCAATGCAATCCCGATTGCAGATACGGGCATTCTCAACAATCTTGAAGAGGAAGAGCGCACTCCACTTGAAGCGGGAATGTCTTTCATCATTGAGAAAATCGGTATGCGGAAGTCCCGAAAATACGGCACATATGCGGTTTTCGATGGTGAAAATCTCGACGGTGAAAAAATGCAGTATTTCACTATGTCGACGGTTTTGACGAGTCAAGCGGAAATGCTACTTGAGAAATATGGGAGCGATAACGACGGTAACCTTTCGGCGCCTATTCTCGCGAGTGTGATAGCCAAAAAGAGCGAAGGAGGACGGTTTTACCTCACCTTCAATTAATCTTTTTGCCCTGTTGTCACGCACCTCCTCTTTCAATAAAATATTAACTTTTTGCCCCTTCTTTTTTGCAAATAACAATTTCATTGCTATCGTATAATTGCCCGGCAATATCAGCCCTTAAAAGCATAATAGGGTCACGCTCGAATGGGTCATGCTGAAACAATTTGATAATATGCTCTTTTTTGCATCGGTCAAGACTACAAGGAGTATCATCAAGATGGAATTTTCTTGGTAAAAATGCTCTGTCAGTTTGAACCCTTAAACGTGGATGAATGTCGGTATACCTTTGCGAATCATAGAAAATATCCACGTCACGTTTACGGGATTGCGCGACAACTTCGCCGATAAATTTATGGAGGCGTCTGGTATTAACACCTAATGAGTTAAGATACAACTGCATTTCGGTTATCATTATTACGGAATCCCGTATATCTTCTGCTATAATTAATTCACCTATCTCTTCCGTCGGAACCGTTCGGGAAAATTCAGTTTGATAGTTGGAAATGGCGTTTTTAGATTCCGATAGATATGATTGATATGCTAATACTGTCATACTTAACGTTTTGCCATTTCCTCTCAATGCCTGTTTTCCGCGCTGGTGGGGGCAACCGGGAATGGAGCCAAAAAATCCGTAAATCAATAATCAAACCTCCTCAATGGATTACCGTGCTCGTCAGTCTGTGCTATACTTGACGTTTGCGCGGCACTAAGCACTTGCACAACTTCTTCTCTTGATTTTCCGTCCTTCGATATTTTAGCGGTAATTACTGCATCGGTTACGGCAGCAATAATTTTATTGTCATATTTCGATTCGGTAAAATTTCCGGTTTCGGGATCAATAACAGGTTTATAATCACTACCTAAGCGCCGACGCAAAAACGTGTTTATTGCAACTACTTTTGCAATCCCTCTAATATTCCGATTTGATAAACGCGTTTTCTGTAGCCGGTTTTTGTTGGTAAATATTGCATCAACGGCATAAAAAATTTGCTCCATTACTGAAGGTTTGTTGTGCGCGTTTTCGCTCTGTTTGACAATCATATCCTCAAAATTGGGGAGAGGTTTGGAAGCCATTTTTCACCTCATAAACATAAATAGGGCAATTAAGGCAATTGCCGCAATCGCAATATAAAACATCCAATTTGTATCCTTAATATCTTCTGCACAAACATCCGCCATAGCCTGATTTTCAAGCAGATTTATGTATTCATGCGGTCGAATTTTTGGCATTTCAAACCCCATAGGCATTAAATCTTTACACGGTTGATACGGGATAATGCTCGACAAATCGTAATGGAGATACAATTTTCTGCCTTTTCGGAAATAGATTTTCCTGTCATTTTCATCAGGAATACAAAATGTTCCTATCCCGATAACGGTAAATTTTGAAAAGCCCGTATCTTCCAGAAGCACGTTCGCTATTTCGTTGTTATTACGAAATAACCGAATATCAAGATATGGTTTTTTCCGGCTATTCAAAAGAAACTCCTTTAAAGGAGAAGGTTTTTTCGATACATGAACTCTGCACGCCGTTTTAGGTTTATATCGATTGCCAAACAATTTACCAAACATTTCTAATCAGCCCCTTTTCATAAGCAACATTCCACATTTTTTGAAATGCTTTTGCTATTGAAATTCCCTTAGTTTTAATTGTGGTCATGTTTTTACCCTCAATGATTTTTAATTCAAGCACTATCATTTGTTTACCCCCCAATATGCCATAGCGAAGAACGGGAAAATTGCACCAATACTATGTAAGATTGTTTGCGTTTCATCAAGATTCGGGTTTTTCGCCATATACGCAAACCAGATTAATGATAATGCCATCGCCGGAAGCATGAATATTGGATACCTGATACCCAATAGAGAAAACAATGCGGCAACAACGATGACCACCGATATGACAATATCGACCGATATAACAGGAACGTCAACCGTTGTTGTCGCCGTATCGTTTAATCCGTCAATAATCACCAACTGGTTTAGTCTCCCTTCATCCAACTCCATAACGACGATATTAGACCATGTATACCGATTATTACCTTCATCAGTGTAAATGTCAAATGGCGGTTCGCCGGTAATATTCAATTTGGTGTATTTTCCGTCTTGTAATACATCAACCGATAACGCGCTTGCCGGGGTAAGCATAGCCGACAATAAAATCCCGGCACAAAGACCTAATATCGCATATATCAGGAGATTTACTAATTTGTTACGGGCAATAAATTCTTTCGTTTTATATTTGATACATGCTAAGCCAAACATTACCATTAATGTTCCTGCGCAACCAGCATTAGCCGACATGTTAAAATTTCCCGTTAAAAGGTATATAATCCCCATACACACAAATACGGTTAAGAAACCGTATTTAAACAATCCTTCTTCATTTGTCATTTTAATTACCTCTCACTAATTGTATGCCATACGCAACAATACCAATTTGTTGAATTTTTATGATGATGTTTATAAATGTATCACCGATAACAGAAAGCGTATACCACGCCGATGAACTATCCGGTAAATTGGGCGATACATACCATACAAGAACCCCTGCCAGTGTATTCAGAAACGCGAAAAAATTAAACCCGGTTCCCGCATTACCCCTATGGGAATTCGTTTCGTAAGCATTAATTTCGAATCCTGAATTTCTAACCGTTACACCTCCGTAATAGGTGGGTTTTATGAACGAAAGAATCGATTTTTCCGGCACATCGTTAAACAATGCTACTTGGATATTATCGATATATACATTCACCGTTTTTTCGGTTTTATCATAAACCGTTTCGATAATTATAACATCATCTCCATCTCCCAATGTATTAACCTGAATTATTTGTTCATACCAATATTGGGGAAGAAGTAGCCCTGTAAATAAATCGCCACCATGTAATTTTAATTCTGTAGGAGTAAATTCCAAAATAATTGTGTCGGAACTGTAACCTGTATCTCTGATGATAATATCAAAATAATTTATTCCGTTTTTTGTAATGGTATATTTATGTCGATAAACGCCTTCGTCAATTTCGGACTTTGTGAATCTTACATCATTTCGATTGAGCGGCAATGTCGATACTAAACCGTATTCGTTTGGGGCAAATCCCCCAAAAAATGTGTCATAGTAATCAACACCTTTAGTAAGATTATCCCCACCAATCCAATTTTCAGCCTGTAACGACGTATCGACCGATAACGCTATTGCGGAACCTCCTGTTATCAACGCAATCATAATCGACGATATAACCAGCGATGCAATAAGACACAATAAAAATTTAGAGTCTGCCATTACCGTCCGCCCCCGCCGTTTTCGTTGTTAAACACTTTAGCGTAAAGCAAGCCGATAATGAGCGCCAAAAGCACCACCAACCAGATGGGAACCCACCCGATTAAGACAAAGAAAAGCGTGACAATGCCAGCCCCTGCCATGAATCCTGCGGCCCCGGCTTTTGCTTCCTTTCCGACATAAACTCCAACAGGCACACTGAAACATAGCCACATAAAAATTTTGCCAATTTCAACGCCACCGCCCAAAAGCATACCAAAATGTGCCGCGAACCATTCAAGCAGATTGCTAACGGGTTCGCCGGTTGGTGCGGTAAGTGTCGGCGGCGGTCCTATAGGGGTAGATGTCGGTATTGCGGTTGGTGTAGTAGGAGTTACTGACGGTCCTAAAACGCTATTGACGGTATATCTATCATCCGCACCAATAACCACATTTCCGGTCAGAGAGCCATAACCAGATTTACTTACCGTCCATGTATAGGTCTTGTTTATATCAACTTCAAATACTGTATAACCCTGCGAATTCGTCAAAAGGATATATCCGCCAAAATTAACGGTTGCGCCTGATATGGGATTCGCTGCTAGATCCCTCACGAAAAAGTCAATAAAAGTCTTATTTTCGTCAAGTGGTCCTCCGGCTATGGGGTCCATATAGGCGTAAATTGTCGTCTCTCCGTCAACTTCAAAGTCGATGTATGGCATAACCGAATTGTAGCCGTCCGCCGTAGGAATCAAGCGGTAAAAATCCGGGTTTGGCATGCCTCCACCAGTGGGCTGAAGGGTTCCCTGATAAATTCCTCCGGGAAGGGTTTGATTGATTACATTGAAAAATTCGTCGTTAACGCTTGCATTAATAAGAATGTGACTGTTTGCGATTGCCGCACCGGTCTGGGAATTACGAATATAAATATTTACGTTTGTATCGGTAACTGGAGTTTCGCCACTTCCCGCGCCTAACGGAAACGTATATTGATTATTATGGGGATTTATAACTGTAATTAAATCAATTTCGTCATAGGGGTACCATACTCCAAAGCCTGACCCATGTCCGGTATTAGAGAAAACAACTTCATTGTTTTTAGATGTATTGATAGTAGATGTATACAAATCGCCCAAAACTGTTCTTTCCAAATTTATTGAATATCCATGCGGTTGCGCCTCTTCAATAACCGTAATATGGTTTTTCCATGAAATACTTGATGCAATTTCATAATAAACCGTTGTGTCACTGCCTAAACATGATTGTCTGTCAGAATGCACTAATGATACAGGATTTGTCCCAGGATTATTATAGTATTCATTTTCAAATAAATTTGTTGCTGCCCTTCGTTTTGCCATCGTTATTCCGTTAATCTTAAACAATTGATGTCCTGATAAAGTTCCTATATCCCAATCGTTAAAAAACAAAACTAGCCTTGTACTTGTTACCTGCCCCAAAATATTAGTATTACGGCTAATATATACCGTCCCGGTTTTTTCTCCGTTTAGGTTATACGTAAAAGCATGTTCACCCTCATCCAATAAAGTATCTAAATCCTCACCTACCCCATAACCTTGAGCGCCCGGAATTGTAAACACAACATACGACAAATCGGGATATAACGTAATATCGTTAAAACCTACTCTTGTATAAATGCCATACACTCCTGGTTCGGCGTTAGAGGTATATATGCCACTTTCGGATGTATCAATAATTTGTGTTAAAGTCTCATCATAAAGAATTTCGTCCGCCGATACCACCGGAATACAAATCCCGACAATAAGTAAAACCGTCAAAACGGCAAGTAATTTCTTCATAAGATTAACCTCATAATTATTAAAGAAGGAAGGCAAAAAAGGATTAAAGTTATATGAAGACGTGGACATTTAAATCCACCCCTTCATGAACCCGATTGCTACGCCGCCGAAAATTGCGAGCGGAATGATGATTTTCATCGACTCGAACATCGGGTCGTCATAGGTAGTGTTGGTAAACGCGTTAATGGCGATAGGGAGCGCATACGCCGCCATAACCGCCACAAGAACAATGCCCATAAGACCGGAAGCGGAAACTTCGGCGTCATCGTTTTTGGTCAGAGATTCGCCGTAAATTACGGCGCCGCGGAAGGCGGTAATTGCGCCGGAATCATCCATGACATTAGAGATTTTTCCTCTAATTTTCTGGAAAACCATAAATATATCACCTACCTTATATATGGATAGGTGAATAAAGTATTTAATGGTTGCTATGGTAGAAATGCGCGGTTTGTGGAATTTAGAAGGTTTTAGGGTTTTATTTGGAGATTTTTATAATAAAGGTAGAATAGTTTGGGGTTTTTGGAAATTAAAACAAGTTAATAATATTCAAACCTGAAATAATCTCCCCAAACAGAAATTTGGAATTCTACTCTGTGTTCTTTTGCTATTTCAGTAAATTTTAAAAGTTCATCTAAATTCATAGCAACACGATACACAATAACCTTAATATAGTATCGCCCGTCACCGACAGCATTTAAATAAATGTCCATTACAGAATCTTGATTCTTTTTTAAATCCTTTACAAGCAAGTTACCGAATTTCTCACTGCAAATGACCATCTTTCTTCACCTTTCTTGTTACAATACTACTGTTAGACCCCTAACTATATATACATATCGTTTTGTTCCTATTTCCGGCTAACAATTGCTACATTACCGGTTGCACAAGTCCACTTGAGTTAA
>ENA-UOOM01003687-UOOM01003687.1-fermentation-metagenome-genome-assembly--contig:-NODE-3687-length-10800-cov-6.261052_pt1 | contig 10800 bp, 6 predicted proteins | sample MGYA00245781_ERZ724031 | MGnify/ENA primary metagenome ERZ724031 (study PRJEB28704, sample SAMN03018317) | fermentation metagenome | biome: anthropogenic terrestrial biome; feature: soil; material... | reverse complement strand
ACTGCCTTTGCCGGACGAGTAGCAGGACTTATATCCTATCAAACCAGTGGTGAACCGGGTAGTGACAATGCACAGTTCTTCATCAGAGGAATTACCACTTTCGGGGCAGAAGCCAAGAAAGATCCCTTAATCCTGATTGATGGTGTTGAGTTGACTACAGACGACCTAGCACGGTTAAATACCGATGACATTGCCAGCTTCTCTATAATGAAAGACGCTACAGCAACCGCCCTTTATGGTGCCCGCGGGGCTAACGGTGTAATATTGGTGACTACCAAGGAGGGTCGTGAAGGGAAAGTGCAGGTGAATGCCAGGGTCGAAAACTCATTTTCAACTCCTACACAGATGGTTCAACTGGCTAATCCCATCACCTACATGAATATGCATAACGAAGCGGTATTGACGCGTAACCCCAATGGTGTCAGAGAGTATTCGGCTGAAAAGATTGAAATGACCCAGCGGGGACTTTATCCCGATATTTTTCCAGCAACCGATTGGTACAAATCGATGTTCAGTGACTATACCATCAACCAACGGGCCAACATCAGTGTCAGTGGTGGTGGTTCGATTGCTCGTTACTATGTGGCCGCAAGTATTGCAAAAGACAATGGAAACCTGAAAGTCGACCGGCGGAACAACTTCAATTCCAACATTGACCTGACCAAATACACGGTACGTTCGAATGTAAATGTTAACCTGACCAGGAGTACAGAACTGATTATGCGGTTAAGTTCAACATTTGACGACTACAGAGGCCCAATCGACGGTGGATCTGCTATGTACCGCAAGGTGATGCAAGCCAATCCGGTTTACTTTAAACCTTCATACGAACCGGATGAACAATTCGGATATGTAAGTCATGTGCTCTTTGGTAATTATGCCACAGCAGACTATATCAATCCCTATGCACAAGCACTCAGAGGTTATCGTGATTACAGTAAAAATATGACAATGACCCAGTTTGAACTAAAACAGAACCTCGATATGTTAACAGATGGACTGAAGTTCAGGGCAATGGTCAACATGAATCGTTTCTCTGAATTTACGGTTGTCAGGTCGTACACGCCTTATTATTATAGCATTGACACCTATAATCTTGCAGATAAGTCCTATACGCTGAAAAACCTCAACCCGGAGACTGGCGATACATTCCTTCAATACAGTCCAGGATCGAGAAACATTAACACAGTGTTTTATCTCGAATCTGCTTTGGAATACAACAAGGAGGTTGCAGATAAGCATAACCTTAACGGTTTGCTTGTCTATATTATGCGACAGGAAAAGAATGGTATTGCTGATAATCTGTTGCTTTCGTTACCTAACCGTAATCTCGGCTTGTCCGGCCGTTTAGCCTATAATTATGACAGCCGCTACTTTGGAGAGTTCAACTTCGGATACAATGGATCAGAACGTTTCTCGAAAGAACACCGGTGGGGGTTTTTCCCTTCGGTCGGACTCGCATGGATGCTCTCAAACGAATCATTCTTCGATGATTTGAATAATCTTTTTCCACAGTTCAAACTGAAGGCTACCTATGGACTGGTGGGTAATGACGCGATCGGCAGCAACAACGATCGTTTTTATTACCTGTCACAGGTGGATATCAACGCATCGAGGAACGTTAACTGGGGAGCAATGATGAATTATAACCCTGCTGGCATAGATGTCTCGCGATATGCCAATGACCGGATTGGTTGGGAAACTGCCTATAAGACGAATGTGGGGGCTGAAATCTCAGTGAAAGGAGGACTGTCGGCAAACATCGATCTTTTCCACGAAAGAAGGGAAAACATCCTGCTTACACGTGTCATTCCTCAAACAATGGGTATTATTCCTGCAATCAAGGCAAACCTGGGTATCGCAAGTGGCAAAGGAGTCGACGTGGAGTTGAATTACGAGAAAATCATCACAAGCGACTTCTATATCACCGGTAGAGGTACATTTACCTATGCCAGCAGTGAGATATTAGAATGGGAAGAGCCGGATTATGCTGCAACTCCCTGGCGGTCGAAAGTGGGATACAGCATCAACCAGAATTGGGGCTATATCGCCGAACGGCTCTTTGTAGATGAACGTGAAGTGGCGAACTCACCAACCCAATTCGGAAATGTAATGGGGGGTGATATCAAGTACCGTGATATAAATGATGATGGGGTTATTTCTGCTTTGGACCAGGTACCCATCGGTCATCCCACCGTTCCAGAGATCAACTATGGATTTGGGACAACGCTTGGCTATAAGGGTTTTGATTTTTCTTTCTTTTTTCAGGGATCAGGACGTCAATCTTTCTGGCTCAACATCGGAAATATCCAGCCATTTGTGGATGGCGACTCAGATGATGGTCTGATAGGACAGAATGCCGTACTACAAGCTATCGCCGACAATTACTGGACGGAAAGTAACCGGAACCCTTATGCTTTCTGGCCGCGGTTATCAACCTATAGTATCACCAACAACAATCAGACCAGTACCTGGTGGATGCAGGATGCCTCTTTCCTGCGGCTCAAATCGGCAGAGTTCGGTTATACGCTGCCCAGAAAGCTGACAGAAAAAATGTATATGAGCAACTGCCGGATTTATCTCAGTGGTACGAACCTGTTGGCATGGAGTCGTTTTAAACTATGGGATCCTGAAATGGCCGGTAATGGACTTGGGTATCCGCTACAAAGGGTCATAAACTTAGGGTTGAACGTGAATTTTTAAATTGTACCAATCATAAAATTTCGGATATGAAATCAATTATAAAAAATAGTGTTTGTCTATTGTTTGCCACTCTTGCACTATCCTGCAATTATCTGGATGTGGTGCCCGACAATATTCCTACATTGGATGATGCTTTTGCCAATCGATATACTGCTGAACAGTATCTCGCTACTTGCTACTGGGGGCTTCCCAAGGCCGCAGGATGGGATCAGAATCCGGCGTTTCTCGGGTCAATGGAAATGATCATGAATCCAAACTTTCGTACGAGTGGAGGGATGAGGTTCGCATTGGGAGAAGACAACCCCACATCGCCCGTGATCAACTACTGGGGGAGTACGGCTACGGCAATACGTTCGCTATACGCAGGCATTCGTGAATGCAATACCTTTCTGGACAATATCAATAGAGTTCAGGACCTGAAAAGTGATGAACGTGAGCGGATGATCGCAGAGGTGAAAACAATCAAGGCTTGGATGCACTTTTACCTGATTACCTACTACGGGCCCATATCCCCATTGAGAGAAAGCACCCCTATCAATACCTCAACCACCGGCATCCGTGTCTATCGTGAAAAAATTGATGATTGCTTCAGCTATGTGCTAGAGTTGCTTGATGATGTGATTGCTGCCAATGCGTTGCCTGACCGTATTACCAACCGTACCACGGAACTGGGACGGTTCACCCAGGCTGTTCCTTATGCATTAAAAGCAAGGGTGTTGACCTATTGGGCAAGTGATCTTTTCAACGGTAATACCGATTACAATTCGTTTAAAAATCATCTGGATGAACCCTTTTTCAACCAAGTGAAAGATATGTCCCGTTGGACAAAGGCCGCCGAAGCCTGCAAGAAAGCAATTGAAGTCTGCCAGGCAAACGATATACGTCTATACCAGCCTTCCGATTACATGCAGACAAAACCGATGTCTGATACTACCTTGCTCATCAATACGCTCCGGAGCGCGGTAAGTGATCAGCAAAATACTAACGTGGAGCTGATATTTGGTAACACCTCTTATCCCAGCGGAGCCAATGTGCAGCGTCACTGTCTGCCACGGTTCGAAGCCGGTTCGGCAGCCAACGCAACCTCCAGGTTAGCAGTTCCACTTCATGTTGTTGACCTGTTTTATTCGTCAAACGGACTCCCGTTGGAAGATGATCAGAGTTGGTCGGAGAATGAGAAATACAATAGCCGCTTTCAAACTCTGAGAGTTGGTGATGAATCACACCGCTATGTCATTCAACTTGGAGAAACTACGTCACAGATCAATTTCGATCGCGAATTGCGTTTTTATGCTGCACTTGGTTTTGATCGTGGTAAGTGGTATGGCAACCATTACAATAATGAACCAAATGATGATGCGGAAGCGATGTTTCCCATGGCACGGTACTCCGAGTTTTCCAATCGTGTGGCAAACAACGAATATAATGCCACAGGATACTGGGCAAAGAAGCTGGTCAACCTGAATACCCGCTGGCGCGACGCCAATGAGTTAACATATCTGAGCTTTCCCTATCCTGATATGCGTTTTGCCGATCTGTTACTGTTGGCTGCTGAAACCATCAATGAGGCGACTCCGGGTGAGGATAATGCCCCTGCCAATCCAGAGGTCTATATCTATATCGATATGGTCAGAGAACGTGCGGGACTGGAGGGACTTGTGGAAAGCTACCAGAAATATGCCGTTTCCGATAAAAAAAATAAACCCGCAACCAAAGGTGGCCTAAGAGAAATTATCCGACGTGAAAGAAAAGTGGAACTGGCACTCGAGGGGCAGGACTATTGGGACCGGAAGCGCTGGAGAACAGCACATCTGGAGTTAAACCGGAATGTCGATGGGTGGAATGTGACAGCAGAAGATACAAGTCCCAACGCTTATTACATGCCAACAACAATCTACACTCAAAGATTTACGCTTCGCGATTATTTTGCTCCTATTCCGGAAAGCGATCTGGTCAATAATCCACAACTGGTTCAAAACCCGGGATGGTAAATTGATATTGATAATTAATGATTTACAACAGATTTTATATGAAAGCAATACATTTATTACTTGGAATTTTGGTTTCACTGCTGTTTTTTGCTTGTGAAGAGAAACAACTGGAACCGATAAACGAATCGAAAGGTAAACCAGCCCCGGTAAGCGATGTGATGGTGATGTATGCACCAGGTGGAGCAATCCTATCGTTTAAGTTGCCTCCCGACGATGATGTACTGGCCGTGAAAGCAATTTATACGCTTAGTAACGGTAAGGTGCGGGAGTCGATTACCTCCTTTTATGGAGATAACCTCAAAATTGAAGGCTACAACGACACTAATGAACATGAAGCGCTTTTATATACCGTAAGCCGTTCACAGGAGCTTTCTGACCCACTGTTGGTCAAATTTACCCCACAGGAATCGCCGCTGAGCAAGGCTATCAGAACAATGGAGATATCCAGTGATTTTGGTGGTGCTTACTATACCTGGAAAAACCCGGATAAAGTACTGCTTACCGCCGAAATACTAGTGGAAGCAGACAAAGGAGAAATGCAAACTGCCAGGATTGTGACCTCAAACCTCGAAGCTCCTTTCTTCAGTATTCGCGGTTACGAACCAACCCCGAGAAAATTTGGTATCATTCTCAAAGACAACTGGGATAACCTTTCCGATACAATTTATCCCGAGGGAGGAACTGTTACCCCTTGGCTTGAAATGACACTGGACAAGAATCTCTGGTCGATTTACAAAGTAAATGGAAGCTACCTGCCGGGTGATGGTACATTTACAAACTGGGAAGGTCGTGACGAATATATGTTCGATGGCGACGTAAATACCTTTGGACACAGCTATTCCGGGTCACTACCGGTGGGCATTACGATCGATCTGGGTAAGCCGGCCATGCTGAGCCGGGTAACATTCTTCCAAAGATTCCAAAATGGGGTCTATTATTCATGGGGAAATCCACGTAGGATTATTGTCTATGGCAGAAAGGATGCCCCGATAAACGGCAACTGGGATGAATGGACTCAGCTGATTGACTACACAATGGTCAAGCCCTCGGGAACCAATGATCAGTACACGGTAAACACCGATGAAGACCGCTTGGCTGCATTGAACGGACATGAAGCCTCTTTCCCAATCTCGTCTGACTCTTATCGCTATCTGCGTTTCAGGTTCATGACCTCTTGGGAAAATAGGCCTTATGTGCATCCGGCTGAAATAACCGTCCAGGGAGTATATGAAAGTGAGGAATAACCTATTGATCCAAAATTTTCAGATGGTCGAATTCGATACAACTTTCGTGAAATACTAATACATTGAGATATGAAACGAGCATGTAACAGTAATGTCCAATAGAATGGTTATTTGCGAGTTCCATACACCATAATACATATAAATAAACCAATCATATGAAGATATATATATTTTTGATTTTTTTGTGTGCTCTCTTTTCCTCGTGTGAGAATATGATGGAGGTGCACAAGCAGTTTGTCGAAGGCGGAGAGAAAGTTTATGCGTCGAAATTGGATGAATCGAACTTTTTTGCCGGACACAATCAGGTCTATTTCAAGTTTTACATGACCAATACGACCAACATCAAAACTGTAGATCTGTACTGGGATGAGGATTCGCTTATCATTCCGATGCCCTCTTATGGCTGGAGTACAGTAGCTGTTCCCGCAACGGAAGAAAAATCCTATTCCTTCAAGATCCGTACTACCGATATTTTTGGGAACCATTCATTGTGGCGTACTGGTTTTGCCAATTCTTATGGGGCCTATTTTCAGGAGTCACTCACAAACCGCTCCGTAAAGAGTTTCGAATTGACAAGTAACAACAACAATGGAGTGATTACCTGGTTTCCACCAGCATCGAATCTCGTTCGCAGTGAAGTGCGCTACACCGATTTGGATGGGGAGGAAATAACTGTAAACGTACCGGTCAGTCAGAATGTGACACAATGCCCAGGATTGAACATTAACAGGTTTGAAGTGCGCTCTTTTTTCTTGCCGGAACCCAATGCGATGGATACTTTCGACATCGAATGGCAGCAAGTGACCCCTGTTTATAAGATACCTACCACTGGATGGTCTGTGAAATATTGCAATTCATGGCACGGCATGCCTTCACTCACAGGGACCCAAAACATGCCTCATTTCATTTTTGACGGTAGTTATGACAAGATCTGGCATTCGCGCTACACCACCTATGCAGCAGGAACAAACCCACTTGACCCTACTATCACCAGAGATCCGCCACCCTTTACGATCGTGATTGATATGGGTGAAACGGTAGAGATTGCGAAAGTTGATATTTACCGCAGGTTCAATAATAACAATGTACAAACCGTTATAGTATACGCACCTGCAATAAATGATGATCTTCTGACGGATACAGATTTTGAATGGCTAGGCAATATACCGGTATCGTTTGTGAATCACTCATTCTTCAAGAACTACTCTTATCCCGGAATCGAAAACTCAAACTGGACAGAACTTGGCCGTATAGAGTACCCTAATGTAAGCAATTTAGGTACCCCCGAGGAAAACCTAAGAGAGGTTGATGCCTCTTCACGCAATATCAAAAGCCGATATGTGAAACTGATTCTACCCAATACTCGTAGTAACGGAAATGTATCACTTGCGGAAATAGCCATACATGGGCGATAAATTTATTATTTACAATGCAATGCCAGCAGAATGTACAACTCTGCTGGCATTCAAAAAAATTAAGAATTCTATGGAAATGAGAAAAATAATTCTGTTAAGCATTATTGTCCTGCTGATCTCCTGCGGGAAAGAAACAAACGATCAAACACCTACAATTATAACGCCTTCTTCCAAAGATGTCGTATATCTTAAAGTAATGACCTACAATATTGCGGGAGCTGCTTCAAGTTCGGGTGTAAGAAGCCTACCTGATCTGGCTGAAGTGATCAAAAAAGCCGATCCCGATTTGATAGCAATTCAGGAAGTGGATGTGTTCACCACCCGTAATGGAAAAGATGTACATCTTGCTCGCGATCTTGCAGCTCTTTGTGGCATGGAGTACTGGTTTTTTGCCAAAGCGATGGATTTTCATGACGGAGAATATGGCGATGCTATTTTATCAAAATATCCCTTTAAAGAGACTGAGGCTTACACCCTTAGTGGAGATTGGGAAGGACAACGCATTGAAACCCGGTCGGCAGCACGTGTAACCGTAGAGGTGGGTGGTAAGGATATTGATTTTATTAGTACACACTTCGATCATACAAGCGATGAAAAGTGGCGGATACTACAAGCAAATGAATTGGTTGGTATTGTAAAAGAAAGGGACCTGCCAGTTGTTGTAGGTGGTGATCTGAACTGTACTCCAACAAGTGAGCCGATGAAGATACTCTATCAGGAGTTGCTGTCACCTTGCAAAAGTAACAGTTGCCTTGGGACATTCGTGGGAAGTAAAAATGCAATCGATCATCTGATGTACAGAAGCAACGATGCACTAACTCTTTCTTCCTATGGTGTTTATGCTTGGGCGGACAAGGAATCTGACCATTTCCCAGTAGGGGCAATATTTGAAGTAGAGAAATTGGATAAATAGGAGTATACGTTGATTTTAATATTGCATACATTAGTGTCCCGTTAACACCGGGACGAGTTAAAAATTAAATAAACAACCCCAGAATAAGGGGATCAAGTTGCTCTTTAACATCATTGAAATTAGTCTTATCGAACAGGTCATGTAGATGAGTTTTGTCTGTCAATGAGATGCTGTTTCAACCATTTGAAGAACAGCTCGACCAGCCATCTTTTCTTATAAAGGTCAGCAACATCGATTGTGCTGATATGCTTGGCATTAGCCAGAGAAGTAAATTCGCGCTCGTCTTCTGCATCATAGAATCGAATGAGTCTAAAACTATCAGGGTACTTCTTTTCGGAGAGATATCCAGTTAGCTTTACTTCAGCACCTGTCAAGATATTCTTCGGTATTCTACGTTTCCATCTGACAACCTTATACTTTAAATTCGTCTTGGCACGAACAACATAAAAAGAACTGGTAAGATGTATCTTATAGAGTTCTTTAAATGAATCGCAAACTCTGTCAAAAACATAGTAAGCATTTGGATCACAGGCAATTGTAAACATTGCTACGGAATCATGCTTCGACGCAGTCGTTACAGTATGGAAAACTGGAACTTGTGCTACAATATCGTATAGAACATGTGCTTTAGCACCACCTTTCTTTCTACGAAACTTAGCCCAGGGGAATGTTGCAAGACAACGGGAAGGTTGTTGAATCAAACGCATACTTCTTTCCTTGAATATCCAAAATATTGGTTATACGTTTCTCTCAAGTCTCTTTTATCATATAGAAAACAAAGTTTTCAAAGATTCCGTAATCACGTTCTTGATTTGCTGTAGCAAGTGTTGTTTTGGCAATCGGCTGCCGACCTAATCCTAAATGATAACGTTTACCTTGATGTGCTTCCAATGCCACACGATCAAGCCACGCAAACTCTCTCGATTACTGGGCTGACCAAACATCATTGCAAGCACAAGCAGTTGGTTCCAACAGATGAAGTACTTCACATATTGGACCCTATCATACTTGTCTACTAGTTTTCGAAACGTATCATTATTCAGAAATTCTACTAATTGAGCGAAAACGTATTTCTCTTTGTTCATTTGCTGTCGAATTATCCGACTACAAAATAACAGATTCAAATCATCACCCTCATGATTCTATCGTTATAAGACTGTATTTCAATTGTTTCAAAGAACTCTCTTTATCTACTTTTACGGGACAGTAGTGTAGTGTATTGCATATTATTATCAATTTGCATGTTTGTCTGCCAACTTGCCATTTTGTTTTATACACTGACATTCAATATTACCCGATTTCTTCAAAATAATTAACAGAGGGTGCATCGTAATAAAATTTCACCCTCTTTGTAATTAAACTCTTAACTAAGACAAATTCGAACTTTCAGAGATCAAAAATCAATCTTAGACCAACATTCTACTTTATAAAGGACGCAATCATGGAAATAACGATGAAAAAACTGGTGATTGTAATATTATTACCAATCCAAACTACGTTTAATAGTAAACTAATGACTAAGAAACTTATTTTACTCTTTTTAAACTTCCCATTGTTTATTTTTTCACAGGGAATAGAAATTACACACGGCCCTTATCTTCAACAAATGGGAGAAAATGAAGCAACTATCATTTGGACGACTAATAATGATGCTCTTTCCTGGGTTGAACTAGCACCAATAGGAAATGATAGTTTCTATGCTTTCGAACGCCCAAAGTATTATGAAACAGCTTATGGTAGTAAAAAAATAGGCAAATTACATCGTATAAATCTTTCAGGATTACAACCCGGAACAGAATATCGATATCGAATCTTTTCGAAAGAGATCGTAAGTTACGAAAATCATCGTGTGCTGTATGGCAATATTGCCTCTTCGAATGTTTATTCCCAAAAACCATATCAGTTCAGAACGCTCGATGTAAACGCTGCCAAGGTCTCATTTAGGGTGGTGAACGACCTACATTCCAGGAATGAGAACCTTCGTAAAATGATTGGTGACACAAACAGAGACAATACTGATCTGGTTATCTTCAATGGTGATATGGTATCCATGTTGAATGATACAGAACAAATTTTCACTGGATTTATGGATACTGCTGTAGCACTTTTTGCGAAAGAGATTCCTCTTTTCTTTAGTCGTGGGAACCATGAAACAAGGGGGCGAGGTAGTGCTGGATTGTATGATTATTTTCCTACAAAAACTGGAGAGTTTTATTACTCTTTTCAGGCTGGACCAGTTTTTTTCATCATTCTGGATGGAGGTGAAGACAAACCCGATTCTGATATTGAATATTCAGAATTAGCTCATTTTGATGCCTATCGTTCCAATCAGGCTGAATGGTTGGAGTTTGTTGTGTCATCGGCTGCATTTCAACAGGCATCGTATCGTATAGTGATCATGCATATTCCACCCACTGCCACCACCTGGCACGGCACAAAAGATGTGGTTCGGAAATTCACTCCAATATTGAACAATGCTGACATCGATGTAATGTTATGTGGTCATACACACAATTATACATTCATTGAAAAAG
>ENA-UOOM01003686-UOOM01003686.1-fermentation-metagenome-genome-assembly--contig:-NODE-3686-length-10806-cov-4.407404_pt1 | contig 10806 bp, 16 predicted proteins | sample MGYA00245781_ERZ724031 | MGnify/ENA primary metagenome ERZ724031 (study PRJEB28704, sample SAMN03018317) | fermentation metagenome | biome: anthropogenic terrestrial biome; feature: soil; material... | reverse complement strand
ATTCATAGAGCATTTTTTCCTTTTCGCTCATGTTTCTTATCTTGTCAATCATTTTTCTTATGTTCTCTTCTAGTTTCACGCTTATCCCCCTTATCGTTATTTTCTCTCACTAATACTTATATTCTCCGACTTTAAATTATAGAAGTTCAAAAAGAAATTTTTTATATCTTTTGTTGTTTTTTCATCGATCGTTTCCTTTGTATTGTCTTTTTCAATTTCAATCTTTTCAACAGGATTAATAACAGAGTCGTCTTCTTCCGTCAATAAGATTACCTGCGCCTTCTTTAAAGTGCCAAAATCATCTTGATTTAAATCTTCGTAAATTTCTAAATTTACTTCTACTTTTAGATTAAAATTTTCTCCTATATTTTGCTCTATGTTTTCTGATAACTTATCTTTGTATAATTGAACCGTTAACTCTTTCTCATTAGCTGTAATTTTCTCATCTGATAGAGGGTCCATTTGACTTACTGTATTTTCTTTCATAATCAAATCGTGTTTTAACATGAGATTTTGCAAATAAAAATCCGTATTTAATACATTGGTAAAGGGCTGAACCATTGCCAATACAACAATAAAACCTGTAACGATCTTTACGTATTTTCCCATAGATTTGGGAAGAATTAAGTGAAGCAGCGTCACTGTAGCAGTGATGATGACAATATTCTTCAGCCATATGGAAAATGCATTCATTTTTTCACCTACCTATACATAACCGTCATATCGCCTAGTAGTATGATAATGCTGATCATCAAAAAGAACATGACCGCTACAACTAAGAGACAGGATAATATCAGCATAATATATGTACCTATTTCCGTAAGGCATTTCACAATACGCTCGTCAGATATGGGCTGAATAATAGCAGCTGAAGCTTTAAACATTAAAGATAATACGAACATCTTCATTATAGGAAAAGCGATAATTCCTACGATAATCAGTAAACCGACGATTCCTACACCATTTTTGATTACATTAGCAGCGCTAGCGATAGTATCCATAGAATCTGCTAAAAATCCTCCAACAAAGGGCACAAAATTATCTATAGCGTACTTTGCTGTTTTAGAAGATACCCCGTCTAATGTAGTCATGGCAAACCCTTGTATAGACACTACTCCTAAAAACAAAATAAACAAAAAACCTAATATGTATAAAGCAATATCTTTTAATAGTTTTGCTAAATTAGATAGTTTAACTTCCTTTGACAAATGATCGATTAAAGTAATCACTGCAGAGGCTAGAATCAACGGATAAATCACATTGTTAATGGTCGTTCCTACAAAAGTTACTACATAAACAATGACAGGGCTTAAAACGGCGCTACTGGCAATTGCTCCAACAGAGGCTAATAACAAAATAAGCGCAGGGATAATAGCCTGTATTCCGCTTACCATTTCGTCAATAGTGGATGATGCCAAACTGATAGAAGATCGAAAACTACTAGCAGCCAATCCAATCAAGACAAAATAGATGACATAAAACGCAATATTACCTACTTGACTCTCACCAAAAGAAGAGGAAATATTGTTGAGCACAGCGGCTAATATTGAGAGAAAAATGATTTGAGCCAGCAAACTTAGAGAAAGAGAAATCTCTTGAAAGAAAATGCTCTTTACCCCCTCTAATATGGTATCAAGGCTAAACTCTAATTCACCTTTGACAAGTGCTGCAATAAAATCTTTTACACTTGTATAATGTAAGTATTTCTCTAAACCAGCGCTATCATAAATTTGTTCTAAATTTCCTATATCGTACTTCTCGTATATTTGATCAGTAAGTTCTCCTAGAGTATTGGACTGCTCTAAGGCCAATACTCCACTTGTCCCAGATAGTAAAAGGACAAGCAATAGGATTGTTATTTTCTTTATCATAAGCTTCTCCTAAGGTATCAGATTGATAATAAAATCGATCAGCGAAAGGACAATCGGAACGGAAAGATACACGATAATTACTTTCCCTGCCAATTCTATTTTCATCCCGATAGAATTTTCTCCAGCATCTTTACATATTTGAGCTCCAAATTCCGTTATATACGCTATGACAATGACTTTTAAGATAATTTCAAAGTAGCTATTATCAATATCCGTCTTGCTCCAAAGAGACTGAAAGCTCTGTAAAATGGGTCCTAAATAAGAGTAAATAACAAATAAGATAATGACTCCAGTTGCTACAGCTATAAAAATTTGATATTCGGGATTGTACTTTTTAATCAGTACAATAAGTAAAGTAGCGACAATACCTATAATTGCAATTTGAAAGATATCCATATTTTGATCCTCTTCTAATAGAGTTGAAATAAGGATTTAATGGCATCAAATAAGTTTGAAATCATAGTAATGACCATCATCAGAACAATAACTACACCAGTGAGAGAGACCATATAAGCCATCTCATCTTTTTGTGCGTTCTTTAACAGCTGATTTAATACCGCTACTACGATTCCAATTGCAGCTACTTTGAATATCATTTGTACATCCATAAGCTCACCTCTAAATTATAATGATTGTAATAAATAAACCTACTATAATACCTAACTGACTATACAACTTGATATACTTTAATTTATCTTCTAAAGCTAAGGTCAACTGAGTATGTAAGCGACCCTTTACTAGGGCAAAATACTTTTTCTGATTTTCAGTATCTGTGGTGCCTAAGACATTGCCAAAGTATAAGAGGATGTCTAAATCTTCCTGTTTTAAATACAGAGAGCCTTTATTCTGATCTAATTCATCTTTCCAAATAACGCACAAGGGCTCATAGCCATAATCTGTAATGCGCGACAAAACATTTTTTAGTATTTTGTCAAAAGGTGGATTGACAATAGGGATTAGAGAATGGAAAATCTCCATTATAGGTGTAGAGGTATAACATATCTCTGTTTCAAAGTACTGGACAATACCTTGAAAATCTAGTATTTGTGAGTACCTCTTAGCAAAACGATTGGCTTGTAATCGACCAAGAAGGCAGGAACTTATAAACACCAGAAGAGCTCCTATACATTTAAGATACATGTTCTAGTTCCTCTTTTTTAAAGAGCTCGTTTACTTCTATTACCTTAGACACTGTTCCTATACCATTTGAGTTGTCTAGAAAAATAATCTTTTCAAATAATTTATCTTGAATCATTTGAGCAATATAGGGTCTATTGAGCAGCTCTTCCATACTTGCACCATGTACAGTGGTAATCATTTTTATTCCAGCATTTAAGGCTTCGCGAATAGCGATTAAGTCTTCTTTAGAACCGATCTCATCTGTTACAATAATTTGTGGAGACATAGAACGGATCAAATTGATGATGCCTGCTCCCTTTGGGCAGCAATCTAATACATCTGTGCGAATCCCCATATCGTTTTGTGGGATTCCCCTGTGACAGCCTGCGATTTCGCTTCTCTCATCTACTACGCCGATTTTTAGACCAGACCGGCCATTCCCCATACTAAAAGCTCGAACTAAATCTCTTAAAATTGTTGTCTTTCCGCTTTTAGGAGGACCAGCTATAAGGGTATGATAAATATCGTTTTCATCTCTTTGAATAATCTGAGCGACTGTTCTAGAACAACCCTTTACTTCTCTCATGACGCGATAATTCAAACCATTTACGTATTTAATCGTCTTTACTTCCCCGCCTTCTAGAACTACTTTTCCTGTAATACCTACCCGGTGCCCACCTCTTAAAGTGATAAATCCCTTAGACAGTTCTTCTTCAATAGAATACAATGAGTATTGGCTGAGCAATTGCAAAGAATTATGTATTTCCTTTTCTTTTACTATGTAAGCTTCTTTTACACTTTGGACAATTTCTCCGTGATCATTAATTAAAAAATCTTCCTTCATTTTGCAAACCATAAGAGGGTTGTTCACTCTTAATCTGATTTCGTCAATTCCTAATAAAAAGGTCAAAGGCAGTCTGCTTAAAATATTTTTAATCTTTAAATCCATTCCTTTGAAAATAACTTCATTAAAATCTTGAATTAATCTTTGGTTTGACATATTAATTCCTCCTTGTCCTTAATCTATATTTATTAGGCTAGGACAAGAAATATAACCTTTATTTTTTAAAAAAGCTATCAGCATTTTAGTTCTAAGTTTTACGTTGTAAGCTCTATGTAAAAACTTTTAGGTCGCAAATGATGATTGTTATGTCTGATTATTAGTATTTGAACAATGACTTTATCGCAAAAAATAAGAACAGGTTTATATCCATGGATATAAACCTGTTCTTATTGTCGTTGATTATCAATTCAGCCTACTTAAACATGAAACTCCTCAGCAAATGGTTTTACTTAGAACATAAAACATACAACTTAAAACAAAAAGCGCCAAAGGCGCTTTTTATTATTCGTGGTCGTGGCAATCACAATCGTCGCCGCAGTCACATTCTGTTGTGTCGATTTCTACTATGTGTCCACAATAAGGACAGTCTATTTCGAAATCTTCTTCCTCTAATTCATCGAAATTGGTAATGAAATCTTCTCCGCAATGTGGGCATTCTACTTCATAGAAGTCATCATCATCGTCATCTAAAAAATCTAAACCGTAAACTTCGTCTTCGACTTCCATAAGATCCTCGTCGACTAATTCTACATAATCTTCTAAATCTTCGTAGGCGTCATCAAGGCCTGCTAAAGCATCCGTTATATCCTCAAGAATTTCAACAATCTTCACGAGGACTTTTCCTTCTCTTGAAGAATCTTTAATCTCTAGGCCATCACATAAACCCTTTAAATAAGATACTTTTTCGTTAATGTATTCCATTTCCAATTCCTCCTTTACACTTTTATGCAAGTATGCATATTCATTATACCCCAACTTCTAGGGTAAACATACAAATATTTTATAAATAAATATTTGTATGTACTCATTTACATTGTAGCGTTGACGAGAAAGTGCCTCTGGCACTTTAGTCGCTAGCATTTAAGTACTCCTTTTGGGTCAAGATCCTTCGCTTACGCTCAGGATGACTGAGCTAGAAGTTAAGGTTAAAAGTAGAACTTTCCGAATACACAAGAAAGCGCCTGCGACACATCAGCAGCCAGCAATCAGCTACCAGAACTTTGTATTCCCCTGGGGTCAAAGATCCTTCGCTGGCGCTCAGGATGACGTGGATAGTAAATCTTCTAGGCTACCATTGGCAGCTAAAATGCTGATAGCTGACTGCTGGTGGCTGCCTTTCTAGACTCTCTCCATGTATTCGCCTGTTCTAGTGTCAATACGAATCGTATCTCCTTCATCTACAAATAATGGCACTGTTACTACTGCGCCTGTTTCTAATGTAGCAGGTTTGTTTGCACCTGTAGCTGTATCTCCTTTAAAGCCTGGTTCTGTTTCTGTAATAACTAATTCTACAAAGTTAGGAGCTGATACGGAGAAAGCTTGTCCCTTGTAGAATTTAATAGTAGCATTCATGTTTTCTTTTAAGAATTTGATTGCTTCTTCTACTTGGCCGTGATTTAATGGGATTTGCTCGTAACTTTCTAAATCCATAAAGTAATATAAATCCCCATCTTTGTACAAGTATTGCATTTCTTTTGTCTCAATATGCGCTTTTGGATATTTTTCAGAAGGATTAAATGTTCTTTCTGTAGTTCCCCCTGTAATTACATTTTTAATCTTAGTTCGAACAAAAGCAGCACCTTTGCCTGGTTTTACATGTTGAAAATCAATAATGACGTATACATTGCCATCCATTTCAAATGTAACACCTTTTCTAAAATCACTTGCAGATATCATACTTTATTCCTCCAAATTCAACAGTTTTGCGTGAAACAATGAGCCAAGCGAAAGCAAAGCTTTCAAATGAATACAATGCATTCATTTGGCGAATTTCTTCAGTACTTATGACTACTAATTTTAATAGCTTGCTAATACGCAATAAATCACTAATTAATATTAACATAAACTTCCTATGTAATCCATAATTAATTTTCATAATTAAACCACTTTTAACTTATTCTACACACCTAGGGTTGATCTATATTATTGCTAATTTCACTGTTATCATCTATACTTTGGTTTTTTTCTTCAACAAAAGGATTCGATTTACCATAGGATTTCCCCTGAACAAAATCGTACTGAGTCCATTCTGGATCATTTTCCTTAAGAAGAGCAAATGCCACTAGCCCTATAGTGGCATGAATTTTTCCTTCTCTATTTTCGTAGTGGACTCTTGTGACTTCAAGTCTTCTCTCATTACCATACAAATCTTTTAAAAAAGAATCTACCTGCTCATAGGTTCCTACAAGCGTCACATTTATATCCACTTTTGATAATATAGCGCCATCTTCATAAACCTGTTGCGAAGCTTTTTCTAAGGAACCAAATTCGATAAGATTATAGGATACTCCAGAATTTTTTTGCAAATTAAGCAGATTCATATACAAATCAGGGAGTTTCATACTTGATGGAATCTGTTTTTTAGCTTTTGACCATTGTTTATCTACATCCTTCAATTGCTTACTACTATAAAGGAACTCCATTTCACTACATTCTAATTCTTTTTCTTTTATAAATTGTCCATGCTTTTGAAATTCTTGAAATTTAGGCCAAAACAAACAAAAAAAGTACAAACTAAATATTCCAAGAAACAGCAGTAACCCTAATAAAACCTCTTCCCTTCTACTTAGATTCAAATTCTTTTCCTCCATTTGATCCGTATGAAAAAGTAATTTCAAAGCGAATTTGATTCTCATAAGCCGCAGAACGAATCCGTATATTGTGTGCTTCTTCTAATTGATATAAATTTGCAGCTAGCTCAGCGATTCCTTCTTCCTTGCTTGCTATTCCACTTATAATCATATTTCCATTTTCTCCTCTTTGACTCGTAAATGTAACACCCATAGGAACTAACCCTTCTAATCTCTTGATTAACTCGTAAAAATTGGTTGTGGATTGATTTCTTTCATGAATCATTCCCTTAATAAGATTGATTTCATTACTCTTTATAGAAATTTCCTGTTTTAAACCCTTCACGTCTCCCATAGATTGAATTTGTTCGTCTATTTGTAATATCTTATTTTGCAAATGGTAGTCTAGTGCAAACAGAGCAAGATACAAAATTCCCATAGTAAGGAAGAGAACAAGGATGATCTGAACCTTCTTTTTTCTCCCTAAAGCCATATTTGTTAGCATTTCCTCAGGAAGCAAGTTAATATCCATCATGATTTTTCTCCCTTCTCACAAGAGCACCTATAGCATTGGCTAAAAAGCTAATGTGATTTGCAGAGTGTAATTCTTTAATATATATACTATGTAAGGCAAAAAGGTACTCTGTTTCTACTTGAAGTGCATTCTCAATATATTTTTTACAGATAGGCATAAGAGAACCTCCACCTAGCAATAAAATATACCCTATCCTTTTATCTTTACACATAGATTCAAAAAATCCCATTAGCTGAGTTAATTCTTGTATTATTTCTAAGAGCAGATTATTTACCTCTTCCTTTCCTTTAAATTCTTCTTTTTCCATAGAAGAGAACGGATTATCTAATTTCCACTCTTCTGCTTCTTGAAAACTCATATGAAAATCTTTGGCAATAGCCTTTGTAAAATCCCTGCCACCTTTATTTAAAATCTTGTAAATGAAAATCTTCTTGCCCTCTATAAACGTAATCGATGTTTTTTCATACCCCATATCTAAAACAGCTATATTCTGATTTTTAAGAACGGTTCCATTCATTTTGCGCATATAGAAATGATCGTGGCATAGTAATTTAGAAATAGCATTAGGCTGAACATCTACTACATTAATTTTAAGCCCTGCTTTTGAAAAACAGTCTAAATAGTCGGTAACCGTTTTCCGTTCTACTGCAATGCCTTGAACTTCATACATGATGAAGGTGTTGTTTTCTTCAGAAGTTTCTTTGTATTCTCTAATTACCACTCCATCTACGATGTAATTTTCTATTTCATCAGGCAGTAATACAGACATTTCAAATTTTACAGCTTGACGAACTTCACTTAATTCCATTTTAGGCAATTGAAAAGTTCTAAGAATTATGTCCTTAGAGGAGAGAAGTAGTCGAATATCACTGGCTTTGATTTTTAACTTACAAAGTTCTTCTGAAAGGCCTTTCTTATCCACAACCTTTCCTTCTTGTACTATGTCTTGCGGTATATGAAATATACGGTAGTGCTCGATATTTATTATTTCTTCCTTTATATATCCCTTTATAATCTTTATGGTACTCGAACCTACATCAAACACCACTGTATGACTTTCTTTACGAAACACTCTATTCACCTCTACACTAAGCCTATCCGTTTTATTTTGCTTGCTATTTATGAACCTTACTGCAAGATTTCAAGCCTTAGAAAATGCCTTTATATCTCGCTCCACTTTAACAGATTGATTCTATTTTTTGGCTCATTATGTAACAAATCTGTAGACAGATAAGGCGTGATTTTTTCTAGTGCTTCTAAATCGTAGTGCAATACACCTTTAAAACAAGCCTCTTCCTTTAAATCAAGGAGCATCATACTTCCTTTTATTTCTCCCTGTATCTCTGTTACTCCCGTATCCATTCCAAAAAGGAGCATGGACCCATGTAATTTTGCACTGCTTGTCATATAAACCTCTTTTACGCAATCTAAAACAACAAATCCCTCAAAGGTACAATCATCCATGATAAAAGCATCTGCCTCCTGTACAATATACAGCTCTCTGGTATTGTCTCCTATAGGAAAAGTATCTTTGTTCAAATATATTGTCTCTCCTGGAGCATTGATGAAAGACACATTTTCCTTAAAATTTTCTACTAACCATGTTACGTAATCTTCACTATTGTAGGGTTGACAATAAGGCAAGTGAGAGTCTACAAAAGAATTGTACTGAGTGAATCCTTCATTTCCTCTTAGAACCACAGTATCTCCTTTTACATCTAGAGAGCGCTTCTTAAAATCATCAGATTTATTTACAATTAAGTCTTTTGTGATCCCTATAATGCCAGATGAAGTTTCTGGAATATCAATCGTATTCATACTATCAATAATCATTTTTCCATTGCAATACAAGACGTATTTTTTTAAATCTAATAAATTTACTTTTCCACTAGGCGCCTCAAGGATTGCTTCAAAATCTCTTCGAATAAGATGGGATTTTCCGTATATTTTGATCTTTTTTCTATTCTCATTAGATTCTACGACCTCATACCCATACTCACCGCCCTCAACCACAGTAGAAGATAAACCTCCTAAAGCATCCCAATCTGAAGATAAAATAGAAAGGGCTTCTTCCCTTGCACCTAAAGCTAAATAATAGGCTCTTTGATAGTGATCATAATTCTCTACAGACCGAAATTCATAAAGAGCTAAAAAAAGCATCGAAAACAATACAATACTTATAAGCATCATAATGATAATAATCGTAAAAAGAACAGCGTATCCATCCTGCTTTTTCATGGTAATCCCCCTAATTAATTACAGTCACTTGTCCTAATACGGAGATGTCCTTTTGCAATCTGGCCTTCTTTTTGCCTTCTGAGACTTCAATCGTAAGCTGAATGGTTTTACTGTCTATATAAGTTATAAAAAAATTTTCGATTTTATTAGCTATCTGAGACTTGCTCCCTAGCCCTATATCTTTTAAGTCTGAATGGGTCTTAGTTTTGTACAAAATCTTATTTGTCAATGTATAATAATTGTAGTACTCTGGAGTCTCTATATCTCTTAAATAAACTGTGCCTTCTACTACATAAATTCTAGGCGTATTACAAATCTGCTTTTCAAGCTGTATGGATAAAAAACGCAATTTTTCCATAGATGTAATATCTCCATAAAGATTTTCGTAACTACTGTACTGAAAATAAAAGTGGTGAAAAACAGCACCTAGTATTAAGGTCATTAAAAATAAACTAATTATTAGTTCAATCAAAGTAAAGCCCTTATTTAAGGTACGTATATTTGAGTCCATAATTTCTTATACCGGCTTTCTTCAAAGATTATTTGTACTTTATATAAGCCTCGCCTGGTTGTTTCTTGTAAGTCGATTATATAATCGCCTTCAGAGTCTTTTGCATTTTCAACAATAGATGAAACCATTTCAACACTTAATTCTTCTCGATCGCATTCATTCATTGCAGACTTAATCTTTTCTAAGGAATTTTCGGCTTTTGTCAACACTTCATATCGATTTTTAGAGATGCTATAGCTTTTGTAAGCAAACTGCGAAGCAGTTAAAAAGCTAAAACAAAATACAGAAAAAACGCAAATAGACACAATTACTTCAATTAAAGTAAAAGCATCCTGCCTTTTCATTATTCTTCCTCCTTAATATAGATTCTGCCTGTCCCAATTTGTACCACGATAGTCCTCTTATTTCCTTGTCTATTTTCAAAAACAAAATGCCCCCCGAGATTGACTGTACCTGTAGGATGAAAAGTTAGGTTTTTTCTAAAGTACGTATTTGAAGTGATTAAAATAGAATCCTTAAATTCTATTTTTTCTGCTTGAGCGGTTGCTTCAGCAATATATATGTAGATTTTATCTTCATGTATATTAACTCTACGTGCTTTTCCATCCATTATAGCGTCATTTCGCGCATTCAAAAGAACTTGATGTACTTCCCTACACTGAGTTTTTAGATTTTGATTGTCTATAAAGTTTTGTAAACCTTTACTATTAAGGAAAACCATAGAAAGAATAATACCTAAAATCCCAACAGTAACAATCATTTCGATCAAAGTAAAAGCCTTCTCATCCTTCAAAACAAACACACCCTATTTAGTTCTAAGTGAAATCAGCAGGCCGCTCTGCGGCCGCTGATTTCACCTGACCACCTGACCACCTGACCACCTGACCACCTGACCACCT
>ENA-UOOM01003685-UOOM01003685.1-fermentation-metagenome-genome-assembly--contig:-NODE-3685-length-10807-cov-3.192987_pt1 | contig 10807 bp, 11 predicted proteins | sample MGYA00245781_ERZ724031 | MGnify/ENA primary metagenome ERZ724031 (study PRJEB28704, sample SAMN03018317) | fermentation metagenome | biome: anthropogenic terrestrial biome; feature: soil; material... | reverse complement strand
CGCGCCTTGCACCGGCTTGGGCGCGCCGCACTCTGCGCAGAATTTGCTCTTGTTGCCCGAGTAGCCGCAAGGGCAGCTCCACCCTTCAGCTTGGACATCTTGGGGGTTTTGGGGGTTCTGCTGGGGCTGTTGCTGACCCATCTGGAACAAAGTCTGGGCGTTAGAGCCGCCCGCCTGCTGCGCCATGTTCAGCCCGGCGAATGCCATGACAGGACCCGCGCCCTCGTTTGCCGCGGCGGATTGCATAGCTTGCGCCTGTGCGCCCACAAGGTGAGCCGCCGCCATAGTCGGGTTGCGCAGCACCGCATTCTTTTGCAGTTCCTTGATGGTGGCTTCATCCTCTTCGTTCGCGGTGATGGAGCTCACGCCGAAGGAGACTACCTTAACGCCTCGAAGCTCGCTCCACTTTTTGGAGAGCACTTCGTTCAGCGCGTCGGCGAGCTCTGTGGTGTGCCCGGGGAGGGCGCTGTACCGAATGCCCATGGCGGATATTCTGGCGAAGGCGGGCTGAAGGGCCGTTAAAAGCTCCGTTTTGAGCATGCCGTCTATCTCGTCGCGGTAGTAGTGGCCGGAAATGTTGCCGCACACGTTCGTGTAAAACAGCATGGGGTCGGTTATTTTATAGGAGTATTCGCCAAAGCAGCGAATGCCTATGTCCATATCGAGACCGATGTTCTGATCCACTACCCTAAAGGGGACGGGATTGGCTGTGCCGTACTTGTTTCCGACAATCTCCTTGGTGTTGAAGTAATAGACGCGTTGATCCTTGCCGGTATCTCCGCCCATGGTGAAGCGCTTGCCTATTTGCTTGAACGTTTCCAACAGGCCTTTTCCAAAGCCGCCGTAAAATACCGACGGCTCGGTGGAGCTGTCCCACACGAACTCGCCCGGCTCTGCGCAAAACTCCGCAACCTTGCCCTGCTCGACTATCATCATGCACTGACCGTCGTTTACGGCGATTATTGAACCGTTGGAGATTATGTTTTCTTCGCCGCGAACGTTGCTGCTGCGCTTTGAAGAGCGCTTGACACCCTTTGTCGCCAGCACCTCCTGGGGCATGGACTCACAGTAAAAATACTCCCGCCACTGGTCGGCGAGCACGCCTCCCAATGCGCCTATACCTGCTTTCAGAAGTCCCATTTTATCCTCCTTCGTCTGTATGATTCGTCATTGCCCCGCGCCTTAGCCGTCTTCATATTGAAGGGCAGGTTCCTGCGCAAATTATGGCCTACGTCGTTTCCTGCGAAATGCCCTTGATGGAGCTTATAGCCCAGTCGTGCTGCTCAAGAGTTACCACGCTGTCGCAATAGGGGCACTTGGCGGTGGTGTTGATGGATAGCGGCGCGCCGCAGTTCGGGCAGTTGACGTGTTGCATCTCCTCGCCGACCGCCGTCGTCTTTCCGCTCGCCCTTGTTAGCTCCCATTCGTAGGTCATGAACTTTTCGCTACCCCTGTCGCCGCTCAAAAGCTCGCCGCTGGCGTCATCCAGAGTGTAGTCCACTATACGGGTGCGAAGCTCGGCGACCATGTGGTCCTCGCCATTGCTTTGGAAGAAGCCGCGCACATCCACGCCCAGCACCGCAATGCGTTCGATGTAATTTGTGCGCCCCGCCTTGCGCAGCATATCAAGCTGGCGCTCCATCTGGGTGAATATGGCATCGGTGAAGTAAGGTCTAAGGGAGTCGATGTCCTTGTCCTGCCAACCGTTTTGCATCTGAACGTAAAGGTTTGAGAGCTTCTCCTCAAATGCGGCAAGGTCGAATCTCGGGTCGAGCAGGGTGTACGCTTCGACGGGACGAAGTGCTTGAGTCGTTGTGCGCTGTGCCCCTTGGGGAACCCGGGCAGCTCTGCCCTTGCTGCTGTTTCGCATTATGAACAGCAGTATCAGCCCGACAATCAGTACCGCAACGAGTGAGCCGCCTCCGCTGCCAAAAAGACCTGTCAATGCGCCCAGAAGGAAGCCCGAGGAAGAATCGTAGTCGCTGTCATCGCTGTCCCAACCGGACGAGCCGCCGCTGGAACCGTAGTCGCTGTCCCCCGAGAACCCGCCAAAGTCCGCTCCTGCCTGCACGGGAAACAGCACCGCGGCGAAAAGCATCAGGCAGAGCGCAAGTCCCAATAATCTTTTTATATTACTATTCAAAACAGTTCTCCTGATTGATGTTGCCTTGTGTTGAGCGGATTGGCCTAGCTCTTATTGGGTATGAAAGGTATCAGCTGCTTGGCGAGCTTGCCTATGGTCATGGTTTGCAGATAGACTTTACCGGGACCTGTGACTACGGTGTCGAACAGCCCTTCACCGCCGAAGAATATGTTCTTTGCGCCTCTGACCATCTGTATGTCCATCTGGCAGGTGGCGTCCATAATCGCAAGCACTCCCGTATCGCAGACGAGCTGCTCGCCGGGGGCGAGGTCGTATTCCTGGCAGTAGCCGTCCACCTCCATAAATACCATGCCGGGTCCTGTAATGCGCTGCATTATGAAGCCTTCGCCGCCGAAGAAGCCCGCGCCAAGCTTCTTTTGGAAGTGCACCGCGAGTTCGACCCCGTAGGTCGCGCAGAGGAAGGAGCTCTTTTGGCAGACGATGCTCTCGCCGGGTTGCAGAACTCTGGTTACAATGCGCCCGGGGAAGGATGACGAAAATGCGATTTCTGCTTGACCCTGCGCCGTGTAGCGGGACATGAACAGGCTCTCGCCCATGAACAGCCTGCCCAGGGATTTGCCCAGCCCGCCTTCTGCCTTTGTTTCGGCTGTTATGGAACCACGAGACCATGTGCGTCCGCCCGCTTCGCTAATAAGTGATTCTCCGGCCTCTAGCTGGATTATCACCGCGGGCAAAGTGCCGCCTTCGATGGAGTAGCGCATACAAGAACCTCCCTTATTCGTTTTGTAGTTAATGTATATGCGGCAAAACTATAGCGCCGCATATATTCGCTGCTTTTTATAAACCTGTGGGTGATTTTAGTTGGGATTGAGTTACGGGTTTTTATGGCTGAATTGTATCACAAAATCATCCATATCAATATAGTGTTTACCAAGTCTTTACCCGGCTTTTTGCGGTGCAGTATTCAGCGTTGCGTTTACTAAACACAAAAAAGATGGCGGCCTTGATGTTATCTAGGCCGCCAGAGCAATTTGTGTTCTGAAGAACCCCAAATCATCAGATTATTGTGTGAATCAGCACTTGATTGTTATGCAGCTGTTCAGCTTGATCAGCAGCCCTCCTGTGAGCGCGGTTAGCACTAGCACGTAGATTCGCGCACTGGAAGATTTGTCGGTCACAAAACCCCAAATATTGTCATTAATATATGCTTTATGCTATCCTGTAAAAAAGATTTGTAAGTTAAAAACAGAGCCGGATTAAATCTGTCAGTGCAAAAAACCAGAATATGTGAAACGAGAAAGAAAAAGTAAAGAATGAGCATAGATAAAGTCGGAATAAACCTGCAAGAGCTTTTGCTTTGCATAACCAGCGCCCAGGACCTTATAAATCCGGTGCTTGTCAACCACCATCAACAGGTCGCTTACTTATCCTTTAAGATAGCCGAGCAACTCGACTACCCCCTTAAGGAGCAGAAAGAAGTGTTTCTTGCGGGGTTGGTGCACGACATAGGCGCGCTCTCTGAAGATGAAAGGCTGGAGGTAATCGATAACGAGCCTTCGTGCATCAACGTACACGCCTTCAACGGTGCAAGGCTGCTGGAGGAGTTCAAGCCGCTTCGGCGCATAGCGGATTTGGTGCGCTACCACCACATACCCTGGAATTGCGGCGATGGATTGAGTTTTATGGGGAAAGACGTGTCGATTAAGAGCCACATTGTCCACCTTGCAGACCGCACCTGTGTGCAAATCAAATCGAAGCGCAATGTGCTTTCGCAGCTCCCCGCAGTGCTCGATGCCCTCAACAAGGACAGCGGCACTCTGTTCGAACCTTCGTCGATTGAGGCCCTCAATTCGTTGAGCAAAAAGGAGTACATCTGGCTGGATTTGATCTCGGACGCGCCCGTTCGCAGACTGCCGCGCACGTTGTTCGATACGGTAATGCTGGGAATAGACGACATAATAGACCTTTCTATGGTCTTTTCGCATATCATCGATTTTCGCAGCAAATTCACCGCCCACCATTCTGCGGGAGTTGCAAATACGGCGCACAAGCTGGCGCAGCTTCTCGGCTTTTCGCCCCTGGAATGCAAAATGATGCTGATTGCGGGCTACTTGCACGACCTGGGTAAACTGGCGATAGACAACAAAGTATTGGAGAAGCCCGCGAAGCTCAACGAGGATGAGTTCAACGAAATGCGCTCCCATACCTACTACACATATAAATTGCTGGACACCATTCCCCAATTCGAAACCATCAAAAAATGGGCGGCATACCACCACGAAAGGCTGGACGGCACGGGCTACCCCTTCAAGATAGACGGAGACAGCCTCCCCCTCGGTTCCCGCATTATGGCGGTGGCGGATGTGTTCACCGCGATTACCGAAAACCGCCCGTACCGCATGGGGTTGGACGACGAGAAGGCAATGAGCATACTTGGGGATATGGCGGCCAAAAACGCCATAGACGGAAATGTCGTGAACACTTTGTTCGACCACTTCCAAGAAATAAACGCCCTGCGCGAGGATGCTCAAGCTGCGGCGTCCGCCAAGTACGATGCATATTTTGCGGATCAGGGTATGCGGTAGTCCTAAAGGGCGAGCCCGTCTGCCCAAGGCAAATAAAAGAGCGGCGCTTTCGCGGTGCCGCTCTTGCTATCTTGAATATATTTAATCGGTCAGTGTGGTGTATTATCGCGGGCAACGATTGACATCCGTTAGCAAAATACTGCCGCAAAAGCAGCTCGCCCACTATAACATCCGTCAAAACATATTATCCAGCAGGGTTATCGAACCGGCATCGAAAACAATCAATCCGTCTTTTTTCATTTTAGCCAGTTCCCGCGAAAGTGATGTGCGCTGCACCCCCAGCCTTTCCGCGAGTGCCTTTTTGGTGATGCGAAGTTCAACGCGGCGGGAATCCTGTCTTTTTGATTCGTATTCAAGGTAGCCCAATATGCTGTCCCTCAGTCTTTTGTTGACGGAGTGCTTTAACTTGTCGCCAAGTATGAAAGCGTGGTCGGAGATGAACTCCAGATAGGTGCGCAGGAATACGGCATCTCTGTTAAGAAGACCGAACAGCTCCTCCCTGTCCATCTCGAAAATAATCGTGGGTAGCTGAGTAGAGACCGTCATAGGATAATAGGGGTTCTTGGAGAACAGCAGGTTGCCGCCGATTATGTCGTCGCTGTAGAATTCAGATATCGTGAGAAGATTCCCCGATTCATCTATGCGCTCGACCACCACCTTGCCGCTCAGGATTATTTCCAGCTTGTCGCAGGGTTCGCCGTCGAGGTGGATGACGCTGTTCTTCGAGTATGAAGCGACTCGAAACTTCCCGCTCTGCAGGTTAGCGCGCACGCTGCTTTCCGACAGCGGGCGAAGAAGAGTCGCTTTTTTGATGAGCTCGGCATGTTTCATGGTATTCCCTCCCGAAAGCGCGCAATGTGTTACCGCGGTAACACCATTAGCTGCATTATAGCGCTATGATATTGTAAATTCAACCTTATAGGAGGCATAATGAAACACCTTATACACGCAATACGCATACTGTTCCTTGCGCTATTCGTATTTTTGATGGTTAACGGCAACACGATGGTTTGGCTCGGTTTGTTCGCGGCGAGTCTGGTCGCGGCGTTGTTGTTCGGAAGGCTGTACTGCGGTTACGCATGCCCGATGAACACGCTGATGGCGCCTACGGAATGGCTTTCAAAAAAGCTGAAATGGCAGACGGACAAAACCCCCCAATGGCTTCGCTCAGGATGGCTGCCCTGGGTCGCGCTGGCATTGAGCATGTCGCTCATGCTGTTCGCCAAAAAGCTGCTTGGGAAAAACATACCCGTACTGCTGATATGGGTTGCCGCCTCGGTGCTGATAACGCTTAGATACAGACAGGCGGTTTTCCACAACTACATCTGCCCCTTCGGTGCACTGCAAAGGGTATTCGGAAGGTTTGCGGTATTCTCCAAGAAGGTAGACAAGGACGCCTGCATTGGGTGCAAACTCTGCGAAAAGGTCTGCCCTTCCGAGGCAATCGCCGTTAAGGCAGAGGATAAAAAGGCTGAAATTAGCTCCACTTTATGCCTGCAGTGCACCAACTGCCAGCAAGTATGCCCCAAGGACGCCATCCATTACGCAAAACAAAGGATTCCGCACAAAGACGCACAAATCCCTATGGAGAGCTAAAGGCAGAGTATGGTCGAAAAGCACTGCCTGTCAATGTAGAATAATCAACTAAAAAAGCCGCCGGTGGAGGGTTGCCCCAACCGGCGGCTTTTTTATGTTGGCAGCAAACGTGGAAACACGAAATGCAGCGCTGAGCGAACCATTTAAACATGCCTGCATAGTATGAAGGGACTCTAGCAATAGGAGGGGATTTTGTGGAGTTTTGTTATGGAAACATGAACCATGTTCGCATCCTCGAAGAAGCCAAATTTTGGAAGCGGCAGGAAACGGAACATACGGTGGTCATAAGGGAAATCGTCCCGAACCTCGAAAACGAGTTCGTTCGCCAGCTTGAAGAATACCAAAGAATATTTGGCGCTATGGAAGCCACGCTTGTGCAGTGCTTTGAACAGCTGAACAGGTCGTGCTATAAGATTACCCCCGCGGCTGTTCGCAACATCGTAACCCTTATCGAAAAGACCGTGTGCCAAAGCGAAGCATGGATAAAATTCTTGAAGGATATGCTTAAAAACAGCATTGCAGTGCGAACCGACCAGGTAGCCGTTACCGTAATCAATCACATAATGAGAGAGTCCGAATACTACATAGGCATCGCAAAGACCTACCTTCGCACCGTCAAACGCTGCTAAACCCGAAACGCTGCAAAAAAACGACCGCAACTCGCTCCCTGCCTTACGGTACGGGGGTGTTTTTGTTCAATTCGGTTTATATGTACAAGCCTTTTACTGTTACGGCTGAGACTGCACGTTAGGATTAAAGTAAAGCACCCGCCGAAAAGGCAGGTGCTTGTTTAGGGTTACGATGCGATTACTTCATGTCGTAAGCGTTCTGACCTGCTACCCTGCCGTTGGCAAGAGCGTCGGGAATCGCGTTCGCTCCCACGCGGTTGGTGCCGTGGATTCCTCCGGTAACTTCGCCTGCGGCGTACAGACCGGGAAGGATTTCACCCGCGGTGTTTAGCACGTGGCATTCCACGTCGACCTCAACGCCGCCCATTGTGTGGTGCACAGCAGGCTGGCGGGGGGATGCGTAGTAGGGGCCTTCGTAAATCGTCACGATGTCCTCAAAGGAGGCGCGCCCGAATTCGGTATCGGTGCCTGTGCGGCACGCTTCGTTCCAAGCCGCGACAGACTTTTCCAGTTCGACAGGGTCGATGCCCGCAAGTTCGCCGAGCTCCGCGAGGGTGTCCGCCTTGAAGACTTTGCCCATCTCGATGAGGTCGTCAATGTGCTGACCGTACTTGTTCAGTCCGTTTTCATCGATATTGGCGTTCTTGCCGCCCGCGATGATGAAGCACATTCCGTCCGTCTGCTCGAGTATGCCCTTCATAAGCTCGTCCCTGCGGGAAAGCTCGTTGATGAAGCGCTTGCCTTCGCGGTTGACGTACATACCCGTGCCCTGCCCGACGAATCCGCTGGTGTTACCGTTCTGCGGGTCGGCGATGAGCAGCTGGATGTAGTTCATCTGGATGAGGTTAGCTCCGATATTTTCAGCCATGACGATGCCGTCGCCCGTGATGGTGGAGACGTTGGTCGTCTTGATGGTCTGGTCGAGGGTCGGCCACTGGGTGTTGTACTTCTGGCGCATTTCCACATTCGCGCTGAAACCGCCCGTCGCCAGCACAACGCCGTTGTTGGCTTTGATTACATACGCCTCGCCGGCAGCGCCCGTTGCCTTAACGCCGACTACTTTGCCGTTCTCGACTATGAACTCGTTGGCGGGAGTCTCGTAGAGTATTTCTACGGGGTAGTTTTCCTTCTCGATCTTGTTCACGAGCACGCTGATAAAGCCCTGACCGCTCTTAGCATCTTGTATTTCGTGGGAGCGGGGGTAAAGCGCGCCTACGTAGGTTATGGGCTTATCCCTCCATACGCCGCCGATTTCCTCGATGTAGCCTATGCTGTCTGCGGCGCGCTGGGCAAGCGCGTAAACGAGGTCCAGCTTGGCTTCGTAGTCGCCCGCCGCCCAGGTCTGGATGGCGTGGAATTCAGGGGAGTCGAACAGCGCGGTGCTGCCCGATGCCTTGTATTCCTCGAGCTGTGTGCGTACTTTGCCCATAAGCTCTGCGTGAAGGTCGTTCTTGGGTTCTGCGTTGGCAAGACCCTCGACAATCTTCATAAGACCTTCGGTCATTTCGTTGGCTGCAAGGCGGGAAGGGTCTGCGGCGTTGTAGCCGCCGCCCGCGAGGATGGTGTTGCCGCCCAAAGAAGCGGTCTTCTCGACCACGATTACTGTGGCGCCCTTCATGGCAGAGCTCAGCGCCGCGGACAGTCCCGCTCCGCCTCCGCCGACGACGACAACGTCTGCATTCATTTCGACGGTTTCGCCCGTGCGGTCTTCCTTGGGTATCTCGACCTTGCGCAGGGCGCTCAGGTCTGCACCCGCCTGCTCAAGGGCATTGGAGATGGCGTTTATCACCGCCATGCTGGTGAAGGTCGCGCCGCTGACAATGTCCACCTTGAGGGACTGGTTTTCTACTACCTGCTGGGGAATGCGCTCGAGGGGAGTCTTGGCGAGACTGGGAGTCTCGGTGTTGGGTTCGACAGTTATGTCAGTTATGGCATCTTCGGAAACCGTAACCTGCACTGTGACAGTACCGTTGTTTCCGCGGGCCTCACCGGTGTATATGCCGGGCGTGTAAGCCGCTTCGCTCTGACCCTGTGTTGCTGTCGGCGATTCGGCAGGCTCTGTCGGTCCGGGCTGTGCGCCCTGCGTGCATGCGGCAAGCAAAGCCAGGCACAAAATCAGCGATACTGCTATAATCGCTTTTCTCTGTTTCATGTTTACCCTCCATTTACGTTCTCATGAATCGATTCTATGAACCGATTCACTTTAACACATTGTAAAATATTTGATTAACTATGTCAACCATAGAATCCATATTAAAGTATTTTCAAATATGCTATAATCGATTCATAAAGGATGTCGGAGAGAATGAATGGAGAAAAAGCTTACTAAAAGACAGCAGCAGTACCTTGAGACCATGGACTCCATCCGCTCGGCGGTGGATAAACTTGTCGCCGAAATTGGATTTGACAGTATGCGTATACAGGACATCTGCGGCGAGGCGGGTATTTCCGTAGGCGCATTTTATCATTATTTCGCGTCGAAGAACGCCGTATTCGTTGATAGATACCGCAGAAGAAACGCGTATTACAGAAAACTCTACAACGAACAACTCATTTTAATGAACCATGTGGACGCGCTTAAGGAGTTCGCCGCGGAACTGTTGAAGTACACTCAAACCCGCGTGCCCGGGGTGCTTAGGTTTTACAGCAAGGCAATCATAGACGAATACGGCACATGGAACGGCGAAGACGGCGATGCCGTTCTGGAGATTTGCGCCGCATTGGTCGAACGCGGGCAGGCGGAGGGGACGGTTTCAACCCTATATGAGCCTAAAAGCATCGCCATGATGTTCAACGATTATTACAGGGGGATAATGGTATCGGAGAGAATATCCCCCGGGACGGACGAGGAGTACGAAGCGCGAAGGCAGGTTATGTTTGACTGGCTGGAAACGTTGAGGGCAGCCCGGCAGGGTGAAAAAGTGCCAACCGAGTCCGCTCTGCGCCTGTTTGCCAGTGATTTTATTTAGAGAAGGTCTTCTTGCGGGGGCAGCGCCTTCTTTTTTTGTAAAAATAGATTTACTCCTTGAAGGTGTACCCGCCAGACCGCCCCGTCAAACAAATCGAGAGGGCATGGCTTTATTAAATTCCATTCGCTTTATCTTTTTTGCCGCATTTGCCCTATATAGGTTTTGGCAAATTTTTGAATTTCAGATTTCCAATATTTCACTGTTGTTCCTGCTTTTTCCGCCTTGGATTTAAAATTTGGGGGTTACATAATACCGCGCATTGCGGGAAATATAACTGCGAGGTGAGCAATGTGGGCAAGAGCAAAAGACGGCGCAGCAAAATCACGGACGGCAATTTAGATAGACCGATTTCGGACGCCTATCCGGTGCTGGACACAGATCTTGCGAGGGACAATATCGAAAACGATTTACCCGCCGCGGATCTGGAGGATCTATGAGCCTGTCAAAGCAACTTGTAAGGCTCAAGGCGTTTAACCCAACTGCTTTTCGAAGATAGCGCAGATGCAGCAATTTTCGAGGAAAGGTATTTACGAGGTGATAACGAATGGTGCCGAAGGACAGCCAGCCCGACAACAAAAGAGCTCGGGCTGAAAAAGCGAACCAGCAGACCCCTCTTACCCGAGAGAATCAGAACCAGAACAGGAACGCCAAAAAGCAATCAATTGGGCGTAACGACGTGTAGGGAGGCGTCAAATGGCTAAAGCAGGAATGAGACGTCCGGATCCTAAGGAACCACATGGTACCGAGAGTAACAAAAAAGCGCATTTTCCGAAGAACGACGCGCCTCCGGTTCCTGAGATCCAAGGGAGAGCGAAGACCACTAAGGAAAAAGCCAACCCCGTGGTTAGCCCCTAACAAGTCAGCCAAGGGCTGCGCATAAGCCGTTTCTCCTTTATATATAGGCTTGCGCAGCAGCTTGGCAAA
>ENA-UOOM01003681-UOOM01003681.1-fermentation-metagenome-genome-assembly--contig:-NODE-3681-length-10822-cov-8.427324_pt1 | contig 10822 bp, 11 predicted proteins | sample MGYA00245781_ERZ724031 | MGnify/ENA primary metagenome ERZ724031 (study PRJEB28704, sample SAMN03018317) | fermentation metagenome | biome: anthropogenic terrestrial biome; feature: soil; material... | reverse complement strand
GAACATCAACCACGAGGTGTGCACACCCATGCCGCAGGGCGAGGTGCCCGCCGGCTCCGAGGCATCCCTCGGCATGATGGCCAAGTGAACGGGGCGCTGAGCGCTCGTCAAAACCACTTCAAACCGTTTTCAATCTCTTACAGATCTCACTCTTCAGCTGGTTTAGGTGCTTGTTGATCTCGATCATGCGAGGCATCAAGTCCTTTGGCCGTTGTATTATTAGGAGAATCATCTCCTTTTCCAGTTGTTTTTCGATCTCTGGCAATGGTTGACCCTGAAGATTATTAAGATATCGGCTGAAGCGTTTAACAGTAAATTTAATTTTCTCATATGCATCTTCTTCATAATCATACAGATCTAAGTTGAATGTTGATTGAATCATGGCCATATCTATGGTGTCACGAATTTTATATTGTTCACGAGTTAGAGAGGCTCGAACCTTCTCAACAAAGATCTCTTTGACGGAGTAACAGTTTAGAACTACTGGTTGACGATATTTGTCTATCTCTGGAAAAAGAAATTTTGCATCTGTGCCAAGCTTACTGAGTATGCTTTCTAATTTATTTTCTACGAATGGATATATGCAATAATCAAGGAAGTTTACTTCCATTTTAACTCGGTCTTTTTCCCCTGAAATCCGTGAATTATAATTTAGATGGATTGCTAGCCTTGTTCCACCACTGTTTATGAATACGTCCACTTTTTCATCAATCGACGGATTGAACTGTAGGCCAAGCTCATCGCTAATCTTCTTCATCTCTCCGATTATTCGTTTCGTTTCCTCAAGACATAGCTTTTCTGTGAACTTGGCGCTAGCTCCTTCCCAACCAGTTTGATCACGCCAGCCGAAATCGATGTCCTCAGAAAAACGATAATGGGGGATGTATGCCTTGACGAGGCATGTTCCACCCTTAAATACCAGATTCGAGCGCAGATAGGTTGAGTTAGATATTTTAATCAATAATTGGTGTATTCTGACATCCTTTTCTAGGAACTTACTGTTCAGACCCAATGAGTTACTGAACTTATCGAGTACCTGCATATTCATCATGACATATCGAATTCCTGAATCCCGCTGGGAAGACATCCAGATATCTTTTTAGTTTATTCTGGTCACATTGCTCACCGTACTCACGGAATGGTCCAGCACAATCGGCCAATCGGTTGGTGTACCTCCAATAGGCCAAATCAATCACGGTTTTTTCCGGATTGGAATATCTGATCTCAACACCGTGTCGGGTTTTCTTCTTGATAATCGAACCTGGTATAATTAATTTAGAAGTCCACTGGTAGAAGCGGACTGGAGATCCAGCTATTGGAATGGCCTTCGTAGTGCGAAAAATATCGCTTATTATATACTCTATAGTGAAATATTCATGAGTCATTAGATTTAACTTCAATGCAGATTGTAGACCAAAATACCAGTTCGATACTCCCTTATGGGCTAGGCCCTTACTAATAAATTCTAATAATGAGTATTCTTGCCCCCCCATTTTTAAATCACCTGGAGTGGAGACATAGAAAAAACCTTTGAAGATTCGACGCAAGTAACCCATTTTCAATAAATAGCCCACTACTATGATGGGCTCGCTACCTAGCTCATGGGCCAACCTATCGATATAATCTCTATCGACAAAACGTCTGTCTTCCAAATTGAGGCGTTCCCAGATCAATGAAATTTTATTTGCTGTCATTATTTACCAGATTATGGTCTATAACGACAGTAAATAATATTATGCTTTCTGTGTGCAGTTTAGATTCGTGCTTTTGATTATTATAACTGATATGTAGAACCACTAGCCTATACACATAATGGCATTCTGAAAAATGTCTAAAAGAATGCTGAGTGCAAATAACTTGACAGGTTCAAACGTTGGACAAGTTCTGAACTTACCGCTTAGCCCTAGGGCACCGGCCGCCGGCCATGCTCTCCTCCGTCGCTTTCGGTCTCAGGGCCGGGACGGCAGGCGGGCGGTCGACCACTTCGATCTCGTTCCCGTCCTGATCGAGGATGCGCACGATGAGGCGCCCGAAACGGTCCCGCTCCGGCTTGACGACGAACTCGACGCCGTCATCGACCATGACCTTGTGGAAGTCGTAGATGGAATCGGTGGCCAGGACGATGCCTGTCCTGATGCCCGGTTCCTCATCCCCCTGCGACGGCAGGTAGAGAACGATGCGCGCCCCGCCCTCCGGCAGCGACAGCTCGATCCGCCCTTCGGCGCGGCGATCGTCGGCAATGGTGAAGTTAAGTATCTCGGTGTAGAACTCCAGCGCCTTGTCGAGGTCGGAGACGGGCACCATGACCGCGTCGATGCCGATGTGGCTTCCGATATCCGATTCGGGGGTCTCTCCGCCCATGGGGTCGCCGAGGGGCATGGATGATGAAGGGTTGAGTCACATAATTATTTTTGTTGATGAAAAACATACACTCTGTTTAAATATCGAATATGCGAGTCTGTCTGCCGGTTGGAGATGGACCTTCTCTACATCAACGTAATTGAACAGAATAGGGGGTGGGGTGCAGAGTGGTTCATCAACCAAGGGTTGCTACGCAATGACGTAGTAACGCACAACATCGATTTTCGCGAGAACAAGTACCAGCTGGTCGACAAAATCGAGATGATCCGGGACTTTGATGCCGTGTTGCTGCAACGCGGTGACAACTTCCCGCTTGAAATCCTGAGGTCCATCAATAGGCCGATGGTATTCTGGGCAAGCGAGCTGGTCTCTAGATGCCGTGACCAAGACCGCTTGCTCAAATCAGGCTTATTCGAACATGTCTTCGTCCACACGCAAGCCTGCCTCCGAACGGTCTTAGCAAATGGATGGCTAGAAGCAGAGCGTGTCTCTGTGCTCCTCAACGGGTTCGACCCGGCCACCCATCACCCCTGTCCCGACATAGAGAAGGATATCGACGTCCTATTCTATGGGACAGTTACTCCTCGTCGACAGAATATTTTAGACCATCTCAGGAAGGAGCACCACATACATCACGTTCAGTGGCTAGGTGATGAGATGACCGAGGTGGTAAATCGCTCCAAGATCCTCCTCAACATCCATGCTGGCGACTTCCTAGATACAGAAACCCGCATCTTTGAGGGGCTAGGATGGGGCTCGTTCATCCTTAGTGAAGAACTGTCCGAAGACAACCCCTTCGTGCCTGGCCAGCACTATGCTGAGGTGAAGAGCGTTGAGGACATGGCCAACGCGATAGACTACTACTTGGAGCATGAGGACGAGCGTGATCGGATCGCATCCCAGGGTCACGCCGAAGCGATGGCGAAACATACCTATGACGAAAGGGCGCGGGAGATTAGCGAGGTGATCCGGTCCTACTCCGGCTTACCCAACGGCCCAGCAGTTGATACCCTCCGGCTACGGCGCTACCGCCCCAAAGAGACAGCCCTACGGGCGATGGGACGCGTTGAGAGAGGCCTACAGAGACTAAATGGGCGGCGATTGGTATGAGGATCGGGATCGTGACCACCTGGTTCGAGCGGGGGGCATCCTATGTGTCCAAGGGCCTGGCGGACGCCTTGTCCACCGAGCACGAGGTATTCATCTACGCCCGGGGCGGAGAGGAGTATGCCCAGAACGATTCGACGTGGTCACTCCCCAATGTCACCTGGGGCCGCAGGACACGTTTGTCAGTACCTACACCAATTCACATGCCTGATTTTAAAAAATGGCTGATGGAAAAGAAGATCGAAGTTGTTATCTTCAATGAGCAGCACTGGTGGCCACCTGTCCTTCTGTGCCTCAAACTAGGCGTACGGGTCGGGACCTACGTCGACTACTATACCGAGGAAACGATTCCATTTTTTGGTTGTTACGACTTTCTGATCTGTACCACCCGGAGACATTGGGAAGTTTTCGGATGGCACCCCCAAGCAAGATATGTGCCATGGGGCACGGATCTAGAATTGTTCAGGCCTCAAACGCACGAGAAAGAACTAGACGATCCGCTCGTTTTCTTCCATTCAGCGGGTATGAGCCCACAACGGAAGGGTACCGATGAGGTCATACAGGCGTTTTCGCGTATCGAAGGTAACGCCCGGCTGATCATCCATAGTCAGGTGAGTACTAGAGGGGCATTACCAGATCTTGTTCCCCTCATCGACCAGATGATTGCTCTCGGTCGGATGGAACTTATCGAGCGTACGGTGAGCGCACCGGGCCTATACCATCTCGGAGATGTGTACGTCTACCCTTCTAGACTGGACGGCCTCGGGCTGACCATAACCGAAGCTCTGGCCTGCGGACTGCCCGTTATCGCGACCGACGCCGCCCCCATGAACGAGTTCATCGATTCATCAGTCGGCCGGCTGGTCAAGGTCTCGAAAACATATGCACGAAGTGATGGATATTATTGGCCACAAACTGAGTGCGACATCGAGGACCTTGCCTACCAGATGGCATCTTACACCGAAGATCCTCAAATAGTCAATGATCAAAGAGTGATGGCGCGATGCCGAGCGGAAGCATTATACGATTGGTCCCTGAACGGCAAGGAACTTCTGCACACCATAGACACTTGTCATAGATTGAGCGCATCTGAGAAGGGTGAAGCCATCCAAAAAGCACTCGCCTTCGAGAGTGAAAGAATGGGGAGGCGACCCTTTATCGGGTCCCTAGTCACGTGGTTGGCCCGAACCGACATGGGCCACCTATGATTAGTGCTAGTTTTATATTTCAACGACGAGCTCCCCCCTGTTCGTGAAGGTGGAAAATGCTCTATGCGAGCAGTATGGGGGGGTCGAGAATCAAATTGGTTGCAGCCATACGAACACAGAATGAATACCGCCATCATGTAGGTAATTATATCAGGCTACATATGCAATAGGACGTTAATCATCTCATCTGGAAGAATAATATGAGATCAATATTCTGGCCTACAAGTAGAAAAAAGTTCGATTACAAGAGTTATTGGGAAAGACGGTATCAGTCCGGTGGGGATTCCGGTGCGGGCTCATTTAGCGAGCTAGCCAATTTCAAGGCCCGCATCATCAACGAGTTCGTAGCGAAGCATGATGTTCGGAGGGTAATCGAGTTCGGTTGCGGAGACGGGAATCAGCTTAACCTTTACCAGATAGATGACTATTTAGGGCTGGATGTTTCCAGCAGGGCGATAGAGATTTGTGCAGAAAGATACGCTCAGGACCATGCCAAAAGTTTTCTGCTCTACGATCCTAGTCATTTCGTCAATTCAGGTTTCCTGGTGGCGGATCTAGTGATCTGCATTGATGTTCTTTACCACATCATCGACGAAACGGATTTTCTGAAAACCCTTCATGACATCTTTAGCTGCTCATCCAAATCAGTGATACTCTATACCTCTACCGATGCTTGGAAAACTGAACATACCGGCAATCACGTACGTCACCGTGACATTCTCACATATTTGAATGACATCAGTGAATTCTCGGTTGATGCTGTCCTCAAGAATCCCTATCCTGACCGCTCCAGCGCCAATTTCATTTATCTAACGAGAAAATGAGGTATGTGATTTCGGGTCTGATATGATCCGAACATCATATCATGAATGAAGTGACTACGAAACCGTTTGTTCAGCTTTCTATCTAGGAAAACTGAGGTAATTTCGATATAGATTTACGTCATAAATGGTTGTTGCTTCGTATGATAAATGAGGATGCGACCGAACTCGCCATAGGTAGCAAAGCCTGGGTCAATTATTATATCAAGAATGCAGAGCAGATATCAAGATACGCCGATTGCCCACTTACAGAGTATCAAATCATCATGATCGACGTCATGAGCGAGAGGATAGACGCTTTGCTTGCTATGCAGGAACGGGTGGCGATCTGGAGCGCAGGATGTGGCATCGACAGGATCTCGCTCGAATTGAAGAAAAAGTATCTCGATAGGATTGAAGTAACCATGCAGGATATTTCCGCTGAATGCATGGCCGTCAATAAATGCATGTTCGATGCCGCCGGTATGGAGGCGAGAATGCTACCTGAGGACCTGTTCGGATGTCAGACCGCGCCGGAATACGATCTCGTGATGAACACAGGCTTATTGGAGCACTTCACCCCCTCAGAGCAAATGAGATTGTCCGAGGTATTCAGGGGCTCACTGAGGCCGGGTGGATTGTACATAACCCTAACACCTTATGCCCGTGGCCTAATCTATAACCATTGTCGGAAGATTCTGATGAGAAATGGCCAGTGGGATTGCGGTCCCGAAGACCCGATATATACGCTCAAGCACTGGCAGAACGTTGGGTGGAGGATTGTTTCGGAGCGCCCTATCGACGGTTTAGGCCAGCTCAACTTTATTCGCCCCGCCTACCCTCGAGTTTGGAATATCCTTTCCCCCTTTATATACGTGGTCAGAAAGCAATCCCGTATATCCGAGCCGTTGATTCGAAAGATGCTCGGGGGTTACTGCATTCTGGACATCCTCGAAAAACAATGAAACCTCTGGCCTCATATCACCAGGATGGTTCTGATCGAACATTAGGGGCAGATAGTTTAATTATCCCACATGTTTTGCTCGTCCGATGTGACGCCCGATGTACCTGTTGTTCTGATCATTTTCAAGAGAAATAGTGCAATTGAGGTCGTCCGAGGCATCAGGAGCTGGAGTCCTAAGAGACTGTACATAATCGCTGATGGCGGGCGAACTCCGGACGAGCACCGAAAATGCCTTGATGTGCGGAAGAAAGTCGAAGAATCGATCGACTGGCCGTGCCAGGTCGTCAAATTATATTCCGATCGAAACCAAGGGTGCCGAGATAATATATCCACTGGCCTGACCAAGGTATTTCAGGATGAGGAGAGAGCGATAATCCTAGAGGATGACTGCGTCCCATCACCAAGCTTCTTCCCCTACTGCGAGGAACTCCTTGACCGATTCGAGACTGATGAGCGCATCATGACCATCAGCGGAGCGAATTATCTCCCCGACCAGAGATATTTCGGCAAGCACAGTTATCTATTCTCCGGTTACGCTGAGCAGTGCGGATGGGCAACCTGGAGACGTGCGTGGGAGCAGTATGACGTATCCATGAGCTCATGGCCGTCGTTCCGAGACTTTGGTGGCTTGGACCTCTTATTCTTAAAGCCTAGTCAGAGCCAATACTGGTACAATATATTTCAGAAAGCTTATGATGGGGCTGGCGGGTTCAGTTCCTGGGCTTACCCATGGCTCTTCATGTGTCTGACCAGGAACGCACTGTCAATCGTTCCAAGGGTCAATCTCATTACTAATGTTGGCTTTACTCCTGAAGGCACACACACTACCTCTTCATCCTCACCCCTCGCCAATGTCCCCTCGCATGATTTTGAGGGGGAACTGATACATCCACCATTCGTACTACGGAACGATGCGTTTGACTCAGACTATGGGAAATTGGTGTTCTACAATGAGGGAATAACCGCATACCGTCTCATGAAACAGCTGGGCGAAGCGCTCTCTCAATCCCCTAGAAGCATCAGCAAGGAAGCTACAAAGAAACTCAAGAGGCGTCTCGACCCTACCGATCTTGGATCGCTGAGGCGTGTTGAGCCAGTCAGCAGATTATTCGGGTATGATCGCGGCACTCCCATCGATCGCTACTATATCGAGCGATTTCTGCAAGAAAATGCATCCCGTATCAATGGGGCTGTTCTCGAGGTCGGTGATTCCACATATACCGAGAGGTTTGGGAAAAATGTACGACAGAGCGATGTGGTTCATGCTGTCGCCGGTAATCCAGAAGCCACTATCGTAGGCAATATTGAAACAGGGGAGAACCTGCCGACGGAAGGATTCGACTGCGTTATTATGACCCAAACCCTCCAATTCATCTACGATTTGAATAGGGCGGTAGGAAACATACACCGCATTCTCAAACCGGGAGGAGTGGCTCTGGTAACCATTCCAGGTATCAGCCAGATAAGTCGCTATGACATGGACCGATGGGGGGAGTACTGGCGTTTCACAACCATGTCCGCCCGCCGACTTTTCGAGACACTATTCTCTGAGGTAAGCGTAGAGGCTTATGGGAACCACATAGCAGCAGTAGCTTTCCTAGAAGGCATGGCTCGGGAAGAGCTTGAACCTCGCCTCCTTGATATTCATGATTCCGACTATGAGGTCCTCATTACCATCCGCGCGGTGAAGACATGATGAAGCCCCGGCAACTTGTCCGCCTGGCCATAAGCTCTGTGGGCCCAGGGGCCATCATCCTCGCATATCACCGTGTGGCAGACCTCGACACCGACCCTCAGCTCCTTGCCGTTAGCCGCGAGCAGTTCGAAGGACAGATGAAAGTATTGTCCGAGAGATTCAAGGTCATACCCCTATCAGATGTACTTACCCGGACAAAGCCTTCTCATACGCCTCGCATCGCCATCACTTTCGATGATGGCTATAGAGATAACCTCTCCTACGCTGCCCCTATACTCAGGAAACTAGACCTGCCCGCTACATTCTTTGTCAGCACTGGGTATATTGGAGAGGAGCGGGAATTCTGGTGGGACGAGTTGGAGTCCATCATGCTCCATGGTGAATTACCCCATCAACTCATTCTTAATCTCCCCGGACAAAACCTGGCCTTTGAGCTCCCAGATCGAGGCGGACCAGTAGATCCAAAATGGGATGTGACTCAGTTACATGATCCCGGGTCCAGATATACAATCTATCGGCGAATGCATTCGGTCCTTCGTACCACCCATCCCCTGAAGAGGGACCAAATCCTTGATTACCTATGGAAGTGGAAGTGCGATGATAAAGTAGTGAGAACGACCCACCTGCCACTACGATCAAGGGATGTAACCAAGCTCGGAGACGGCGAACTTTTGAGTATCGGTTCGCACGGAATCACCCACAGCGTCTTCAGTGCCCTGTCTGCTGAGGAAGGATGTAATGAGGCAACGAACAGCCGGAGACAGCTTGAGGAGCTGGTCTCTGTTGGGGTTCATTCGTTCTCATTTCCTTACGGCAAGAAATCAGACCTGAACGGGTCGGCGCTACGAGCATTGAGCGCTGGGGGCTACAAGTTGGCGTGTGCCAACTATGCTGGTTGGGTCAACTTCCTATCTGATCATCGATCCCTTCCCAGATTTCTTGTCAGGGATTGGAGCGCTGCTGAGTTCTCCCAGCATCTGGGGGAGTGGTCCTCGGCTCTCCCATAGGAGTTCGTCCCCTTCGTGAAGATGCATAATCCTGGATGCCGCATCCAGATGGGCGGAGGATGATAGTACGTACGATGCTCGACATCCGACAATCAGGAGCATACACCGGCCTCCTTCAATACTTTGAGAACATTAAGTGGCTAGGCCAATAGTTGGCCGGGGCATGGCGAAATGCTTCTGCCAGTGAACAAGATGTAACAAGTCATCATATATGACCATGCTAATTAATGCATGTTGAGCTGACCAGGAGACCTGCTTTTGAAGATCCTACAGGTGAACACTTGTGACTATGGTGGGGGCGCCGAGGCCATAGCTCGGTATCTCCACATCCTCTACCGTGGTGAAGAGGAAGCAGTCCTGGCTGTCGGCTGCAAGTACGGTGATGACTCCGGTGTAGTGCAGATGGAGGAACATCCCGAAGCGAATCGGGGGAGGGACGCTCTGCCCTTTAACATGCGACTGGACCGTCTCGCCCACCGCATGACCTACGGGCATACATACAGCAACATCATGCAACGGCGAGCCGGCCGTGACGTGCTCTGCTACCCCTCGTCACGGAAACTTCTGGACATAGCAGGCTTCACGCCTGATGTTATCCAATGCCATAACCTCCATGGCCACTACTTCGATCTGAACGCGCTCCCGGAGCTGAGCTCAAGGGCACCGGTCGTCCTCACGCTGCACGATTGTTGGCTCATGGGGGGGCGCTGCTATCACTCCTTCGGATGCGAGCGTTGGAAGATCGGATGCGGAGGCTGTCCCCAGCAGAGGGGGAGGGACGCAAGCGCCCGCAACTGGGCGGACCGAAAGGCCATCTTCTCCAAATTTCACTACCGCATCGCAGCCCCCTGCCAATGGATCCTGGACAAAGCAAAAGCCTCCCTGTTGGCCGATAACATGGTGGAGGGTCGAGTAATCCCCAACGGCGTGGACCGTAGGTTGTTCCATCCGGCAGACAAGAGTTCGACGAGAGATAAGCTGAGAATCGATCGTTCCGAAAAGATAGTCTTGTTCGTGGGCAATTACGCTCGAACCAGCCCATGGCGAGACTACAGCATGCTGGAGGAGGCGCTATCCTATCCAGATGAAGACATAACGTTGCTGTGCGTCGGGGAACGGGGAGATCGAGTGCAACGAGGGCGCCTGCGAGTTCGCTTCCAAGAACTAGTAAACGATCCAGCCATGATGGCCAATCTATATCAAGCGGCGGACGTGTATGCCCATCCAGCCATAATGGATACGTTCCCTACCACCATACTGGAGGCTATGGCATGCGGCATGCCTGTCGTGGCGACCAACGTAGGTGGCATACCAGAGCAGGTTGAGCAAGGCAAGACAGGACATCTTGTCCCTTATAGAGACGTCGATTCCATGCGAAACCACCTTTTAAACCTGCTTAACGACGAGGGGGCGAGAGAAAGGATGGGTCGTGCTGCAGCCGCTAAGGCCTCCCAAATGTTCGACGTGACTGTGCAGGCGAATGTGTATCTCAATTGGTTCCGTGAGTTCGTATGACCATACGACAGCGCATGGGGGGCTGTCCATCTAATTTTCGTGGATGCTCTTCCACTCGGATACAAATTATATAGCATCTGTTCAATCACAAAGCCTAACCCACTTCGTCCTGGACGTCATAGAATGGCCTCGAACAAGGAAAAGATAATCGGTCCCAAAAGATC
>ENA-UOOM01003680-UOOM01003680.1-fermentation-metagenome-genome-assembly--contig:-NODE-3680-length-10823-cov-29.922734_pt1 | contig 10823 bp, 8 predicted proteins | sample MGYA00245781_ERZ724031 | MGnify/ENA primary metagenome ERZ724031 (study PRJEB28704, sample SAMN03018317) | fermentation metagenome | biome: anthropogenic terrestrial biome; feature: soil; material... | reverse complement strand
ATAATCCAATCGAACAGATTCTTGAACTGAGTAAGGAAAAAACAGTCCTCTACGAGCGGATGCTCGAACTGGAGAGAGAAAAGAATGCTCTCTTGGAGAAGTTATTGAAGGACAGGAAATAAGATCCGGGGAATGTGCTGTCACCTTTAATATTACCCCATTTTGCCCTACATATCGACTTTTAATTGCTCCGAATCCTGGGTATGAGAATAGAATAATCTAACCCTCCCAAATTCGAGAGGTTTAGAAAACAGACAAACATTAAAAAACACAATAAATAATGGCCAAGAATAAAAAATTGTTTGTCGAAGGTCAGGAAATAAATGTTCTCCTGAACAATGATAGGGAATATATTTCTCTCACTGACATGCTTAAAGCTAAAGACGGTGATTTTTTCATTTCCGACTGGCTTCGTAATAGAAACACGGTCGAATACCTTGGTATTTGGGAGTCTGTTTATAATCCGCATTTTAATTATGGCGAATTCGCCATAATTAAAAGCTTAGCAGGATTGAACAATTATAAACTAAGTGTCAAGGAATGGAGAGACGCCAATTCCCGCAAGGACGGGAATATACGCGATTATGCCACATTGGAACAATTGGTTGTTTTGAGCAATATGGAAAGTATCAATGCCCTGCTTATCCGGAAAGGACTTCCGCAGAACGAGCGACTTATCCATCTGAACAAAACAGCGATCACGCAAATGAAATCGCTGCTGCAAAGCAAAACTGTAAAGCGACTAAAGTGAGTTGAATACGGACCATGAGTTGCGGGATAGGTTTGTAGACCAAATATAAACGAGGAGTGCATATGTCACAAAACGGATTCTGTACCTGAACAAAGGTGAAAAAACCGGATGCACAATCCCGATGTACCTGTTAAACGCTCTCGGTTATCCAACCGAAAAACTATCCCCTAAACTGTCGTGAATAACGTGAATAAAGCAGGGGCAATAAAATAAAGCTCATTAATTTTAACAATACCGTTTTTTTATCCAAATAATCGTTATATTTGCGATTCAAAATACTGATACTTATGCAACACACAAGTTTCCACTATTATTTATCCCGATTCAAAGAACCTTCGTAGACACCCCCGATTGCGCGTGAGGAAATACAAATGTTTTAAATCGGGTATTTACGAAAGTTGTGTATTTATTGCGTAAAAAACACGTTTCCAACAATACAGAGCCAGATACTGCATATAAACTTCTAAATGATAAATATGAAAGTAATAAGTTTAATAAACATGAAAGGTGGAGTCGGAAAAACGACTTTGGCTACCAACTTATGCGACTGCCTTTCAAAACGAAATAAAAAGAAAGTATTACTTGTTGACATTGACCCTCAATTTAATTCAACTCAATGTTTATTTTCAGGTGATGAATACGTTCAATATTTAAAAGATAAAAAGGATACGATTATCAATGTATTTGATGATACAACAAGGACTTCAACAAGTACTGTTAATGGTATAAGTCAATCAAATAGTAGAGAATTAAAAGACATAAAACCATTTAAATTCAAGGATGATTTTTATTTATTGCCTGGTAATTTAGAATTATATAAACTAAATATGCCTTCAGGTTCGGGAAGAGAGAACAGATTAAAAAAATATTTACAACAAATCAATAAAGAAGAAAAATTCGATTATGTCTTCATCGACACACCACCAACACCATCTGTATGGATGACAAGTGCTTTATTAGCTAGTGATTATTATCTAATACCTGTTAAACCTGATCCTATTTCATTTGTGGGAATTGATTTGCTTGAAAGCATTATAAACTCAAAGCGAGAAGATTATGATTTGAAAATAAAATGTATTGGGCTTGTGTTTTCAATGGTAGAAGGAGAAGATTCTATAGTCTACCGAAAAGCTTTAGAACAAGTTGAATCAAATAAATGGAATAATCTTAAATTTGCAAAGTATATACCTAAAAGAACCGATGTTGCAAAATATCAATTAAATAAGCAATTTATTCTTGATATGGCGCACAGTGATATCAGAACGGCATTGACAGGTATAGTAACTGAACTAGAAAATAGAATTAACAATGAGACAAAATAAAAATAAAATAATACAAGTAGCCAATTTAATAGAAGAATTATCTTGGCTTTTAGAGTCTAATAAAAGTCTATCATTAAATGAAGTTGCAGAGATAATTAGAGAACAATCCCAATTAACTAATTCCAATTTAACAAATAAGGTTGCATCAAAATATGCAAGTTCAAATCCGAATAAACAGTTTCTGGTTGGAGCCTTACCTGCTTTATTACAGGACAATTCGTTGTTTAAAAGCAATAGTGAAATGTTAGATTTTGCAGAGGATGTATTAAAACTATTACCAAGTAGAGCAGCAAAAAGGTCTCGTACTGAATACATTGGTTGGATTATTTGTGAAGTTTCAAGTCTAAATGATAAGGATTTAGAATCATTAGTAAATTCTTTATCTGCAATTGTTGGAGATGAAATTAAGCTTAAGAAAATGAAAGCTGCAAAAAAAGAACCTAATTTTTCTTGGAATAACACTATTCAAAGTCTAGGTGAATAATGTCACGAGAAGTTAAAGCCGATTATGACATTTTAATTGATTTCATTAAAAATTATTCGATTGAAGATATAGTTTGTAATGATTTTGAAAAATCATTATCAGCATTTCACAAAAAATACTACGCTTATCTGACTTTAATTGGAGAAATTCAGAATAATATATTAGAGGAGTTTTTAAATAATCTGACTACAGAGCAATTCAATTATTTAACTGAATCATGCTCAGATATTGGAACTTCTTTTTTTAATTTGTTTCATGGAGCTTACAAATCTTCAAAATTGATTTTAAGAAGTTCGATAGAAACCTTCATAAAAGGGTTTACTAAAGACGAGTATAGTGATGTTACAAATGAAACCAGTTTATATGAAGTTTTTAGAGTTGTAAAAACATTGCCTTTTTTTCAATCTGCCGTACCAAAAGAATTAATTGAAAATATACATAATATTTATAAACAACTTTGTGCTGATGTACACACCGCACATGAGTCACATATGGAAAGAATTTCAGCTTTAAGTCATTTTCCTAAATATTCAAAAGATGAAGTAGAGAAAATTACTCAATTGAGTTCAAAACTTATATGTAATTACACAACTCTGATTTGTATCAAATTCAATTTATTTTATCATCAGATTCATTATAAAAACCTTGAGATTATTAAGAATGGGATTGAGAAAAAGCACAGACCATTAATTAATAATACCCTATGAAGTACTGTTGGCAACACTCGGTCATAAAACTTTGCGCGGATAGCGCTATATTTGAACGAAATAAGATATGATACCAAAAATATGGATTGAAAAGTAAGCATTCGGTTAGGAGATATCGAATCGAAAGATATTCTTACTCGAAAAGCAGATACAGCTTGGAGTCAGCTAATTGAAGCCGAAGCAAACCGAGAAGGAAAAGGAAGTATTATTGTTTTTGATAGATCGTTAGTTGATAACTCAATTCTCAAATATGCAGAAAATGTAAGTTATATTTCAGGTATAGGATTTATTACTATCGTTGATTCTCAAAAAGGAGATTATTCTAATTTGACGATTGCGTATAGGTTAGCTCGTGATATTGCGATGAATACTAAACAAGTGGATTTGGATAAAGATTTATTGGCTGTTCTTGTGAATAGAATAATAAAAGATATAAACAAGGTCTTATCCATAAAAACTCTTGTTCAGAATAATATAGAGAACAATAAAACGATTTTAAAGCAATTAGAAAATCTATACTCCTTATGGAGTTTAATCAAGAATACATGATAAAATTATTAGAACATGGCTCTTTGAAAAAAAGGATTTGCTTGATTTTTATTTAGGTGAAGATGTTAAAGATAAATTTAAACCGATAGAGAAAGAGATTAATGAATTAAGAAGTAATCGAATATGAATCCAGAAACCAACCGCATAGAATACAAACAGCAACTCATGGATGATTTAGAAAAAGAAGCTGTTGCTTTTCTGAATTATAAAGAAGGAGGCGTTATTTATATCGGAATCGACAAAACGAGAAAGGCTGTCGGTGTTTCCGATATCGATAGTAATATGCTCAAAATCAAAGATCGCCTGAAAAACAATATCATGCCATCTTGCATGGGGCTGTTTGATGTAGCGGTAGAGAATATAGATTCGAAGGATGTGATTAAAGTTACTCTGGCCAGTGGTACGGAGAAGCCTTATTATATCAAGAAACTCGGAATGTCAGAGAAAGGGTGTTACATCCGGACTGGGACTGCTGCGGAACCAATGCCGGCAAGACAAATAGAATACCTTTTCTCAAAGCGTGTTCGGAATTCCTTAGGAAGAATTCAATCTCCACGTCAAGACCTGACCTTTGCGCAATTGAAGATTTATTACGAAGCTGCCGGCAAAACGTTGAACGAGCATTTTGCCAAGAGTCTGGAACTGTTAACAGATGAAGGAAAGTTCAATTATGTTGCCTACCTGATGGCTGACGCCAATGGGATGTCGATGAAGGTTGCTAAATACAATGGTAAAGACCGTATCAACCTGTCTGAAAATTATGAATATGGCTATTGTTCTTTAGTAAAAGCCACTAAACAAATGTTGGATAAAGTAGAATTGGAAAATAAGACTTTTGCAAGAATAACATCGAAAGAACGAGTTGAAAGCCGACTCTGGGATATGATTGCATTGCGTGAAGCCATTATAAATTCGATTGTACATAACGATTATACACGGGAAGTTCCACCGAAGATTGAATTTTTTGACGACCGGATTGAAATTACTTCTTATGGAGGACTACCCGATGGTTTGTCTGAGGAAGATTTCTTTGAAGGAATTTCCATGCCTCGTAATAAAGAGATTATGCGTATTTTTAAAGACTTAGAATTGGTGGAGCAACTCGGTTCAGGTGTCCCTCGTATTTTACAGTCATACGGAAAAGAGTGCTTTCGTTTTTTGGATAACTTTATACGCATGGCATTTCCGGCATCAAAGCAAGTCACCGAGCAAGTCACCGAGCAAGTTACCGAGCAAGTTACCGAGCAAGTTAAAGAACTTATTAATGCTTTAGACAAAGAAATGGATAGGCAGGAAATACAAGATATACTGGGACTTTCTCATAGAGAAAATTTCCGAGTAAATTATCTTAAGCCAGCATTGGAACAAGGATTTGTCGAAATGACTATTCCCGACAAACCGAATAGTCGATTGCAAAAATACCGTTTAACGATATTCGGGAAACAATTAAAGGAAAAATTGTGATGGTATCCCAAACTCTGCAAAATAAACTGAGAAAATAATTTGGAAAATAATATCATCTTTTATACTACTCCTGATGGGCATGTGAATGTACAAGTCCAATTTGAAGATGGCATATTTTGGCTTACACAGAAGCGTATGTCAGAGCTATTTGGGGTAAATGTGAGAACTATTAATGAGCACCAACAGAATATTTATAACTCAGAAGAATTAGATAAAGAGTCAACTATCCGGAAAATCCGGATAGTTCAACAGGACGGTTCCAGAGAAGTTTCCCGGGAGCTTGATTTCTATCATTTGGATGCTATCATTGCCGTTGGTTATCGTGTCAATAGCTACCAAGTGACGCAATTTCGTATTTGGGCGACGAACACGCTTAAAGAGCACATTTGCGGGATTAACCAACTGAAAACAACACAGAAAGAATTTATAGAAAAGATATGACATGATGCGATTCCTTAATTTTATGATCAAAAAAATTTAAATGATTTTATTCTTCCGTTAAGTTTATACATTATAATAATGGCTGAATTATTACCTAAAATATCACTGACAAATAATGATTTTACAGAAATTAAATCTGTAACATATTTAGAACGTCTGTTTTCTTCGTCTAGGGCACTTAAAACACATTTTGCTTCTACTGATAAGATTGCAAATATTGATGGTTATTTTGAACTTCTTGATGCTTCAGGAAGAATTGAAGGTAAAATTACAGTACAAATAAAGACTTATCAACCAGTATATGTAGGGAAGAATAAATACGACATAGACGGAAGTCTTGTAGGCTATTCGGATAGGATGAAAACAGAAGCCATAATTCTTTTTGTTGTTGATAATGAAGACGAATGTGTTTACTGGAAATATATTGATGAAGAATATATAAGTCAATGCAAAGATAAAGGTATTCAAGGTAAGTACACATATCATTTTAAAAATGAAGAATTTTTCAGACCTGAGAATTTGGATGACACAATAAATAAATGGAGATTGATTTATAAAGAAAAAAGAGAATCAATAAGAAGTTTAAGAGCCAAAATAAAGGAACGAATTGAATCCGCGTCCCAAGCTTTTGAACAGGTATTTCCTTTTTTTTATGGGTTACCTAGTTCACATATTGAAAGAAAAGAAGTAGACACGCTTTACAATTGGATACAAAAAGACAACACCCCTAAAGAAAGTAATATCAGATTGATAATTGGAGATGCGGGAATTGGTAAATCCGTTGTGTTAAAACAGTTACTGTATAGATTAGAAAAAAATGGCATCCCTGTTTTTGCAATAAAAGCAGATATGACACCTGTTTTTATAAATGGAGAAAAAGGTATTAATTATGAATCATTAAAGGAAACATTTGATGTTTTGGTAAAAGAAAATGATAAAGCTGTACTTCTAATTGATCAAATTGATGCTCTTTCACAATCTTTATCTAATGATAGATACCTTATAAACTGTTATTTAGGACTTATAAATCAGTTTTCGTCAGAAGAGTATCATAATATCAAAATTGTTGTTTCTTGTCGAAAATTTGATCTTGAATATGATCCAAGTCTGAATATATTAAAAAAGAATAATGTTATAACTATTGATAAACTAAGAGAGGAGGATGTAAAACAAATAACAAAAATACTGATGGGTGAAGTTAAGTCTGATCAGCTACCTCTATCCACAATAGATCTTTTGCGTACACCTCAATATTTGGATATTTTTTGTCGTATTTATGATCGAAACTCCGATGAATTTACTTATTCTACACCTCAAAGTTTATATGATTCTCTATGGAATTTAGTTATACATCATTCTGGTAAGAAAACCGCTCTAAGATCAGAAAATATTGAATCATTCATTTTCCGTGTTGCAAAGAAAATACAAGAGGAAGAGACGCTCACTCCATGTTGGGTAACATCGGGATTAGATATAGATATTGTTAATTATCTGGCAACAGAAAATATAATTATTTATAATAATAAGACCATTCGCTTTTTTCATCAAAGTTTTTATGACTATACAATTTCCAGATACTACTCTTTGACCAATCATACTCTGTATGAGATGTTGAATAAGCAACATCAAGGTTTATTCATCCGATCTACAGTAAAACAAGTGATTATATACCAAAAAGAACACAATCCGAGAATGTACCAAAAGGATTTGAAAACATTGCTATACTCTGATAAGATACGTTTTCATATTAAATTGATATTATTACAAATAGTTGCTTCTGAAGAAGCTCCTTCTCCATTTGAAAAGAGGTTATTAATATCCTTAAGAAAGGATAAGATAGACATGTTTAGCATATTCCTACAGCAAAGTATAAGTATTGTCTGGTTTGATTTTGTTGTAGATCATATTGCAGATGACATTTCTTTAATTTGTAACTATGAAAACGATTATTCATTAGTACTATCCAATTTACTTAGAAGATATGCGTCTGATCGATCTGAAGTTGTATTTGGATTGATCAATAATATTTGTGATGAAGAAATCCGTGAAAAAGTTGCACAAAATGCTTTAATGTTCACTACAGATTATACTTCACCCAAAGTCCTTTGGTGGTACAATCATCTTAAAACAAAGGATTTAAAATATTCTAAAGATCACTATTTGCAGTATGCTTTAAATTCAAATCCAGAATTCGTTTGCTTAGAAGTAGAGGAGTATCTTCTAAATTCAATATCAGACTCATTGTCTGATGAAAACATTTATTATAAAAATAAACAAACTCATGGAGATAATATTTATGATGATGTTTGTGATCCTCTCGTCAAAAAACATCCTCTATTGATATATCCAACTCTCAAGAAGGTATACCTAGTTGCTTTGGAAAAGAGTCGGTACGGATTGGGAGATAAATATTTAGACGAGAATTATTTTTTTTCAAGATTCGATCCCACACAAGATGACGATCATAAAATCGTTCTTTGGTTAAAGGATATTTTATCAGTACAGTTAGTTAATAATATTTCTTTTGTGAAGGGAGAAGTTCAATATTATCTTTCTTTAAAAGAAACCACTTCGTGTTGTATTGCATTGGATGTAATGAATAATTCTCCTGCCTTATTTTTAGATACTTTATTCTATATATTGAAAGATAAAACGTTTACTGAATTACTTTTAGGGTATGGAGATCAAAATTATTATTTTCGAGAACTCTTAAGCAGTTCTTATACGCATTTTACTAAAGAACAAAAGGAATATTACTATAGTTACATATTATCTTATAATCCCGATAGTGAAAAGATCGCAAATAAAGACAGAATCTTTCAAAGACTCTACCCTTCAATTGGCAATCAACAAAGAGAGCTAATATATACCCTTCCGATAGATGGATTAACACGAGAATTGAAAAGAAAAAAAGGAGAATTAGATAGAAGATTTAATAATGAAAAATGTGAGAATATAAAACCAGATCATCGGATAATAGCAGCAACGTATTGTGGCGGATTAGTTTCAACCGAAAGGTATAGCAAATTTTCTCCTAAACAGTGGATAGACAGTTTTATTGCAAGTAAAGATCCGAACAAAAACAATGAGCGATATATGTATTTTGATAGTCGGGCTCATGCTAAAGCATACAAAGAAAATGTATCACACAAAGCAAAACTGTTTCAAGAAAGTGTTTTTGCTATTTTTGAAAATGATACAATTGCATTACAGTACAAAATCGCTGGCCTGTGTGGACTAATAGAAGGAAATTTTCCTATAGAAAAAATATTTCCGCTATGTAAATGGTTACTAGAAAAACAATACAAAGATTATGAGCAATATGAAATCTTAGAATTAGTAAAACTACTATCAAATAAAGATTTCAACGAAATGGATTATATCTTTTCATTTTTAAAGAAATTGATTCGAACGGAATATACTACAAAATATACTGTTTCTATTGAGAATGAAGCAGAAAAATCTTCTGTTACTCTAGATTCATTGAATTCAGGCGTTAATTCCATTCAAGGTAGAGCTATAGAGTGCCTCATTAGAATATGTGGCATTGATTCAAAAAGAGAGAATGTATATAAAGAAATTTTTAATTTATACCCTTCATTGTCAGTTGAACATAAATTAACCATATTGTATTATATCTACCGCAAAGAATATTACAATGAAGATTTATTTGAAAAACTTTTCATTCTTGCTTTAAAAGACAAAATTTCCGATATCCTTTATGTTCGAGGAGATGTAATAAACCGTTATTTATATGAAAAACCGGAAATAGTTATTCCATTTGTATATAGTGTTTTAGAGCATAAAAGAGCTCACGCTCTTCTTGTTCAACTTATGTTTTTAGGAATTGGCTATGGTTGTTCTGAATGTAGAGAGATACTGGAAATTCTCTTAACTAAAAATTCTGAGGATGTTGTTGTCAATGCACTGAAAATGTCTTCTAATTATTTAAAAGATAACACTTATAGGGAATTAAGTTTAAGCTTATTAAGAAGATTTATTTTTGATCCTCGTGATAAAGTCGTTGAAAATTATTGTCATGCGTTTGATGATTTTTCCATTGCTGATTTTGATCTTTTCATTGAGTTGTTTGAACAAATATACCCAAATCTTGAAGTGGGGAAAGTATATGATATTTTTAAATATTTGAAGAAAGCCAGTACATCCTATCCTGTAGAATGTTATAAATGTTTAGATCGGCTGATAAAGCTTGATCGAAAAAGTAACATGAGGGAGGAAGATGCTGAACTGGAGTTATTATTGGCTGTATATAAAAGCATTAAAAATGATGACCCCGAAAATAACAAAATATTAGAAGACATCATGGATACATTTGATTTTATGATGAAAAACAACCTTTCTACTTATACGATGAATAAAGTTCTTCAAGATACAGAGAGAGTGTAATGTAAGCATTCGGTGATGCCCGTATTTGCTTCTATGATTTCTTGGTTTATGGAAGTGGACTTTCAAAACCTCCAAAACATTCGGAGTCGATGTGGAGTTTTAGGAGTTTCTCCGTAAGCCCCCGATAAACTACACCAAACTTTCAGACTTTACATCCGGAGTTTTATAATCTCCAGCACAAAACCCATAAATTGTTAGAGTATTGTTAGAGATTCGTTAGAATTTGGTTTAAACCCCAGTTATTGGGTAGTAGTTCCTTCGAGGCGGTTTCTGATCCGGATTGTTGCAAATAGGGCATTTTGTCAAGCACGTCAATTAACCATTCCCTCGGGTTTGTACCGGCTGCTTTGCAGGTGGTAAGCAATGAGCAAATTACCGCTGTATTTTCAGCTGCCTGGTGGTTGCCGGCAAAAAGGAAGTTTTTTCTGGATAAGGCTATGGGACGGATTGCATTTTCAACCAGATTATTGTCGATTTTCAGACAACCATCATTCAGGTAATTCTTCATTCGACCCCACGAGCTATATGCATATGCAATTGCTTTGCCTATATCGCTTTTAGGAAGTACCGACGGATAGGTTTTTTCCATCCACACTTCCAGTAATTCGATAATCGGACGTGCAAACTGCTGGCGCATTGCTTCTTGTGCCACTTTGAAAAGATCAAGTTATCTTGTCCCTAAAAAAGGGGTAGCATGT
>ENA-UOOM01003679-UOOM01003679.1-fermentation-metagenome-genome-assembly--contig:-NODE-3679-length-10827-cov-4.119662_pt1 | contig 10827 bp, 10 predicted proteins | sample MGYA00245781_ERZ724031 | MGnify/ENA primary metagenome ERZ724031 (study PRJEB28704, sample SAMN03018317) | fermentation metagenome | biome: anthropogenic terrestrial biome; feature: soil; material... | reverse complement strand
GCTTGGTTCCTTTTTGATTACTTTTAATGCAAAAAATTTTTCAGAAAGGAAACAAGCGCATGTCAGATGATGTTAAAAAACTTGCTTTAGATCAAGCAAAAAAATTTGGTGGAAAATTAGAAATTAAATCTAAAGTAAAAATCAACGATAAAAAAGATCTAAGTGTAGCTTATACCCCTGGCGTAGCTGCTGTATCTACAGCAATTGCTAATAATAAAGATTTAGCATACAGTTTAACTACTAAAAAGAATACCGTAGCTATTGTCAGCGATGGCTCGGCAGTTCTAGGTTTAGGGAATATTGGTCCTGAAGCAGCCATGCCAGTAATGGAAGGTAAAGCTGCACTATTTAAACGTTTTGCCAACATCGATGCAATCCCTATTGTTTTAAACACCCAAGATACTGAAGAAATAATTAAGACAGTTAAGACAATTGCACCTACTTTTGGTGGAATTAACTTAGAAGATATAAGTGCACCACGTTGTTTTGAAATTGAGAAACGTTTAATTGATGAATGTGATATTCCTGTCTTTCATGATGATCAACATGGTACTGCCATTGTAGTTTTGGCGGCAACTTATAACAGCTTAAAATTAATTCACAAGAAATTAGCAGATATTAAGATTGTGATTAATGGTGCTGGTACTGCAGGATTATCAATCGCCAAAATACTTTTAGTAGCTGGTGCAAAAGACATCACCCTTCTTAATAGTAAAGGCATTATTAATGAAGAAGATCCTAATTTACGGCCACACCTTAAAAACATAGCAAAAAAGACTAACCGTAAACATATTTCAGGTGGTTTGCACACTGCATTAAAGAAAGCTGATCTCTTTATTGGTGTATCCGTTGCTGATTTATTGAAAAAAGAATGGATCAAGGATATGGCAGATAAACCAATTATCTTTGCAATGGCTAATCCAAATCCTGAAATCATGCCAGATAAAGCAATAGCAGGTGGTGCCTATATCGTTGGTACTGGGCGAAGTGATTTTCCAAACCAAATTAACAATGTTTTAGCCTTCCCTGGAATCTTTCGCGGCGCACTTGATGTTCGTGCCAAAAAAATAACTATGAAAATGCAAATTGCCGCAGCTAAAGGAATTGCTAGTTTAATTCCAGATGACCAATTAACACCTACCAATATCATTCCTGATGTATTTCAAGATGGCGTGGCTAAAGTAGTTGCTACAGCTGTTGAAAATGCCAGTGAATAATTAATTTAACAGATGAAAAAATCACCCTCAATTGAGGATGATTTTTTACTTCTTTTTTTAGGAATAATTAAAGCAATAATCCATAAAACAATAATGGTACAAAATGACCAACCCATAACACCTTGTGGTCGATTATGTGCAATCCAAGGAGTTATCTGCCAAAATTTACCATTCATAATAAACACAATTACAGTGGCTATAAAGATAATAGTAGTAATACTGGCTAAAATTTTAAAAAACTTTTTCACTTAACTGCCCCCTTTTCAAACAAATTCATATTGTTTTCGTTAATCATTATCCGTATAAAAACTTTTTAATCGATAAGTAGTTACTGGTTCAACATAATAATTATATTTAGCGACTAAATCACAAATTTGATCACCATTAATCAGGGTTATAATCCTCGTACCTTGACGCGCTGTTTTGACAGCTTCACGAGTAAAATCTGAATTAGTAATAAAAATTCCAAATTCAGCATTAAATTTATCCATAGCTCCACGAAATTTATCTATTTCTGGTGCTGACACTTTACTTTGCCAACGTTTAGCCTGTAAAGCCACGCGAGTAGTTCGATAGTCATCTGAACGTACATACCCAAAGTCATCTAATCCACCATCAGCCACATACTGTACACCAATAGTATTATCGACTTCGACGTCCATCCGCTTCAGCAAACCACGACAGAATATTTCAAATTTTTTAGGATTCATCTTAATAAGAGCATCTAACAAATCTTTACGCCATTGATTACTTGCATCTTCACTATCTTCAACAGCATCTCCAGTTTTAATTTGACCTGAATCGTTAACATTCAATTTATTCTTTTCTGCTTTTTTATTTCTAATAACAGTACGTACATCCCGTTCCGGATCAAAAGTATTTAAATCTACCGTACGTCCCTTTTCTGACAATTCAAGTTCATAATTATCGTCAGTATTAATATACCCCGTGATAATCAAATATTTAACTGCATAATTAAAAGTATAATCAAATGGTCTATATCTATTTCCGCTGCGTTTAGAAGTTTTAACCATATCTACTTGATTTTCAGTAATTACTTGTGAATTATCCCTAATATCCCGTTTTATTTCTTTACGAGTAATTTGACCACCAAGACGGTGCATAGAAATTAATATTTCTTTCATAGTCACGTTTTCAATATAAATTTGTTGATTAACCATTTAAACTAACTCCTAGTTTCATCAACCATTAAAAAGTATTCTTCTTAATTATATATTGAATGTACCTATATTCTCAAATCAGTATTAAAAAAAGTGTATTTTCTAATAATTGTCCTTACTTCCTCCTCACTTACATCACACCTTGGAGATAAAGTTACTGATTGTATATATTTGGAATCAAACTCACAATTGATAAAAGGAACACCGTTTATTTTTAATTCTGGGGGGATTGTACCATCGTTTCTTCGTAACGAAACAAATTTAAACTCCTCCTCGTGAAATAGTTTAGGATTTTTGAAAACCATATTAAATAACGCAATGTTCTTTGAGCAAAGAATAAGAATTTCTGTCATATCATCAGGATCTTTTCTTAGTCCTCTATATGCATCTAGCCATTCTTGAACTAATGGCTCTATATAACTTTTTTGTTTTTGTGCATCATACAATATGTTTAACGGAAAAGTATAAGCATCACCTAAAGCAAATTGGTCTAAGCTATTTTTGCCGTGTGAGTTATGTGAAGACAGCATATCCATTACATCTTTTTCGCCTAATTCAAGAGCAATCCCTTCATTTCCACCATACACGTGAAAAAGTGTTTCGGAATCATTATTCTTTGAAAATGACCAGATATAGGCATCATGGAAGGGTTGATTTTCGATCATTTGTTTAAACTTTTTTATTTCTTCAGTAGTAGCACCATATTTTTTCAAATACGCAATGGCTAGTTTGCTTGCCCATTGAAATTCATCAGGATCGTTCATGAAATTGGCTTGTTTTATCCTAAAATAGCCCGACTCTAATATACTATTTAGGGAATTAATAGTAGTGTAATGAAATAACGATGTGTTTTCCTCTGCGTTTTCCCCAAATGTGTGTATATTTATTACTATGTCTGCATGCTTATGAAAATTTGAATACGGATCATGATAATTAACAATAGCTCGTTTACCATAATCGTTTAAATTAGCTATCATTAACCTAGTAGTCTTTGGAACATCCTCAGTAAGTAAGTTATTTAAATAGGAATTTATATATTTCTGATCACACATGTAATATCACCCTAATCTTTTACTATTTCCATAATCTCGTTAATATCACAATTTAAAGCTATACAAATTTTCAGTAACACTTCAGTTGTCACATTCCCATTCCTACCTAACTTAGCAATTGAAGCGGCACTAACTCCACTAGCCTGTTGTAGATCTTTCTTTTTCATGCCACGATCAATTAATAGCTTCCATAATTTGTTGTAACTAAAGCTGATCTCATTCATTAGTCTGCCTCACTTATAAACAAATCAGGATAATTCTTTATTATGTGTTCTGTTTCATTATTTATCTCAGAATTTTTCAATTCTTCTATCCTATTTCTTAGCAGAACTTTATTACCTAATTCATTCGTAGATATAATATCTATCTCACTGTTTGTTATCTCCAAGGCGCTGTTTCGGTCATATCCAAGTTGTTCTAGCCAAATCACATTTTCATCAGTGGTACCGTATTCCAAATATTGGTACCAGTCATTTTCTAATTTATCAACTTGTTGTTCTTTTAGCAGTGCTTGACTTAACTTCAAAAAATAATTACCGAATTTAAATTGAATAGTGTCCAGTGCTTTCAGCAGAACATAGATAGATAAGTTAGATTCATTCAAACTGTTTTTATGAATACCGTACCGATTGTTCTTCCCATAATTATCTCTTACATTTTGTGAGCGATCTAGAAAGTTAGATTCTTTTCCCCTTTTTCTGCGCTGAATCGTAAAATCGCATAATTGATGTAAGTTATCCCCTTTCATCTATCTAAGAAGCAGCTCTGCGTAATCATTTAGAACAACGTTATTTTCTTCAGAAATTGCTAGTTCTGGCTCGTACTTTGACCAATTATAAATTTCGCCCAATTCTCTCAAAAATTCGTATGCATCAAAAACATTTAATTCACCGCTTTCATCGAGAATCTGGGGATAATTAATATCTGAATCTTTTACGTGCTTTTCTAATTCTATGGACTGATCAACAGAAAAATTAACATCAGCTTCGGTATGATCCTCATATTTTTCCTTAAACGTTTTTTTTATTGACTCACGGTCTTGACTGCTAATTGTAGTATTAAAATGACGTGTGACGACACTTTCATTACTATTTTGTAGATTATTCAAATAAATGAGCGAGAATTTTCTAACCGTATCAAATCTTTGTTGGCCTTTGGTGAGTTTTCTGACCCTTTGTAAAGTTAAATCCCCTGCTTTAAGGTCAGCGTTTACAGCATTTAGCACATCCGTATCTATTAGATTATTAATAGACAAATCAGCAGTCATATCTTTCGAGCTAACAAGCTCCTTAAACTTCTTATAGTCCATATCTGATCTTGCAACGATAAAAACATTACCTAACATGGAATTGCTAAGTCTGCCAACTCTTCCAGTCAGATTTTTGAATTGGAATGGCCTCATGACTTTTATACCAATTCTTCTATTATCAATAATCAAACTGTCAGCGGGTAGGTTAACTCCCTCCATTAAAGTAGACGTACAAAAAAGTGTATTAATCTTACCCTCACAAAATGCCTTTTCTATCTTGTTACGAACTTCATCAGGAACTTTACCAAAATGATAAGCAATTCCTTTTTGAACTATCGTACTAATATAATAATCTGGATGAACTTGGTTTGATATGTAATCACTTAGTTTTAAAAGCTTTGGGTTAATGGGGTAATCACACTTTCGATACCAATAATTAGCACCATTCACTGCATTATTTACACTATTTCTATAAACGAGCTTTTGACCCGGTAAAGTGTGAAGTAAATTTTTTAAATAATAACTGTTCGAATAAGAATCCAAGGCACTAATCCTTAAAAAATCAGATGTCAGTGAATCATATACTTCAAATTTTCCTTTTACGTCTAGCAAAAAATATACTTGGCAAACAGGTGACAGGTTAGTCTTTAGAGCACTTCCCTTTTTTAAAGATGTCAAAGTCTCGTAAATCTCGGGATTTTCAATTAATGGTGCTGCAAAAGTAACTTTCGGTGTGTATCCTTGCTGCCTAAGTAGATCAAAAATCCGATAATAAACCGTACTACGACTATCCTCCTTGGAGATATTCTGTGCTTCATCAATAAACAAATAGTCAATAGCACCAGAGAAATTATTTAATAGCAAGTTAGCAAATCTTTCAGGAGTCAATACGTAAATTAGATTAGTAAATAGTTTTCCTACCCCAATGGAATCAAAATGATTAACAATCCTATAATTGTTGTCATTAATGTAATTGCCCAATTTATCACATAAGTCATTGGTAACCTCAGTGATAAGTGCTTTGGTGGGAACTAAATAAACAAAATTAAGATGTTCACCAGATTTTACCTTTTCTTCGATGAACATTTTCATCAAGAATGATTTACCCATTGAGGTTGGCGCTGAGAAACTATTTAACTGATTTGAAATAGAATTGTATAACCATTGCTGATCTCCAATGAAATATCCATTACCCGTAGGAAAATGTCGCAAAGACTTTTCATTTACTTGCCGAACGCTATCAATTAACGAATCGACAGATCGTATTGTTTTATATTCATCATCCGATTCTGGTCGTGAATAATTACCCAACTCTTCGAAAATTTGATTTTTATAAAATTTGATTGAGTGACTCTGCGGATACATCTTATTAAGACAAATCACTATCTCTAAAGATAATTGTTCTAACTTGACGTCTTTAGTTTTCGACATAATGTCAGCAAATACCAATAAATCTTGTATTGACTGGTTACTAAATTGAATCTCTTTGTCGAACAAATATAATGCATATGTTCTTAAAAGTTCCTGGTGTAATTGTTTCAAGTACTGATTTTTCTTTAAATCACTTGCAATTGCATCCCTTAATTTTATTTTTTTGGTCATCTACATCAACACCATGAACCACAATCAGAAAAACTACGAGTTGCGGCCTACTGCCGGGTATCAACTGAACTCGATGAACAAGCCAATTCCTACGAAACCCAAGTCAGTCACTACAAGGAACTAATTCAAAAAGATCCTAGCTGGGAAATGGCCGGAATCTTTGCCGATGATGGAATCTCGGGAACTAATACTAAAAAACGTGATCAATTCAATAAAATGATCAGGGCTTGCAAAGCAGGCAAAATTGATCTGATTGTCACCAAGTCAATTAGTCGTTTTGCTCGAAACACGATCGATTGTTTAAAATACATTCGTGACCTTAAAGCCATCAACGTTGCCATCTTCTTTGAAAAAGAAAACATCAACACTATAGATGCCAAAGGTGAAGTTCTGATTACCATCATGGCTTCCCTTGCTCAACAAGAAAGTGAGTCCTTATCGCAAAACGTCAAAATGGGGATTCAATACCGTTACCAACAAGGTAAAGTGTTTGTCAATCATAATCACTTCCTCGGTTACACCAAAGATGATCAGGGAAATCTAGTAATTGAACCAGAGGAAGCCAAGGTTATTAAACGGATCTTCTATAGCTACTTAAATGGAATGAGCATGAAGCAAATCGCTGATTCACTCAAAGCTGATGGTATTCTGACTGGTGGCAAAACAAAAAATTGGCGCTCTAGCAGCGTGGCCAAAATCCTAAAGAATGAAAAATACATGGGTGATGCCCTTTTACAAAAGACTTACACCGTTGATTTTCTTAATAAAAAACGGGTAAAGAATGAAGGCATCATGCCCCAGTACTACGTGGAAAACGACCATCCGGCGATTATTCCCAAGTCTGTTTTCATGCAAGTACAGCAGATCATTAAATAACGACGTAACGGAATCACCACTAAAAACGGGAAACATCGGCGACTTAACGGCAAATATTGCTTCTCTCAAAAATTATTCTGTGGTAAATGCGGTGATATCTTACAACGGAACATGTGGTATAGACCAGAGAAAGTAGCAGTCTGGCGTTGTGCCAGTCGGATAAAGAGAAGCAAAACTGGCCGGCGGTGTATGATTAGGAATGTCAAAGAACCATTGCTAAAAGAAGCCACTGTTGAAGCATTCAATCAATTAATCGAAGGCCACGAGTTAGCCAGTAAGCAAATTAAAGCCAACATCATGAGTGAGGCAAAGACAATCGCTGGTTTTTTAACGTACTTGACGTCGGTGTGGGGAACGGCAACACAAATGTCATCACTTGGCAACCCGGTTGGGTAAACCTTTTCCCGATCCAAAACCGCTTGTTTATAGTCAGCGTTCACGTAGCCTTGTTTATAAAGGGCGTCGGCTAACTGACTAATAACATCGGTTGAATCTTTGGCATCCAGTTGTGAAAAAACCAACTGACTATCGATGTAGTTCACTGTTCTCTCCTCCTCTCCCTTACAATACAAATGATATAAAAATGGCAAAGTGACAAATAGTGCAAAAGACTGTTTTCTAAAATGCATTGACTGCACTAGCACTTGCACATTCATGTGCAAAACCGCACTTTTTCAGTTAAGAAAAGCCATTCTACCGGCATTTTCTCGACTAAAGTATAATCATGCAGTGATCATTCATTATCACAGAAAATTTTCAAAAAATATTCAGGTTTTTATTGTTTTTTCATGGTAAAAAATGGGAAATCTGATCTAAAATGCACAAAAAAACACCCAACTCAATTGAATCGGGTGTTTTCCTTTATTGTGATTAGGATTACTTCATTTCCGGATTGTCCGGGTACTTCATTTCTGACCAGCTGCCGAAGCCCTTGTGCAATGGGCGCAGGGACTCAGAACCAGGCAGTGGCATCACGGTGTTCTCAGATGAAAAGACGTCGATTAGACCAGGAGTCCAGTGAGTCTTTTCAACTTGCTCCGGTGAAATTTCAGTGATAATTTCATCAGCCTTGCCATTAAGGATCTTGTCAGCAAAGAGCGGATCAATAAGGTTTTCACGACCAACAGCAACCATGTCTGCAAGTTGACTTGCCTTCTGTGCAGCCTCTTCACTATTAATACTGCCGACAATAATTTCCTTAGCCCCATTCAAGAATGACTTGAACAAAGTTGCAAATGGTTTGTCAGAGTCGCGGTACTTAGAATCAGTGTCACCAGCCTGGTCCATCAACAGCGCATCCCCTGGCTTAGCATCGTATTGCAACATTGACAAGTGGATGTAGTCCAGGTCGTAATCCTTAGTAAGCTTGTCAACCAGCTTAGTGGAATCGTGCCACGTGTAACCAATGTTTTGCCCGTGAATTTCTTCTGGTGAAATCCGGTAACCAACGATGAAGTCATCTGGTGCATACTTTTTAACAGTCTCAGTAACCTCCTTAGCAACGGCCAACGGGAAATTCATCCGTTTTTCAAGACTGCCACCCCAGTTGTCCGTCCGCCGGTTAGAGTATTCAGAGAAGAATTGCTGGAGCAGGTAGTGGTTGGCACCGTGGATTTCGACACCATCAAAACCGGCATCAATTGCCCGTTTCGTGGCATCACCAAATTCCTTGATCAACTTCTCAATCTGAGTTTCGCTAAAGGCATGAACTTTATATGGAAGAAACGGGAAATCAATGTCACTTGGAGCATAAACCGGCTTGCCATTCATTGCCCGAAAATTGGCTTCACGACCAACGTGGCAAATCTGCATAATCGCTTTGTTACCAGAATGTTTGATGGCAGCAGCTACCTTCTTGAGTTGTGGAAGGAACTTGTCATCATAAACGGCTAATTGTTCACGACCAGTCCGCCAAGTCAGTGCTGGACCACCGTTTTCGTCAACATACATGTATTCAGTAACAATCATGCCGCCCGTCTTTGACCGAGCGTTGTAGTAATCAATCGTGTCCTGGGTAGCAAAACCATTTTCTCCGCTGTTGGTAAGCATTGGTGCCTGAACAAAGCGGTTAGCCACTTTAGCACCATGCCGGAAAGTGATTGGTTGATTCAATTCTGACATAAAACTTCCTCCTTCAATCAATTTGATAACTACTTACACTTTTAGCATAGTCTGAAATCGATTGCTTTGCAATACTCAATAGTGAACAAATTAACCAATTAAAAAACCACGGGTATCTACCCCTAGTTTAAAAATAATGTACATTGGTTAAACTTGGTGAACCGCTTAGCAAATACCGCAAAGACCAAGAATGATCCCTAACAACATGATACCGAGCATAACCCAATTAAAGTGTCCAACTTACAGGGTTCACTTCACATTATTCTCCTCCATTTTATTCTGTAATAGCGTCCCTAACTTTATTAAACATAAACCAATAATAGCCCTGATGAAAAGAACTAATTTTAATATTCAAGTACTGGGGTTCTTACTTCATAGCAGGCAGTCAAAATTCATTAAACCAGCGTCGCACCCAGTGAATTCTTAAAATGGTCAAGCGCCCACTCCTGACCATGCTTGGTAAAGGTGGCGACCCCCTTAACCGGAATCGTAATCTGGTAGTTCAAATTATAGGCGGCAATTGCGGTGTGCAGGACACAGATATCGGTGCAAACACCTGCAATCCACAAGTTATCAATTTTTCGTTCCCGCAGGTAGTTATCAAGATTAGTATTTTGAAATGATGAATAGCGGTTCTTATTAAACTGGTAAACCCGGTCACTGGCCTGATGTTGTTCAAACCAGTCATTAACCTTGCCGTATAGCTGTTGACCAGGCGTACCGACCACGTTATGTGGCGGGTAGAGTTTAGCTTCTGGACTAAACCGGTCCCCACCATGGGCATCAGTCGGGAAAATTACGTAGTCGCCATTTTGGTAAAAACGGTTGGCCAGCTGAACCAAATAATCTTCTAATTCCTGCGCTGGCTTGCCACAAGTAAGCGCACCATTGTCAGCGACAAAATCGTTTGTATAATCAATAATTAATAATGCTTTAGTCATTGCTAACTCCTTATTTTTGTGCCTCATCAACCAGCTTTTGTTGCAAGTCAGCTAACCGCTTGGTTAAATAAACCGGGAAGCGGTCCGGATTAAGCAACCGCTTAGTAGCCGCCGGCAGCTGTGCTAATTCGGTCTGCGCAAAATGCTGGATGGCAAAAGTGTCGGTTTCAATTGGCGCCGCTTTTTCCAGTGTCAAAACTTGCTTAAGCAGTGGCTTAGCAATGAAGTCGGTTAGAATCACTTTATTCCGGGTGACGTGAACGTCAGCATTGATTGCCGCAATTTCGGTTCCAATCTGCTCGTCAGCCAGGGCAATTACATCGGCAACAGCGTGTTGGGGATCATGCTTATCGTAGAGCCGGTAAACCTGCTTATTCCCAGGGAGCGTAATCTTTTCGCGACTATTACTAATCTTGATCTTTGGCACCCATTTGCCATCATTTTCTAGTGCCGACATTTTATAAACACCGCTTAATACTGGACTGGATGAACTGGTAATTAGTCGCTCACCGATCCCAAAGTTATCCAGTGGTGCCCCTTCATCAAGCAATGACTTAACAGTGTGGGCACTAGAAAATGATGGCAAAT
>ENA-UOOM01003678-UOOM01003678.1-fermentation-metagenome-genome-assembly--contig:-NODE-3678-length-10828-cov-9.531885_pt1 | contig 10828 bp, 11 predicted proteins | sample MGYA00245781_ERZ724031 | MGnify/ENA primary metagenome ERZ724031 (study PRJEB28704, sample SAMN03018317) | fermentation metagenome | biome: anthropogenic terrestrial biome; feature: soil; material... | reverse complement strand
ACACACCTCTAAAATAGGGTGAGTCTTTGAGGGCAAGAGGAATGTCCCCGTACTTAGGGCGACACACCTCTAAAATAGGGTGAGTCTTTGAGGGTAAGAGGAATGTCCCCGTACTTGAGGGGGGACACACCTCTAAAATAGGGTGAGTCTTTGAGGGCAAGAGGAATGTCCCCGTACTTGAAGGGGGACACACCTAAAGTAATGTCCTCGTACAGGAGTAGAAAATGTATATTGAAGAATTAAAAAAGGAATTGGAATTTGAAATAAGCCCAAAATTGTACCGGCACAGCATCGGAACAATGGAGGAAGCCGAAAAGCTTGCCTTAGCATACGGGTGTGATACGGAAAAAGCAAGAATAGCAGGACTGTTGCATGACTGCGGTAAGTCAAGATGCCCTGATAATTTGAAGCATGCCAAAAAAGGTGCGGAGCTTGCCGTAATTAAATATGATGTGAATGATAAGGACATAATCAATGCAATTATGTATCATACAACCGGGAGAGTAAATATGACTCTTTTGGAGAAAGTAATATTTGCAGCAGATAAAATAGAGCCGGGCAGAAATTATGAAGGTGTTGAAGAAATCAGGAAAGCGGCATATAAAAATATTAACGAAGCAATAATCAAATCATTGGAAAGCACTATTGAGTATGTTAAAAAAAGAAATTTTGAACTTGATATAGAATCAGTAAATACTTTAAATTACCTAAAGGAGGAAAAATGACTTCAGTCAAAAAAAATATAGAAACTATTTTAAAAGCTTGCGACAATAAAAAGGCTTACAACTTTGTTGTTTTAGATGTGTCTAAATCCAGTTCCATCACTGATTATTTCATTATATGCAGCGGAAATAACGAGAAACAGACAGCTGCAATTGCAGATGAAGTAATTGAAAAGGGAGCCTTGGAGGGTATAGATTTTTACTATAAGGAAGGTTTTGAGACCGGAAGATGGATTTTGTTAGAAACTGATGACATAATTGTTCATATCTTTCATAAGGACGAAAGGGGAGTTTATGACCTTGAATCCTTGTGGTATGATAATAATTCATTGGATGTTGAGCAATATGGAATAAAAAATTGGAAGTAGGAGGCTATTATGAATAATGTTATTCACACAAACAATGCACCTGCAGCGGTAGGTCCTTATTCTCAAGGTATAAAAGCAGGAAACACAATATATGTTTCAGGTCAGCTGCCGATAAATCCGGCAACGGGAGAGCTTTACAAAGGTGGAGACATTAAAGAAGAAACACGCATGTCCCTAATGAATGTAAAAGCTATTTTGGAAGAAGCGGGAGCAAGCTTAGCAAATGTAGTTAAATGTACGGTATTCATCAAAGATATGAACCAATTCGGGTTGATTAACGAGGCTTATGCAGAAATATTTAAGGATACAAAGCCCGCAAGAGTATGCGTAGAAGTCGCAAGACTTCCAAAGGACGCAAATGTAGAAATCGATGCAATAGCGGTAATATAAAGAATTTTGGATGTGCCATAAGGGAAAAATCAGGTGATTACCTGATTTTTTTAGTAATTATTATATTTTCTTCGTCTTTTCTTTCTGTTGATTCGGATTCTTATATCGTTATAAATTTTCAGGAGCAATACCGAAATTCCGGCAAACAATATGAGAAGACCTATAAACTTAACAATTGCAAGAAAGATATTTCCTTGACTTTCAACCGCTGTATTTTTAACGGATATGGGAGATATTAAATTTACAGTTCCTATAATTTCATTGTTGAGTGTATACTCAATTTTTCCCACAACATCATTTTTTTCAATTGGAAGAGTGATATCATCCATAATTACATTGGATTTTATATCACCTGATGAGCTTTTTTCAATAAGCGCAGTTAGGTCATTTTCTGTTATTACGGATATTTCCCTGGAATCCCCGTTGGTGATTTTTATGTTTTTCACAAAGGTATTTTTGCTTATCAATGTTGCGCATTCATATTCTTCAAATCCATAGTTAAAAAGATTATGTGCATCCTGGTACATTTCAAGAGAAATTCCTTTCATGGTAACCGCAATAAGTTTAGTTCCATCCTTCTCAGCGGTTGCTGCAAGGCAGTTTCCCGCTTCCGGCGTGTACCCTGTCTTTGCCCCGGTTGCATATTCATAATAGGGGCTTATATATGCACCGTTCACCAATATTTGATTGTTGTTATTGTTGTACAAGAGCTTGTTTAAGGTTGTGAAGGGTCTCGGCTCATGCTTTTTATTTGTTGTTTGTATTTCATATCTGGTTGTTGCTACAATTTTTCTGAATGTTTCATTTTCCATTGCGTACTTAGTTATTAATGCAAGGTCGGCTGCGGTTGTGTAATGATTTTCATTATGTAGTCCGTGAGGGTTTTCAAAATTAGTGTTGTATGCTCCTAATTCCTTTGCCTTTTCGTTCATTATCTTTACAAATCCATCCAAGCTTTTCCCGTAATGTTTTGCGATTACCGATGCGGCATCATTTGCCGAAGGAAGCATCAATGCATACAATAAATCCTTTAATGTAAGTATTTCTCCCGCCTCTAAGGCAATGTGGCTTCCGTCAATTTCATGGGGAGTTTCATTGTCAACTGTTATAATATCAGTTAACTTTCCCATTTCTATTGCTAAGATAGCTGTCATAATTTTTGTTAAGCTTGCCGGATACATTTTTTTGTCCGCATTTTTTTGTGTCAATATGGTACCGGTATCTGCATCGATTAATACTGCAGATTCACTTATAAGTGACGGGGCTGCTGCATATGCGGTGCTGAAATTAACTAAAAAACATTGGAAAATTAATAAATAGATTAGTATTCGTTTTGTCATCGGTAACTCCTTGTATAAGTAAAGGGGGCACATCTCTTTTATCAGGGATAACCTGTAAGAGGAATGTATCCGTAAATATATCAAATAATAGTATAGCAGAAAAGTCAATATTTGTAATCAAAAATTTTGTCTTTTTCAGTTAAATAATGTATAATGTAGAGAAAGGCGGACATACCAACAGTGAATGTCCCAGATTAGCTGTATAGGGGGAACTATGAACAACAGCATCTACGAAAAAGGACTTGCCGTTGTTTTAATCATTACAATAATTATTATGACTGCCATAGGGATTAAATTATCCGGCAAGGAAAAAGAAATTATTTTCACAAATTATTCAGATGTCGAGCAAAATGGTGAAGCACATAATAATGAAGTAAAAGAAACCTTTATTTATGTTGATATTGACGGAGCGGTGAATAATCCCGGTGTATACGGATTATATGAAGGAAGCAGGGTAATTGATGCCATTAATAAGGCAGGAGGCCTTAAGGAAAAAGCAGTTACGCAAAATTTAAACAAGGCTAAAAAATTGACTGACGGAGAGAAAATTTACATATATGAAGAAGGAGATGCGGAAATTATCTCTGACAATGAAATAGGCAATACTCTGATTAATATAAATACCGCATCTGCTGATTCTTTAATGACACTGCCCGGCATCGGAGAAGTGTATGCAAAAAAAATTATTGATTACAGAAGCATCAAAAAATTCACTTCCATTGAGGAAATTAAAAATGTAGATGGAATCGGGGATAAAACCTTTGATAAAATCAAAGAATTGATAACAATAAATTAAAAGGTGCTATTTAAAAATATAAATATAGGAGTATGAGATGGATGTAAACAAATATTACAGAAATATTCCCAAAGTGGATTCAATAATGGAAAACAAGAAAATCAAGGAATTATTGGATATCACAAGCAGGGACTTGGTTTTGGATTGCGTAAGAAAAGCAACTGAAGACTTAAGAATATTTATCAACAATAATACAAATAACGAAGATATAATAAATGAAGAAATTAAAAATATAATAAATAAAATAACTTCAGAGGTGCATAAATTTACCTCATATAACATGAAAAGAGTTATTAACGGGACAGGAACAATTCTTCACACAAATTTAGGGAGGGCGGTTATATCAACACAAGCGGCTGAAAGAGTTAAAAATATAGTAACCGGATATTCAAATCTTGAGTATGATTTGGAGCAGGGGAAAAGAGGCTCCCGATATTCTCATTTCGAAAAGATTATTTGCAGAATTACCGGGGCAGAAGCTTCAATTGCCGTTAATAACAATGCGGCTGCCGTTCTTTTAATACTGTCAAGCTTGGCTAAGGATAAAGAAGTAATAGTATCAAGGGGAGAATTAGTTGAAATAGGAGGCTCCTTCAGAGTTCCTGATGTTATGATGCAAAGCGGCTCAAGTTTAGTGGAAGTGGGAACAACAAATAAAACCCACTTATATGATTATGAGGCAAAAATATCTTCTGAAACAGCGGCTCTGTTAAAGGTACATACCAGCAATTACAAAATAGTCGGGTTTGCCGAAAGTGTTTCAATTGAGGAACTTTCAGCATTAGGCAAAAAATATGGTATACCGATTATAGAAGATATAGGAAGCGGCGTGCTGGTAGACCTCAGCAGCTATGGCCTGACCTATGAACCTACGGTTCAAAATTCAATTAAAGCAGGAGCCGATATAGTATGCTTTAGCGGAGACAAACTCTTAGGCGGTCCTCAGGCGGGCATTATAGTAGGTAAAAAACAATACATAGATAAAATAAAAAAGCATCCTTTAAACAGGGCATTGAGAATTGACAAATTTACTGCTGCTGTGTTGGAAAGTGTATTTCATGAGTACATTGATGAAGAAAGAGCAATAAGTAATATTCCCGTGCTTAATATGATAAACAGAAATGCAGAGGATATTAAAATCAGTGCGGAAAGGCTTTCCAATAGGCTAAAGGAATTTACAGACCTTTTAGAAATTAATACGGTCGAATGCATGTCTCAAATAGGAGGAGGCTCTCTTCCTTTGGAAAGAATAAAAAGCTATTCTGTATCCATAAAACCGAAAATAATGAGCTGTGCAAGCTTTGAAAGAAAATTAAGAAATTCTGATATTCCCGTTATAGGAAGAGTTGTGAATGATACTTTTTACATAGATTTAAGAACTGTTTTGGATAATGAAGACCAAATTATTTATGATGAAATTAAGAATATATTTAAGTAATAATCCGGAGGCAATATGAGAAATCTTATAATAGGAACAGCAGGACATATCGACCATGGAAAAACTACATTAATAAAGGCTTTGACAGGAAGGGAAACTGACAGATGGGAAGAAGAAAAAAGAAGAGGAATAACAATTGATTTAGGATTCACTTATTTTGACCTTCCCGACGGAAGCAAAGCCGGAATAATCGATGTGCCCGGGCATGAAAAATTTATTAAGAATATGCTGGCCGGGGTGGTGGGAATGGACATGGTGCTGTTGGTAATTGCAGCCGATGAAGGCATCATGCCGCAGACTGCGGAGCATTTAAATATTTTAAATCTATTGGGTGTGGAAAACGGCATTGCAGTTATGACAAAATGCGATATGGCGGATGAAGAATGGATAAGCCTTGTTAAAGAGGATATAAGAGAAACTTTAAAATCTACATTTTTGGAAAATGCACCGATAGTTGAAGTTTCATCAAAGACAGGGCGGGGTATAGATAAGTTGGTGCAGGAAATAAATAAACAGGCAGCTAAAGGGGTTAAGGAAAGAGAGCTAAACACTATTCCAAGACTTCCCATAGACAGAGTATTTTCTATAACAGGTTTCGGTACAGTAATTACCGGAACTTTAATCTCGGGAATGCTTAAAAAAGGCGATGAAGTAGAAATTTATCCTGTCAATAAATTATGCAGAGTAAGAAATATTCAGGTTCACTCTTCAGATGCGGACAAAGCATATGCAGGACAAAGAACAGCAATAAACCTTTCAAATATTAAGAAGACGGACATTTACAGGGGATGCGTAATTGCCCCCGTTAATTCTATGAAAAATACAATGATGCTTGATGTTAAGCTTAATATGCTTAAAAGCTCCAAGCGTATAATTGTAAACCGTTCAAGGCTTCATCTTTATACCGGGACAAGTGAAATACTTTGCAGGGTTGTGCTTCTTGACAGAGATGAATTGTCTCCCGGGGAAAGCTGTTATGCCCAGTTAAGATTAGAAGAAGAAATTGCTGTGAGAAGAGGAGACAAATTTATTGTCAGATTCTATTCTCCATTGGAAACGGTGGGCGGTGGAGAAATTATCGAGCCTGTTCCGCTAAAAAAGAAGAGATTTGACGACAGCCTTATTGAAGAGCTTAAAATTAAGGAAAAAGGAACAGGCGCCGATGTCATTGAAAAAATAATCAAGGAAGCAAAGGATCTCGTTTCAGTATCCCTGCTTGCCAAAACAACCGCACTTTCCGAAACTGAAATAAAAGACAGCATTGAAATATTGGAGCAGGAAGAGAAAATCTCTCTTTTCAAGGTTAAAAATGATATATTTGTATGGCATAAAAGTTTTGAAATTGAAATTGAAGAAAATCTGGAAAAATATCTGTTTAATTTTCACAAGGAAAACAAATATCAAAAGGGTGCTAAGAAATCAGAAATTAAGAGCAGGTTCCTGCCGGATATGAAACAATTGCTGTTTGACATGGTTATTCAGGCATTTGCGGAAAAAGGCAAAATAAATCAAAATGATGAATTTATTTCACTCGCATTCTTTACAATTGAAAATGATGAGGATTACAGGAAAATCGAAGGAAAAATATTAAGCATTTTAAATGAAGCTGAATTTGAATTTATAAAAACGGAGGATTTGACTGAAAAAGTAAATCATACATCAGCGGGGGATGTTATTTCTTTAATGATTTCAGAAAAGAAGCTCATCAAACTAAATGAGTTAATAACAACAACTAAATTATATGAAGAAGCAAAAAATATTTTAGTTGAATTTTTAAGCAAAAATTCAAAAATTACAGCTGCTCAGTACAGAGACCTGCTTAAAACCAACAGAAAAATGGCTATAGCTCTTTTAGAACACTTCGATATGATTAAGCTTACAAAGAGAATTGAAAATGATAGGATTTTCTACTAAATTTGACATTTATCCAATATTATTCTTGACAAAAACTGTTTTTTTATGTAAGATTAATAAAAAAGTTTAATTTTTGTAACAAACTAATTTAAGGAGCGTAACAAATGAAAGTCTTGATTGTAGATGACGAACTTTTAATGATTAAGAGTCTCAAATACAGCTTGGAGCAGGATAATTATGAGGTTGAATTTACTGCTGACAGCAATGAAGCGTTAAGAAAAATCTCTATAACTGAGTACGACATTGTAATACTTGATTTAATTCTACCTGAATCAGACGGTCTTGAGGTTTGTCAGAAAATTAGAGAAATATCAAGTGTACCGATATTAATACTGACATCAAATAATGAAGATATGAATAAAATATTGGGATTAGAATATGGTGCAGATGATTATATGACCAAGCCTTATAATATTTTAGAGCTAAAAGCAAGAATAAAAGCAATTCTCAGAAGGACAAGGGTCTTAAATCAAAAACCCAATGAACAGACTTTAGTGGTTGATGATTTTGTTATTAATGCTTTAGGGAGAAAAGTAAGTCTTCATAATCAGGAAATAAATCTTACAGCAAAAGAATTTGATTTGTTACTGCTTTTAATAACAAATCCCGGAAAGGTGTTTTCAAGGGAAGAGCTTTTGGAAATTATCTGGGGATATGAATACTTTGGAGATTTGAGAACTGTTGACGTGCATGTAAGAAGGCTGAGAGAAAAAATAGAAAAAAACAAAACATATGAATATATACTTACAAAATGGGGCGTTGGATATTATTTCAGAAATAAAAATTAATATTGCGGAAGGTGTCCACCTTTTTTATCGGATAAGAAAGCTGCGGTAATTGTAAATACAATGAAGCAGCTGTTTTGTATGCACTAACTCCATCTTCCTGAGTCTTTTTTCGGAAAAATGGTTGTTAGTTCAACCGCACAGAATTCCCCTGCGTATGCCCTGACCCCGTTCCAAATTTGCTGCATTCCACTGCCTATGCTTTTTAACTGAAATCCAAGCAGATTAATCTATGTAAAATCAGCTTGAATTTGCTAAAAGAATATGATATTATACTTTCGATGGGGATAGATAGGTGCTGGTGTGCCTCCTGGTCTTCAAAATCAGTTGTGGGGCGAGCAATCGTCCTGGGTGGGTTCAATTCCCACATATTCCCGCCATTTTAAGGAGAAATATTATGCCTAAATGTGTATTGGTATGTGTAACAAGACAAAAAACAAGCGAAAAATTGATAAAAAAAGGAGTTGAACTAACAAAAGGAGAGGAAGGCAGTTGTTTAAATGTTATACATGTTGTCAATGAAAATGATAAGCTTTTGTATAATTTAAGCGACGGAGATGCGTTAGAATATTTGTTTGAAATTACTAAAGATGTCGGTGCCGCCAATTTAGTTGTCAAAAGATCCAAGGATGTAATTAAGACAATAGTTAGCTATGCCGAAGAAATAAATTGCACCCATATCGTATTGGGAAACTCAAATAATCCTTCAAATAATTTTGTTGCTAAGCTGCAGAGGAAACTTCCTAATATTGAATTTATGCTATAGGACACAATCATGGGCAGAATTTTATTTATATTAAAATTTCTATTCGATAAAAATGTTCCTTTAAGGGAAAAATGGTGGGTTATTATACCACTGATTTATATATTGAGTCCGGCAGATTTAATACCTGCTCCGGTATTGGGTTTTAGTATAGTAGATGATTTAGTGATGCTAAGCTTTTTATTAACAAAAGTATATGATAAAACTAAAGAATACTATTATGATAATAAAAAAGCGGAAGATGATATTATTGAAAATGTTGAATATGAAATTAACAAAGATGAGGAGGAATAAGCCCTCCTTATTTTATGTATGCCCTAACCCCATTTTTCAGAGTCTTTTTTCTGAAAAATGGCTGGTAGGTCAACCGCACAGAATGCCAAATTTGTGCGACGTAAGGAGCAAACGAATTTGATGCATTCCCCTGAGTGCCCTAACCCCATTTTTCAGATGAGTAAAAAAAATATAAAAATGTCTTTATTTTTGTCGAAATTATTGTTAATATATAACTAAGAATATTCGGAGGGTCTGCTATGAACAATAATTACAAGATTATCCGTACTATTTATGAAAATGTATTCCAAAGAATCCTGGAATGCAAGGACAATGATACGGGTGCAATATTTTACTCCAATATAATAACAAGCAAAAAGGTTATAAATCTGATTAATATTCAGGATTTAAAAAAAATCAAATCCAATATTATAGAATGCTATAATACGGAAGACAGAATTTATATATTTACAAAATCTTTAGAAACAGATTGCAAAAGGATAACAGATTTAGCAAAAAACAATCTAACCTTAAAGCAGCAGTTCAATCTTGCTGAGAAGTCAATAAATTTAGCCACTGATATTTATAATATGACTGATGTGGTCCAACAGAAAATATTGGATTTAGACAGAATATATATTGATGAAAATAATGATTTAATAGTGGACTGCAATCTTATATTTGAACAGGAATATGATATAGCCGACAATGAAACCTTTAAGAGATTAGGAAATATTATACATATGATTTTTTCCGGAGTTGAAATAATTGATTACAATATAGCCGATACAATACCGCCGGATATATTAAAGATAATAGTCAGATGTATCACAAGGGAGTATATTTTTCCAAATGATGTGTTAGCGGAATTAAAGAGGTCACCTATTTTTAAAATGATTTTCGGAGATGAGGTTGTTAACGAAACTAGCGAAATTAACGAAGTTAGCGAAATTAAGGAGGAAAAGAAACCTGAAGAGCCTGTTATTGTAAATGATGAAAAAAACGATGATAATATTCTAAATATTTATTTAAATGAAGATGAATCCGGTAAGGAAAAAAGCAGCATAAAGAAAACAACAGGAATTAATAAGGATATACAAAGAGCTGTTATATCACTGTTAATTGTAGTTGCGGTTCTGCTGATTGGCAATGCAATAATAAAAAAATTAAACAGTAATAACGAAGCGGAAGCAATTAACAATGCAGGGGAAACACATAACGGAGAAACATCTCCGGAGGGAACTCCCGATGACGAAGAACCTGTTTCTGACACAACGGATGTTCATTTCAATGAAAAATTGTTGGAAAGTATCGGATATACGGGAGATAAGGCTCAAAAAGACACCGATATATATGTTGAAGGGAACAGTTCCATGGTAGTCGCAAATGACGGACAAGACAAGGTTAAAGCACTGTTTGCCGCCATTGATTTTACTGATGAAAATTATAATTATATGCTTATGAAACAAATAGGAGTTTCAGCAAAAATCAAATCGCAATATGATACTCAGGCACAGATTGTCTTTGAAGCGTATAAGGACGGAGTTATAAAGTCCAATTTTCATACCTTGGTTAATGTATATGATGATATTTGGTCACCGCTTACAGTGCCCATAAATGTGACAGATGCCGATGTTTTATGTATTTATTTAGAGTATGAGGGCGAAAACAAGGTGTGGATTGATTCCTTAATAATTGATGCAGTCAAATAATTTATAAGTCATCGTATGAATAACTGCGTTATTGTGTCGTTGTTACGGATGTACGTGTCATCTGAGCAGCAGGTGCGAAACCTCATGTTTATTGATATGAGCGACCTTTCATGTCGTTCTTTTTATGCTTTTTTAAAAGATGATGCTAATGGGTGTTAATCATATTTCCCCAAAAATTAAGTATCAAATTTATGTACACAAGATGATATAATTACAAAAATAGTATCATATAAAATTATTTACAAAAAAGTTGCGATTTACTGAACTTTTTCTTAATGGGTTACGTCTAATATATGGACTGATATGCAAAAGAGAGGTGGAAAATGG
>ENA-UOOM01003677-UOOM01003677.1-fermentation-metagenome-genome-assembly--contig:-NODE-3677-length-10831-cov-4.384837_pt1 | contig 10831 bp, 5 predicted proteins | sample MGYA00245781_ERZ724031 | MGnify/ENA primary metagenome ERZ724031 (study PRJEB28704, sample SAMN03018317) | fermentation metagenome | biome: anthropogenic terrestrial biome; feature: soil; material... | reverse complement strand
GTGGTTTTCGCGATCCTCTTCCTGATGGCCATGAACCGCGACAACAAGGTGAAAACCTTCTTCGATGACAGCGCGCGGATGCTGAGCCTGATTGGCCCAATTTCCATGCTGCCGATGCTCTTGGGCAGCCTGGGTGCGATCTTCACCAAGGCCGGTGTTGGCCAGGTGATCAGCGAGTATGTTGGCTACATCATCCCGGAGGGGAACATCAATGTGGGCATCATCGTATTTGCCCTGGCGATGCCCCTGTTCACGATGATCATGGGCAATGCCTTTGCAGCCATCACCGTGATCACGGTTGGCATCGGCGCGCCCTTTGTGCTGGCCCTGGGTGCCAACCCCACCATCGTGGGTATGCTGGCGCTCACCTGCGGGTATTGCGGCACATTGTGCACGCCCATGGCCGCTAACTTCAACATTGTGCCGGTGGCGCTGCTGGAGATGAAAGACCGCTTTGGTGTGATTAAGCGCCAATGGCTGCCGGCGATCATCATTCTGGTCTTCCAGATCGTTTACATGCTGCTCTTCAAATAGCCTTTAACGTTTGCAGAGGCCTCCCAGGCGGGAGGCCTCTGGAATACCGTTCCGCCTTTCCGGGAGGTGCGCGATCGAGTCTCTAACCCATGCCAAACTACCTGCTTTTGAGATCATCCAGGTGGCTATGCCGCGGTACTTTCTGGGGCTCAGCCTGGAAACCAACGAAATAGAGCAGTTTAAGGACGGGCAGAAACTGGCAAAGGATTTTGCGGACGCGCGGGATGGGATTCGCAGGTTGGCCTATCCGTATGTATCCGTAACGATCACCGGAAAGAAAGGCCCGGAAGGCAAGTTTACTTACTTTACCGGCGAAGAGGTTGAACCGAAGGCAAAAGCCCCGGGCCTGGCCGCGATGGAATTGCCTGCCGGTACTTATGGATGCATCACGGTGAAGCGCAACCCGACCTGGCTGCTAGGCATGCGCCTGGCGCAGGCACGCAAGCACTTTTACCAGGTATATTTGCCGGCTTCGGGTTATGAGTTGGGCGATGCCTTTGAAGAAGCGGAGCTCTGGGAACAGGCCGAGGAATCCAAACCCCGCCGGAGCCAGAGCGTGAGATTGCTCATTCCAATAAAGTTATAAACCTAGAATTATTAAGAATTTATTTCGTCAATACCTAATGCTTTTAAATATGCAAAGGTCTCATCATAATACTCTGGTAGGCGGGTAGGATCTTGAGAATCACCGCTGGGCACCACAATTACCATGCCCTGCCGAGCTCGAGTTAAGAGAACACGGTAAGCATTTTTAAGGTAGCGCTGTCGTTCCATCGACCTTACATTTTCCCAGCGTCTGCCTTTGAAATTTTTATAATCCCAATGCCCATTGGCATAGCGAAAATCTGCATCCCAAACCACGACTGCCCAATCGACTTCAAGGCCTTGAACTTGAAATTCGGTGGCGGCATCTTCAAGATAATAGGAGGAACGCGTATCGTCTCGGTTATCTAAGAACCAATGAATCGGATCGATCGCTACCCTAACATCGATAGCCAGAGGCTTTAATCTCTGGGCAGCTGAAGAAACTAAGAGCCCGTACCGTTCAGATCCCCGAGCTTTACTTTTCACCCATGTTTTTGCAGCATCTAAGTCACGAACTATTCGGATAGGATAAGTTTGATTGATTTCTTTGAAAGATTCCCGTGCAGATTCAGCATCTAGGTCAAGCATTCGTTTTACGAACTTTGAAACATTCTCGTTGCGGAAGGAACGCATGGAAACTGCGAGATGCAGCGTTTCGCGATAGGAGATCGGATTGGCTCGAGGCCAATGCTTTAGTTCTTCTGAAGCGTTGTATTCACTATCGGTAAGGTGTGGGGAAATGTAAATTCGCCAATTTGGGAAATAGGTTTTTAGGGCACTGAACCATTCCCCTATGCCGGCTTCACCGGTGTTGATCTCTTGCCCGCCACCCACAAGACAAACAATCGTGGCCCAATCAGGGTGCCGATCCAAGCAGGAAATTAAGAATTCCGGCTCGGAATGGGAAAAGTTTGGAATGTGTTTCTTTCGAGACATGAAATTTGCTGTTTGTTGTAGATCCCATGCCCGCTGAGCCTCATCAAAAAGAGCAACATGTTCTAGCGGAGGAACCGTCGTAGCAAGACAATCATCTCGAAAATTATGTACATTCTGGATAAAGAGTTTTACCTCTCGGCGAGCACTCGTGATGGAAATTCGTTGACCCCGCTCTTCAGCCTGAGCAACTTTGTTGCGGGCTAATGCCTCACGCAGAACTTCCACAAGCGGACCATTCCCAGAAAGAAAAACGCTATAGAGTTCGTTAGTTTTGTCGATGTGATTTGTTGCGACGTTAAGACCCACTAAGGTTTTACCTGCTCCAGGCACACCAGTGACAAAACAAATGGATTTTTGATTGTTCTCCCGGGAATATTGAATGATTCTTGCGATTTCAGAGGATGTTTCAGTAAGGTTTGTCGCGTTAGCATCTGAACGGGAGATGTCCTCCACAGAGTGGCCTGCATAAAGCGCTTGGGCGGCCTCAACAATTGTTGGCGTTGGGGCGTAAAGGCCAGCTTCCCATTCCACTGCATTGATCGGTTCACCTTCACAAAACTCGAGGATGGTTTCAATCATCGGCCTGAGAGTCTGGCCGTTCGCATTAATCGGAGAGAGCAAATGGTCGTCGTCAATGGTTGGGGAGATCAGACTAATCTGACCTTGCGCCTCTGTGGCAATAAGGAGAGGAGCCACATAAATTTTGTGACTTGGTTTGTGGAAGTTCTTCAAGTCCAGAGCGTAATCCCAAACTTGCTCGATTGCGGCTCGGGTGTAAACATCACTGCCCAATTTGAATTCGAGGACGAAGACTACTGCACCAATAATCACAACAACATCGATACGCTTGCCCATGCGAGGAACAGAAAATTCGAAGTAAATCTTCCCCTTTTTTCCTGCAAGAACCTGCTTGAGTAAGGAAATTTGCCCCTCCCATGCATAGGATTGCGTTAATTCAATATCGAAGGCGCTATTTGTCTGCAGCTCCCCGATGATGGCATTGTTGGGGGAGGTGAGGAATGTGGTGAGGTCTGCAGCGTAATAATATCGGTTGAGCGGCATGGATAAGTAGCACCTATACCCTTAGTCTTTCCGTATTTTACCAAGCCTCCTAAGGCATTCGATTACTAATCATGCCAAGGTTTTGGAGTGAGTTTTCGTCAGGAAATCTTTTTTACGGTCTGGGGCCGAGGTAGGTGAGCTTGCCAAAGACCATCGCGCGGTCGTTTTGGGGGTTGGTGGTGCAGGTGTATAGGCTGACGATCTGGTCGTCCATGCTGACACCGGGCGTGCCCTGGAGAAGGTTGCGGCTGTTGATATCGTCTACGAGGACCTGGCGCTCGGCGTCGTTATAAAACTCGGCGGCCAGCAGGGTAGGGTCGGTGGCGCCAACCACGGAAACAGCCACAATATCCACCCGAAAGGCCTTATCCGCGGTGAGCAGGTAATACAGGGGGTGCTCCTGGTAGAAACTCTGGTCCATGTACTTAACCAGGGAGCTGAAGATCTTGCCGTTATCCCAATTGTGGCCAAAAATGATAGTGTGCCAGCCCTGAAAGCCGGGGTCTACGCGGTAATCGAAGTAAACTGAACCGCTTTGGTCCGGCTGACCTTCAAAGTTGATATCCAGGTACCGGTAGTTATCTTCCGCCTGAACAATGGGGTGATTGAGGTCGATGGCAGGGTTGTAAACCCAGGCCTTGAGATCCGGGTTGATGGCTTCCAGCGCCTTGAAGTCCGGCTCAACCTGGGTGAGCAGCCAGGCGAGCTCCGCTGCATGAGGGTTCGCAGTGGGCGAAGGTGTTGGGCTGGGCAAAGGCGTCGGACTGGGCAATGGGGTAAGCGTTGGCGGTACTGCTGTAGCGGGCAGGATGGGGTTGCCCACGGATTGTGCCCGTGAGTCCATGGCGGTTTCCAGCTGGGCTTGCTTGCTGCAAGACGCGATGGCAAACACCAGCACCAAGGCCAGCATCAGCAGAACGGTTGCTACAAGACGGAGCGGTTTAGTACGCATCGGCATTTAAATCAAAACCAGGTCGGTAAGGCCGGCCTGGTTCTATCTCCCTTACCAGGGCAAATTTTACTCTTTTTTACTCCGCTTTTCCCGGATTTGCCCAAGCAGGAGCAGGAATGTCCCGATGAAAGCCATCAGCAGGCTGACGAGCAGCAGTCCGCTGCCAGGGTTGCCCTGGTCCCCGGTTTGGGGGATCTGTACGCTTTGAGTAGGCCGCGGAGTGGGGGCCGGCGTGCTGCTGGGATCCGTTTTGGGCGGCTGGGTTGGCGTTACGGTCGGCCCGGGTGTTGGCTGGGTTGGGATGGGGGTGTTCTTGGGCAGTTGGGTGACCGTGACCGTTTCATCGTCCGAGACCGGAGGGGTCTCGTTGCTGTCAGCCGTGGCGGTGTTATCGAAGTACCCCAAGGTGGCATCGGTCTCGGTGATCACATGGGTTGCCTGGCAAACCAGTTTTTCGCCGGGCTGCAAATTGGCAGGTTGGGCCGGTGTACAGGCACCCAGTGTAACGCCGGGGGTGTTATCCGCAATGGTTACGCCGGTCAGCGCTGTATCGCCGGTGTTGGTAGCGGTAAGCGAGTAGGTAACCGTATCACCCAGTTTGTATGGACCCGCGCCAGAGCTGGCAACTTTTTCCAGGCTAAGACCGGGTTTGACAACCGGTACGGTCTCATCATCCTCGATGGGATCCGTCTGGTCGCTCTCGGCTGTGGCTACATTTCTGAAGGATTTAGCCGTTACATCTTTTTCCTGTATCACGTAGCTGGCTTCGCAGCTCATACTTGCTTCAGGCGCCAGCGTGCTCCCCTGGGCAGGTGTGCAACTGCCCAGGGTCACGCCGGGAGTGTTATCGCTGATCGTGACGTTGGTCAGGTCAACGTTTCCCGTATTGGTAGCGGTGATGAGGTATTTAACCGTATCACCGAGAAGGTAGGGGCCCGCCCCGGAACTAACTTTTTTGACGATCGTCATCGCCGGAAGTTCAGGGATCGTCACCGTGTCTTCGGTGGGCTCCTTATTGGAGGCTCCCTGGTCTGTGGTCAGGGCGCCCACTGGAATGAGGTTGCGGTAGGCGCCGGGCATGGTGCCGGTGACCAGGGCGCTCACTTCGCAGCTGCTGCCGGCTGGCAGGGCTCCGCCTTCCAGGGTGAGCTGTGTGCCGCCTGGCAGCGCAGTGAGCGTGCCGCCGCAAGTGTTTGCCGGCGAGGAGGGGTCCGCGAAGCTCAGCCCAGTGGGCAGGTTGTCGCTGAACCTAGCGCCGGTGAGGTCCTGGGTCAGGGTGTTCTGCAGGAGGATGGTGAGGCGGGTGCTCGCGCCGGGCTGAATGAGCTCGTCCGCGAAATTCTTGGTGATGCTGATACCCGGCAGATTGGATAGCGAAGCCTGGGTACCGCGATCGTTGCTGATGCCTTCGTTGCTGCTCACCGCGCCAACCGGAATGATATTCGTGAGGTTGAAATTGGTGGTCATGGTGACGTTGAGGGTCATGGCGCAGGTAGTGCCGGCCTTAAGCGTACCGCCGCTAAAGTTGAAGGTGTTCGCCTTAGCCTGGGCGGCAATGGAACCACCGCAGGTACCCACATTCGTGGTCACCGGCTCGGCAATGATCATGCCGGCGGGCATATTATCTGTAAAACTAATCCCAGTGAGGTCAGCCGTCAGCGGGTTTTTAAGCTGGATGGTGAGGGTGCTCACCGCGCCGCCATACACGTACACCGGGTTAAAGCCCTTGTTGATCTCCAGCTTCAGGTTGGTAACCGTAAGGGAGGCTTCCGCGTTGGTGCTGGGGCGGATGACCGTACCCGCGTAGTTGCCCGTTACCTGGGTTGACCAGATGGTGTTCTTATAGGTACCGGGATTGGCTGAGCCCTTGACGTTGATGGTGATCACGCAGAGACCGGGGACGCCATTCGCTGCCGGGGGCAAGACCCCCTTGGTGTAGCGCGGGGTAGCCAGATTAGGCTGCGTGAAATCGCAAGTGAGGCTCTGGGTGGAAACATAAGTAACGCCGGAAGGGAACGAGTCTGTAAAAGCTACGTCCGTGATCGGTTTATCAGAGTTGTTTACCAGGGAGATCTTGAGGATAGAAGCGCCGTTCGGCACCACAATGGGCGATTCAAAGACCTTGCTGATAGTGAAATCCGGACTTTTGGGATTGGTCACAGTTAGTTTGGCCGAAACCTCGCTGGCAGGAACGATGTTCTGATCATTGCTGATGTTGGCGGGTTTGATGGTGTTGGTGTGGCTGCCAACCGTGGTGCTGGTCACCTTTACGGTGATTACGCAAGACTTGTCCGGCCCAACGGAGGCTCCGCTAAGGGTCAATACGGCAGGGGAGATTCCCTGCGCGCTGCCGCTTACGTTGCCGTTGCCGCAATTGGTGATGGTAGTCTCCAGCGGGTAAACCAGCAGGAGGTTACTCGGGAAGGTGTCTACGAGTTGATAGTTGGTCAGGGTTACCGCGGTGCCGTCATAGTTCTTGGCAGGCGGGATGCTGATCTTCATGGTTGATACATCGCCAGCTTCGATGCTGCTTGGCGAAAAGGTTTTGGCAATATTGCTGGGGTAATAAACACCGCCGGTGGGGTTTACCGTGAGCTTGGCCGAGGTGCCGCCCGGGTAGGTAACCGTGTTGTCGCCGATCTTGTATTTCAGCGTGCCGCCGGGGATGCTGTTGGTTATTGTAACGGGGCTTTTGAGGTCTTAATCCGTATGGGTGACGGAAAAACTGATGGTGCAGGTGGTCCCGGGAGCGATGGTACCGTTGGCGGCGCTGAAAATCTGGCCAGGCTGATCCGGCTGGTTTACGCCTAAAGCAGGCGAACCGCAGTTGGTGCTGTTGAACGGGGCGCTTGCCAGGAGGCCCGCGGGGATTGCGTCGGTGAGTTCCACAGCCTGCATGGTTTCAGAGCTGTTATTGGCGATCGAAATGGAAACTGTGCTAGTCTCGCCGGCCTTGATGCTGGTGGGGTTAAAGGCTTTCCAGAAGTAGATCGACTGGATATTGAGGGTAGCGCTGGCGGGTTGGGCATTGGTGACATTCTGGTCGTTTTTGATCGCGCCGGCGGGAAGGGTATTGGTATAGCTGCCATCGGCCGCGCCGGTGACGTAAAGCGTAATGACGCATTTGCCTGGATTGGTTGAGGTGGCCGCTTTGGCTATGGTGATCCCCGTGAAGCTGGCCGTGGCGCCGCTAACGCTGGCTGTACCGGTACCGCAACCATCGAAAACCGCAGGGTCGTCCGTGTAGGCAAGGCCGCTGGGCAGGGTGTCGGTGATTGAAAGGTCGGTCAGGGCGCTATTGAGGTCGTTATTCCATAAGGTGATGGTGAGTTTGCTCTTTGCGCCGATCGTCCGCGTGGTGGGGTTGAAAGACTTGGAGAGGGTGGGCGGTGTGATCGCGTCCGCGATGATGGTGGCGCTGGCCGGAGTGGTATTGGCGAAGGACTGGCCTTCGGCATTGCCGGTTAGCCCGCCCTCCGGGATGGTGTTGATGAAGGTGCCCGCTGAATCTACGGTAACTTCCACAGTGATCACGCAAGTTGTGGCTTCGCCGTCCGGAGAGGCAGGCAGGCTGCCGCCGGTGAGGGCAACGGTATTGCCGCTGGCCGAGAGGCTGCCGCCGCAGGAGTTTCCGGGGTTGCCGCTGCCAAACACACGCATGCCCTCGGGCAGGTTGTCGGTGAGGGCCAGGTCGGTCAGGGCATAGATGCTGGTGTTATACAGGCTGATCGTGAGGGTGCTCACCTGACCGGGCAGGATGCGGGTGGGCGTAAAGAGCTTGTTCACCGTGGCACTGATGACCACGGGCGTGGGTTCCGCGGTAGAGGTGGCGGTAGGTGTAGCCGAAGGATCAGCTGTAGGTTCGTTGGTAGGTTCAGCCGTATTTTCGGGTGTTGGCTGGGTTGCCAGTGCGGTGGCGGCCAGGAGCGTGGGCTCAGTGGGGCTTGGCTCGGTTGGGTTGACGGCTTCACCGGTGGGACTGGGTTCAGGCGTAGCAGTCGCTTCCAGAGTAGGCGTCATGGAGCCCTCAGCAATGGGTTCCGGGGTAGCCGAAGGGTCAGGCGCGGCCTGAGTTTGTGTTAGGGTTAGCGCGGGCGTCTCCGATGGGTCGGCCGCAGGAGCTTCGGTAGAAGCGGCCTGGGTTGGCTCTGCGGTCACGCCAAGGGTGGCTGTGGGTTCCACAGCGGTCGGCGTGGAGGTGGCACCATCCTGGGCAAAGGCCAGACCGATCCCGCTAAAACTCATGGCCATGACACTGACCAGTAATACGACGCTTAAGACGGCGTTCGCCACTGACTTTGTGTTTTTATGCATTTGTCTCCCAACTAGTTCTTCAAAACTGCTTCATATTTTGCACACAACTCCCCTACTATAACCGGAGTCAGACAAACTTGTCCACAAAATTATGGCATTATTTGTGAAGGTTCTGTTAATTCGCGGAATCCACCGAATTAATATGACCTTTCTTGCGATGAATCTATCTTTTTTTGCATTGCAGGCAGAACAGAAGTAGTGTCAGTTGGATTAAACAGAAAGGCCTCCGTTACGGAGGCCTTGATAAGCAGGGGGAGGGGCGGCTAGCTTAAGCCAACAGCCTGGCGCAACTCCTCGGTTTTATCGGTTTTTTCCCAGGTTAGGTCCAGGTCGTCCCGGCCAAAGTGGCCATAGGCAGCCAGGGGGCGGTAGATGGGCCGCAGAAGGTCCAGATTATGGATGATGGCCCGGGGCCGCAGGTCGAAGACCTTGCCAATGGCTTCGGCGATCTTTTCGTCATCCACGGTGCCGGTGCCGAAGGTTTCCACATTGATGGAAGTGGGGCGGGCAACGCCGATGGCATAGGAAAGCTGTACTTCGCAGCGTTCGGCTAAACCTGCAGCAACAACGTTCTTGGCCACCCAACGGGCGGCGTAAGCGCCACTGCGATCGACCTTTGTGGGGTCCTTGCCGCTGAAAGCGCCGCCGCCATGCCGGCCCATGCCGCCGTAGGAGTCGACGATGATCTTGCGTCCGGTGAGGCCGCTATCGCCCATGGGACCGCCAATCACAAAGCGGCCGGTGGGGTTTACGTAGACCTTCATGTTCTCGTCCACCAGTTCCTGGGGCAGGATGGCATCGATGACATATTTGCGGATGCCTTCCTCGATGGTGGCGTGGCTGAGTTCCTTGCCTTCGAACTCGGGGGCATGCTGGGTGGAGACCACAACTGTATCGATCCGTACAGGTTTGCCGTAGCAGTATTCCACGGTCACCTGGCTTTTACCGTCCGGGTACATCCAGGGCAATGTGCCGTTCTTGCGCACTTCGGCCATTTTGCGGCAGAGTTTGTGGGCAAGCGAGATGGGCAAAGGCATCAGTTCAGCGGTTTCGTTGCAGGCATAACCGAACATCATGCCCTGATCTCCCGCGCCGCCAGCCTCGATGTAAGCCTCATCGTAAGTTACGGCTTCTTTTCCGCCGCGATCAACGCCCATGGAAATATCGGGCGACTGATTGGCAAGCGCCACCTGCACAGCGCAGGTGTTGCCGTCAAAGCCCTTTTTGCCGCGATCGTAACCGATCTCGTTCACAACCTGGCGGACGATGCGGTCAATATCGATGTAGGTGGTGGTGGTAATCTCGCCCAGGGTCATCACAAAACCGGTTTTGGTGGCGGTTTCGCAGGCCACGCGGCTGGTTTTGTCTTCCGCGAGGGCTGCATCCAGGATGGCATCGCTCACCTGGTCGCAGATCTTGTCCGGGTGCCCTTCGGTAACCGATTCAGAAGTGAAAAGGTACTTGGGGGATTTCATGAAAGTTGTTGTCATTGTAAAAACCTCCTCAGGTTAAAGAAAAAACCCCTGCGTTGGAGGGGCAAAATCTTCGGATTTGGCATCCCTCTCATCTTCCAGATCTTTGCTCTGCCGGATTTGGCACCTTGTGTTCCCACAGGTTGCCGAGGTCTCAAAGGGCCGGTCCCTCCACCTCTCTGGATAAGAGCGCCACACAGGGCTATTCAGTTTGCACAGGTTATACCACCTGATTCTCAGGCTGGCAAGCCTGCAGAGACACACAAAAAGGTGCAATTGCGGTGCCAGATTTAAGGAAGAACAAGGCGGAATTTCCGCCTCGTCCATTAATGCTTGTGTTTAATTCAGGGCTATTCCGAGAGCTGAATGACCCTGAAATTATCTATGGCCACACTAACATTGCCGCTGCCGTAGCTGCCCACGATCACCCCTACAGTACCATCGATTGGGAAGTACTCGCGTAATTCCGCGACGAGTGACCCATTCACGTAGAAGCGCAGGTCGTTGCCACTGCACTCAGCAGCCAGAAGATTCCCGCCGCTTTGGATCTCACTGAGGCTTTTGCGCTCCCAGATGGGTGTGCGCACATCGTTCTTCCAGCGGAAGACCTCGGCGTAGCCTGTTTCAGTGATGTTCAGGCCGTAATACAGTTCATTGGTACGGCCGCACATGATGCCGTAAGCCACCATTTTGTCGCCCTTTACCCAGCGGCCATCCAATTCAACGCGCACCGGGCCGCTGACCTCCCGGTAGAGCGGGATGTTGATATCCAGCCAGGCGGTATGAATATCCACCTGCATTTCATTGTTCACCCAGGAGACATCAAAATCCTGGTCTTTAAGCCAGTTCCAGTCATCGGATTCAGCCGTGAACGCATCGAAGAAGAGTTCGCTGCCGCCCTGGGTCACATCGCCAATCGGCTCGCCGGAATCGAGTGCTTTGCTAACCACCAGGTCATCGAAGGCAATTCTGGCGT
>ENA-UOOM01003674-UOOM01003674.1-fermentation-metagenome-genome-assembly--contig:-NODE-3674-length-10840-cov-3.477793_pt1 | contig 10840 bp, 4 predicted proteins | sample MGYA00245781_ERZ724031 | MGnify/ENA primary metagenome ERZ724031 (study PRJEB28704, sample SAMN03018317) | fermentation metagenome | biome: anthropogenic terrestrial biome; feature: soil; material... | reverse complement strand
GGAGAAGGATACAAGTTATACGAGAATTCCGGTGAGCTTGACGAGTACAAGAATGGATTTACCGTCATGCGTATAGACGGAAGAGATTCCAGTATAGAGTTCACAAATGGTATCAAGCTATTTGCCGGTGATGTTATAGGGGCAGTTAGTGAAGAACAGCTACGCCGAATTCAGATTCGTGAAACAATCCTTTCCCATATTCAAAGGGAGCGGCAGTTATTTTATAAGGGAATTAAAGTCTTATCACTATTTTTTATAGACGAAGTTGCAAAGTACAAGCAATATAACGATGCTGGGCAAGCCTATAATGGTGAATATGCGGATGTATTTGAAGAAGAATATAAACAAATTGTTGAAAACATGCAGCTTGAGTTTGGAACTGAGGATTATATAAAGTACCTCAATTCCATTACCGCAGAGATAACCCACGCAGGTTATTTTTCAATAGATAAAAAAAGTCGTCGTTTGGTAGATAGCAAGCTTGGTGATAAGAAAGAACGCACATCAGACGACATTGATGCTTATAATCTGATTATGAAACATAAAGAACAACTTCTTGACCGAAAAGAACCTGTGCGTTTTATCTTCTCTCACTCAGCGTTGCGTGAAGGCTGGGATAACCCTAATGTATTTCAAATATGTACCTTAAAACAAAGCGGTAGCGAAGTTCGTAAACGTCAGGAGGTTGGGCGCGGCTTACGGCTTTCCGTTAACCAATCAGGTGAGCGTATGGATACTAACCTGCTGGGGGAGGATGTTCACAATATAAATGTATTGACTGTAATTGCTAACGAGAGCTATGATAGCTTTGCCAAAGGCTTGCAGTCTGAAATCGCTGAAGCAGTTGCAGATAGACCTGTTAAGGTGACAATTGACTTATTCAGAAACAAGGTTATAAAAGATACAAATGGCAATGAACAAGTCGTTGACGCTGATATGGCGCAAGCGATTTATGATAGCCTGGTCGAGAACGGCTATGTTAAGAAAGGGATACTCACCGATAAATATTATGAGGATAAGAAGAACAACGCCATTGAAGTTGCTGATGAAGTAGCCGACAGTGCAGCAGATGTTATTTCTATCCTTGATTCCATTTATGACAGCCGTGTTATGCAACCGGAAAATGCTCGGGCAAACAATGTGGAGTTGCGACTTGATAAATCAAAGCTCGGACTTCCGGAATTTAAAAAGTTATGGGAACAAATTAATGTCCGTAGTGCCTATGTTGTTGATTTTGATACCGAAGAACTAATTAGGAAATCAATAGCTGTTCTTAATAAAGACCTGCGTGTTTCAAAGATTTATTATAAAATCGAATCCGGTGAAATGACAAGTATTAAATCAAAAGAGGTATTGCAGGAAGGGTCTGCATTTATAAAGGAACATGGGGACTTATATAAAGCACAGATAACTTCAAATTCCAGTGTCAGATATGATCTTATAGGAAAAATAGTAACGGAGACGAACCTTACAAGAGCAACAGTAGCGAAGATTTTAAAGGGTATTGAGAAAGCTGTCTTTGACCAATTTAAGGATAACCCCGAGGAATTTATTATCAAGGCCAGTAACCTTATCAACGAGCAAAAGGCGACGGTTATTATTCAGCACATTACGTACAACAAGCTTGATGCTGTATATGACACGACTATTTTCACTGAACCGACAATGAAAGGCAGGTTAGGCGTAAATGCAATGCCTGCAAACAAGCATCTTTATGATCATATCCTCTATGATAGTACAAATGAGCGTGATTTTGCAAAGGAACTGGATGTTAGAAATGAAGTTGCCGTGTATGTAAAACTGCCAAAGGGATTTTACATCAGTACGCCTGTTGGCAAGTACAATCCTGACTGGGCAATTGCGTTTTACGAAGGCAAGGTTAAACATATCTATTTTGTTGCAGAAACAAAAGGCTCTATGTCTTCCATGCAGCTTCGTATGATTGAGGATGCGAAAATCCATTGCGCCAGAGAGCATTTTAAAGCTATTAGCTCAATCAATGTTGTATATGATGTTATTGACAGCTATGAGAGCTTAATTAACAAGGTAATGAAGTGAGATTGCACTATAAATCGAGTAAAACCATTATTGCTTTAAACGCATCTTGTTTTCTTTTGCTGTTGTGGTACAATTTTTGTATAAGATGGAATGCTTTAATGTATTAGATAGGGGTTGTTTGAATGGCACTACCTTATGATATTAGGGATCAAATTATTCAATGTATTGGCAACTGTTTTCATTATAAAGATAATGTCGAGTCTTTTTTTATTTCTTGTGGTATTGATAGACATCTTGCTAGAAAATACAGAGATAGCCCAAAATTTGTTTGGGCACGAAAATTATTAAATGAACTTGAAAATACGCAAGACGGAGATATTCTACAAAAAAAAATTATAACTGAGTTATGTAAATTACGGAAACTTCCAGATAATAATGTGCCTAATCCAGATGCTGGAATAAAGGCGTTGCGAATCCTAAAAGAATTAGCAAATCAAAATAAAATTGAAGTAGATAATCACGCTCGCAATATAGAAATTCGAAATAAAATAGCGAAAGAAAAAGCTAAAATCATCGAAGAAAGAGCGCATAAGCTAAGTAATTTAAAAAAACAATTAGCAGATGGTTTATTACTAAAAGATAGGCAAAGAGCGGGATATAATTTAGAAAATATTTTAGAATCGCTATTTCCTTTATTTGAAATTGAATATCGTAAAGCATATAAAACGGAAACTCAACAGATAGATGGTCATTTCAGGTTTGAAGGTTTTGATTATTTGGTTGAAGCAAAGTGTACAAAAGATAAACCGAATGAACATGAAATTGCTGGCTTTGAGAGAAAAATAACTACAAAATTAGAAAGTACAAGAGGGATATTTGTTTCAATTAATGGTTTTCGGGATGAGGTAGTTAAGCAGTTTGAAGGGAAAGGAAGTAAAATAATACTTTTTTCTGGTGAAGACATAATGCATATTTTAGAAGGTAGGATTGATTTGAGAGACGTATTACGTTTTAAGATTGAAAAAGCTGCGCAAGAAGGTAAGGTATTTTTTCCGGTTTCAAATTTCTTATAGATACAAATATGTTAAAATACATCATAATTATTTAAACTGCAGAGTATATCAATAATACACCGGTTTCCTTGTTATAATACAAGCATATACTCTATTATCACAGTAATTGTAGGCATAAGAATGCGTAAGAATAATCTTTATGCTATAGTTTTAGCATAAAGATTAGAAAGTAAAATATGGTGCGTTTTTCCCAAGAAATAAGAACACGCATGGGTTACATTTCTTTTCTATTGTTTTATATTGCTTTGGTTCGAGCAAAGATCCGTACCGGTTGCTTTGTTTATGTTTACTATTTATTGTCGCTGAGAATCCTTTGTATGCGATCTTGTTCTTTTTTACGAACTTGTGTTTTTCGCTTATTAGCTATTATCGTAACTAACTTATTTATTAGATGTAAGCGAGGAAACATTGCATCTACAACCCCTAAAATACTAAAGCATAATAACACTATAGAAAACAAATTATTCTCATTTTTCTTCATTTGCAAGAATAGGCCTACTATTCCAACAACAAATATAATAGCTAAAAAAGTATAAATAAATCCTTTTAGGATACGTGAAATATATTTTCCTGAGTTGTTTATTTTTTCATCTGAATCTATACATATTTTTTTCTTAGTATCATCTAATCTACGTTTTAAGTTTTGGTTTTCGTTATTCAGCTGTGAATTATAGTGTTGCCTCGAAAGCTGCTCTAAATCATTAAGTTGAATTTTATCTATATTTTCTGGATTAGCAGAAATAAGCTCCATGATTTTTTCTTTTTCCGTATATATTAATTGCCTATAACTGGAGGCTCTTTCATCGGTCATTGTTGGTTCGCTTTTTAACTGTTCGATTTTTCTTGAAAATTCTATGCGGATTTGTTCTGTAGGTTCTAAAGACAATCGTGAAACCTCAATTAATTTCAATGTTGACAAATCAGAAAACCTTTTATGGTTTTTAAGCCATAATAGGGTTGTTAATTCTAAATCATTAATTATTAAAGGGACGGTACTTCCAGTATTATTAATGAAATTTTGTGTAGCATAAGCCAATTGGCTATTAGTTGTTACAAATAGCGCTATACATTGTTCTATTTTTTTAAATGTCTTACCACGACGTAAGGTAAATATCGAAGAGATAGAATGTACATCGTTGTTCAATGCTTCTTCATTCCTATAGGTTATTTTTTTTGATAAATGCTCTTTTAGCTCATTCTCACCAATAGCGCTAGAATAATCCGATGAAGATATAATCCCTGAACCATCACTACTAAAGCTTGGCATGTCAACTATATCAATATTATTTTCCTTGAAATATTCCTCAAGAGTAGAAAGGACTCTATCCATATCAGAAGCTGAATATTCATACTCATCGAAAAATTCCAATGTTTGTCCGTAACGGTTTTTAGAGTCAAGAATATTATATTTATATGCTTCTATAATTTTATATACTTCTGCATAATTATGCTTAAAGCACCTAATTGGAACAGAATTACCACACAAAATCTCTACTAATTGTGACGCAGCGGTTTTTCCTTCTTTACTTTTAAAACCGAATATATTAAGTAATAGCGTTGTATCTAGATATATACAGATATTTTTAAACTTTTCATCATACTGGAAGTTTGCATATCCATATATAACTCGAGATAGTAGCAAACCATTAACAATATTATTAATGTATTTAAATAAATCTGATTTTTTATCATATTCTGTTAGAATGAATTGTGAGATATGGTAATACAAAGTGCTTTCATTCGCCGAGATTTCTCTTAATCTCGTTATTTCAATATATACGAAATAACCATTGATTTGTAGAAAATTAACAAAACACTCTTTTACTTTCTCATAGGTCATATCTTTTTTTAATATACGTTCTTTTTTTTGGTTTAGATATTTTGTTAACTCCGAAACAACTGTTTCAGTTTGTGTTTTTGCTTGGTTATGCTGCACATCAATACGAGTAAGCATTTCACTTAAATCACTATGCAGAAAAAACTTATGGTTCCTTCGGATAAGAATAATTCTTTTAGTTAATCTTCTAAAAGAATTATATAAAACGGAATGTGGTATATCAAAAAAACCAAAATTGGTTGAAATAAACTCAGATATGGACGCAACCTCTATTTGGTTTCCAACAGATGTTGTTTTACCTATTGAATATGTAACAAAAGGCAATATCAGCTCCAAAGTATCTTTCTTCTCTTTATCCCATATTGAAGCCAACATAGCAGTGCTTGTCAAAGCATTTTGATTCTTCATATCTATAATCACCCAAAACAATTATACGACACCTTCTCCCACAATTCAACAAAATAATGCTATATCGGAAATTTGTTATATAATTAGTATTCGCTGCTTTTTGGACTTAATACATAGTAATGTATATGACACCTGTCGTATAAGTATAATAAAGGTGCTCCAATAATCAGCATCTTTGCTTTTCCTTTTTCTATTTTAAGCGGTTAGTTAATTGCGAAATTCTGCAACCCCTGATTTTACTTGCTTTGTAAAAAAAGCTTCAACCTTTTTTCTCAACATAAAAGCCAAAACAAGTTTGCAAATCTAAAAATACTGTGGATAAGTTTTTAAATAATCAGTCTCAATTTTATTCAAATAACCTTAAAACCCACATTGCTTCGTTAAGCAAAAAAAGTTATCCACAGTTTTCGATTTTTTAGTTTTGCAATTACCTATTTTAAGCGGTGTAAAGTTCTATTCACAATAACCCATCTTGTATTCATAGCTTATGTACACATGTACACAAAAAATATGTAAATCTCTTCTTGACTCTACACCAGTGTAATGGTTTATTCTAAAAAAATAATTCTATTGATTCAGTAAAAAAAATTTGATAGTATTACGGTATTGTTGTTCTCAAAGAAAGAGGAAACATATGAAAATTCCATTAAAAAAATATTTTAATATTCTGGCAAAATATCTACGCTTTCAAAAACTACATTTTTTTCTGTTGGCTTTACTTGTGCTTGGGAGCACTGGCCTACAAATCTTCAATCCTCAGGTTATGCGGTACTTTATCGATTCTATTACGGAAGGTAAACCGCTAAGTGCGTTAACCTCTGCAGCCTTGATCTTTTTAAGTGCGGCTTTGCTACAGCAGATTGTATCTGTTGCTGCTACATATGTGGGGGAAGCCGTGGCTTGGAAAGCGACAAATGCTCTAAGGGAAGATCTGACAACACATTGTCTTAATATGGACATGCAATTTCATAATGAGCGAAGCCCGGGTGAATTTGTAGAGCGGATTGAGGGAGATGCGACAGAGCTCTCCAACTTCTTCTCACAGCTCGTACTGGGAGTGGCAGGAAATTTCATTCTGCTAATCGGAATTCTTATTGCATTGTTCAATGTAGACTGGCGTATAGGGTTAAGCTTAACAGTTTATTCAATCATCACTATACTTGTTCTAAACCGAGTACGTGAGATTGCTGTACCTCATCAGAAGGCGCAACGAGAGGTAGTAACTGAATTATTCGGGTTTTTAGAGGAACGTTTGGCGGGCACTGAGGATATCCGTTCCTCCGGAGCTGTTGACTATGTTATAAATAAGCTTTATCAGTTGCATTCGCTAATGTTAAAGCTCTGGCTGAAAACACAGAAAGTCCTTTTATTCTGCATTAATGCTCCAACAGGCTTCCTGCTAACCGCAGGGCTCGGGTTGTGCTTTATTATGGGTTATAACTTATATGGAAGAGGGATTCTTTCCTTGGGATCAGTATTTCTGATTGTAAACTATACGCAAGCTATTGCGCGTCCCATCCGTGAATTGTCTCAAAAGATAGAGAGCATGCAAAGTATAGGCGCTACAGTTGAACGAATGGGTGATCTCTTAAGACATAAAAGCCGGGTGATTGACGGAGATGAAACTTTTAATGATCATGAGGGACCGCTGGAGTTGAACTTCGAGGGCGTTTCCTTTGAATACGCTGAAAATAAGCCCGTTCTGAATGATTTATCTTTTTCTTTGGCACCAGGGCAAATTCTGGGTCTGCTTGGACGAACCGGAGTTGGTAAAACAACATTAGCTCGGTTGATTTTCCGTCTGTATGATCCCATAAAAGGTCGCATACGCCTTGGAGAGCACGATATAAAAAAGCTTCAATTGCAGCAGCTGCGCAGCCGCGTTGCTTTTGTCACACAGGAAGTACAGCTTTTTCAAGCAAGTATCCGGGATAATGTAACTTTCTTTAATCGATCCATATCCGACGAAAAAATACTGGAAGTAATCGATATTCTTGGGCTTTCAGGATGGTACAGGAGTTTGCCGAAAGGACTTGATACCCGTTTGGAGACCGGTGGACGTAGCCTGTCAGCAGGGGAGGCTCAATTGCTGGCTTTAACGCGTGTATTTTTACAGAATCCGGGGCTTGTGATATTGGATGAGGCATCCTCAAGATTAGATCCGGCTACTGAGCGACTGCTTGAAACAGCAATAGACATTCTGCTAAAAGGGCGTACAGCAATAATTATTGCACATCGCTTAACAACACTGAACCGATCGAATAATATTCTCATTCTTGATGAAGGCCGTGCCTGTGAGTATGGTGATCGCTTGGAATTATTGAAGGATCCCAAATCACGATTTTATTCGCTGCAAAAAACCGGAATGGAGGAATTACTCGCATGACTAAAAAATTAAGTTCCTGGCGTGTTGTCTTTTCGTTGATTCGCTTTCGCCCAGGTTTATGGGTGATCAATTTAGTGTCTATGCTTGTCATGATGATATCCAACCAAATACCGGGGCTTCTAATTCGTGATTTTTTCAATAATGTTTCAGGACAAGCTCCCGCAAGATTCGATGTACTAACGCTTACGGCATTTCTATTCATATGCGAGAGTGGAAGACTTCTTGGCGTATTCGGTTTAGTCCGATCGAATTCCCCGTTCTTTGTACATAATCTGGCATTAATCAGAAGGAACATGTTAAAGCATGTACTAAAAAGACCGGGTGCAAAGGCACTCCCAGATTCCCCGGGAGAAGCGCTCAGCCGTTTTCAAGGTGATGTATTTGAGCTGCCGTTGTTTGCATTGTGGTTGAATAATCTAATTGGAATGCTGTTTTTTACCATCGTAGCGATTGTAATCATGTACAAGGTAAATCCTGTTATTACAGTGCTTGCTTTGGTTCCTTTCGTTATTGTAGGTGCGGTATCAAATGCAGCAAGCAAAAAGGTGGAGAAGTACCGGAGAACCAGTCGCAGGGCCGCTGGTATAGTTTCCGGCTTTCTCGGAGAGTTGTTTGGTTCTGTCCAAGCTGTGAAAGTGGCAGCCGCTGAAAAAAATATGGTTGATAACTTGCATAAGTTGAACGAAGAGCGTCGTAAGGTATCGTTGAAAGATCGGCTGTTCAATGAAATTTTGGGTTCTGTTTTTCGCAATGCTGCAAATATCGGAACCAGTGCAATTCTTATATTGGCCGGACAGGCCATGAGTGAACAGACCTTTACCGTAGGAGATTTTGCATTGTTTGTTTTTTATCTGCAATTCATCAGTGAATTTACTGCCTTTGCAGGCATGCTCGTAGCTCGTTACAAGCAAATTGGAGTATCGGTGGAACGGATGATTCGTTTGATGGATGGTGCTGAGCCTGAGGCACTCATTGCTCTTGATCCCATCTATGTTGATGGCACCCTTCCAAAGGTTGTATATAAGGAAAAAAGTAAAGAGGATGAGTTAAATGAGCTTGCAGCTAAAAATCTTGGATATACTTTCCCGGGAACAGAGAATGGAATCAAAGGGATAGATATTAAACTGAAGAAGGGTTCCTTTACTGTAATCACCGGACGAAATGGATCGGGAAAGACCACTCTGCTAAGAGTATTACTTGGCCTTTTACCAAAGGATACAGGTGAGATTTACTGGAATGAGCAGATTGTCGAGAATCCCGGAGATTTTTTCATTCCTCCTCATAGTGCTTACACAGCCCAAATTCCGCGCTTGTTCAGTGATACTTTACGCGATAATATTTTGATGGGATTGGAAGCAGAAGATAAGGATATTGAACAGGCAATCCGCCAAGCAGTAATGGAACACGACCTGCAGCGTCTTGAAGATGGACTGTCTACGAAGGTCGGACCAAGAGGGGTCAAGCTTTCAGGAGGGCAAATGCAACGTGCTGCAGCTGCCCGTATGTTTGTACGCCAATCGGATTTGCTTGTTTTTGATGATCTCTCCAGCGCTCTGGATGTAGAAACTGAGCAAATTCTGTGGGAGAGAGTGTTTGAGCAAAGCAACAAAACCTGCCTTGTTGTGTCTCATCGAAAGGCAGCATTCAAGCAAGCCAGCAATATCATTATATTGAAGAATGGTAAGATTGAGGCTCAGGGTACACTAAACGAGTTGCTTGAAACCTGTGAAGAAATGCGTCAGCTCTGGTATGGATCCGAATGAAAACCAGTAAGAGTGAGGGAGACGGTTGTCATAGTCTATTTTATTCACAAATATCAAAAAACAGCTCCCAAATTCATAAAGAATAAGGTGCTGTTTTTCTTTGAAAGCCTGAAAATATGCGATTTTCAGACAAAACTTGGTGCGAGTGATGGGACTTGAACCCATACGCCATTCGACACACGCCCCTCAAACGTGCCTGTCTGCCAATTCCAGCACACTCGCAAAAATACTAATATATGAAATATACTAATGCTACAGCTATAAAGAAATGTTGCAGCAAAAATTATTATACTAAGGAAAAGATGTAGTGTCAAGTAATTTGAAAAATTTAAACTGCATGTAACATGACCTCGACAAATGGCGCCCATATTATTACGCCTGCTCAATGGTAAATAATAAGCTGTCGTTGTGTACTTTACTTACTTTCTTATTTCTATGTTGTGAAAATCTTCTATTGAATAGCATCTTATCATCTGGTACAATTTACTTAATTGTACAAATAGATTTTATACGATATAGAAATATGCTGTTATCTTATTAGATAAAGCATTTGACGAAAGAAGAGGGTTAGTATGGCAGGTTTTTTTGGTTTGTTTGATTATACAAAGGAAGGTCCTGGAGTGCCAAAAGATGCACCTCCAAAATCCAGGTTTGTTGTTTTTTTCGAAGTGCTTGGTCGAAAGTTCTGGAATATTATTAAAGTAAATCTTTTATTTACTTTGTTCAACATTCCCGCTTTAATATTCTTTATATTTTTTTCCATGTATTATTTGGATCTTTTAATTCAAGCTGGGGCGCTTGAAGTCCCTATGGATGATATTGCCTTATATTTATTAGGAGTTGTTGTTCCACTGCTTCTTCCGGCTGTTTGTTTCCCATTAATCACCACAGGTCCGGCTCAGGCGGGAATGACATATGTTCTGCGTAATTATTCCAGAGAAGAGCACTCTTTTATATGGAGTGATTTTATTGAACATGCAAAAAAGAATTTCAAGCAAAGCATGATTGTTGGTTTAATAAATTGTTTAGTTACAGTTCTCTCTCTTATTGATATATACATTTATTTAAATATTGAGGGTACCAGTCTTTGGGTAACTGCAGCAAATGCTTTAATAATTGTTGCTTTTGGATTATTTGCGATGATGAGCATGTATATTTACCCGATGATGGTAACTTTTAAGCTCACCATAAAGCAGTTATATAAAAATGCATTCCTTTTTGCGATTATGAAATTTTTCCCTAATCTTTTAATTTTGATTATCTGTACTGTGATAATTGTACTTCCGTTTTTTTACTATCCGACAATTGGTTATCTCTTAATGTTCATTATAACCTTCAGTCTTATTAGCTATATAACCAATTTTTATGTATATTC
>ENA-UOOM01003673-UOOM01003673.1-fermentation-metagenome-genome-assembly--contig:-NODE-3673-length-10843-cov-8.102058_pt1 | contig 10843 bp, 7 predicted proteins | sample MGYA00245781_ERZ724031 | MGnify/ENA primary metagenome ERZ724031 (study PRJEB28704, sample SAMN03018317) | fermentation metagenome | biome: anthropogenic terrestrial biome; feature: soil; material... | reverse complement strand
TCGTTAAACAGACTCTTTACACATTCCCATGATCCTTCCAGGTTATCATTATTTACAATTGCAAGGTTTTCTCCTCCAATACAGGTAGCGCTTCCACTATCTTCATCATAAGCCGGTATAGGGGCAAATTTGTAAGTGAAGTCTGCAAAAATTCCCATTGCAGAAAATGAAGCATGATCACATCCATCGACCTGGATAATATCCGGAAGACTTTTGCTCTGGGCAGCCACTGTGATCTTGCTGACAAGCTGTGAGAACGGAATCTGCTCAATCTTTACCGTGTACTCGTTTTGTCAAACTTTTTTTCTTCATAATATTTCCTCCTTCATCTTAATGTTAACGCGTGTTAACTAATGCTCAATATGTGGTTTACACGTGTTAATTATATTATGTTCTCATTATAACAACAAATCTTGATTCGTCAATACTTTTTTTGATACACTGAATTACTTTTATGGTACGTATGAGTATAATCATTGTTAAAAATCCCTGTCAGAAGCGCTTGCTTCGACAAGGATTTTCCTATTCCAAAAAGAAGGGGCCTAGCTTATAAATCGGCACCACATTGTTTCATCGCTTCTTTAAGTCTACTAATATAGTATTTGTAATCTTCTAAAGAAGTACTCGGGGCTACTTGATGATCAGAGCCGGGAATATATCCACCACCACGTATAACCGGTAAGATCCTTTCAAACTCACGATCGATTGCCTCTTTTCCATTGGCAATCTCCAATTTGTTAAAACTACCAATAAATTTTAGTGTTGGAAATTGCTCGCGGACTTTCACAATATCCATACCGGCGTTTACATCCATCGGCAAAAATCCATCAACACCGGATTCCATAAAGTTGGGAATCAGCTGAGCAAAATCACCATCCGTATCAACGAAAACATTACCCACACCATGTTCTTTAAATAGAGCAATAATCTTGCGGTAATACGGAGCCAAGAACTCTTCAAAACAATCACCGGAAATCATCGGTCCATTTTTACCACTTAAGTCTTCCATGATATAAACTACGTCCGGTTGAATTCTATCAATAACTTTTAGAAGCTTTGTGCAATAAACTTCATAGATAAAATCATTGATATCTTTCATCATCTCCGGCTCATCATAAAAGGCATACATGTGTTGCTCAACGCCCATTAATTCTCTAGGAACCCAGAAGAAGCCTTCAACATTAAGGCGAATAGAATAGTCACCTCTTTCGTGTGCTTCCTGTAAATGTCCATACGCCTCTTCAAGTAGCTCATCTGTATAATATATTTCCAGTTCTTTACGGGCATGCTCTTTTAAAGCTTCCCAGTCCTCTCCTGTTTCGATAACCGGTTTATAGTTAAGCTCTAAATCAGAACCTGCTTTTTGAATAACTTGCCGCCCATAGATATCTTGCTTAATTACATGCTCAGGTACATCTTCAATTACTTTCTCTTCGAAGCGCCTAAAGGGTAAAACAAAATGCACTCTTCTAACAGCATCAAACCCTAAATACTTTTCATACTCCATTACACCGGCCCCCCAACTAACCGGTAAATATTTTTCAGCCTGGTTCTCTTTATTGCCAACCAAATCATTTGTAATATCTTTAGCCCCTTCAGCAATTTCTTCAGGCATTCCTTCTTCTTTGAAACGAGTTGTTGTGAGTACCCAAGGGTAAAATGTCTCTTCAACTGAGCCTCTATCCTCAGGCTTCATGAAGTTTAACGTTTGCCGTTCTCTTTCTCTATTCGTCAACATTATAGTCTCCTCCTTTACATTTACTAAATCATATCTCATCCCTTAATAAACGTACATGGAAAAACCAAACGCTAATTTATAATATACAAAACAAACACCATCTATTCCAATATCTCTTTTTTGTATTCTCGAGGTGTCCTACCGACGGTATTTTTGAAGACCTTGCTAAAATAAAATTGATCGGTAAAACCCAGCACTGCTGCAACTTCACCAATAAGGTAATTTCCTTCATGAAGCAATTCTTTAGCTTTATCTATTTTAATGCCAATCAAATATTCGTGATAAGTACACCCTTTATATTTTCGGAATATTTTACTAAGATATGGTTGACTAATCATGAACTTACTACATATCTGGACAATACTATTGTCATCCGAAAGATGATTATTCACAAAACTATCAATGCTATTTATTAGTTCTTTACCAGATATCCTTGCTGCTGGTAGTTTTAGATTCTCACTATTTTCTTTAGTCGCTATCAAAAGCCGATAAATACGGACAAATAGGTCTTTGAGTTTTGCCGGTTCCACCGGTTTTAATAAATAATCGTAAGCCCCATACATAAAAGCATCATGAACATAACCAAAATCTGAATAGCCACTAACCGCTATACAGATACTACCATTATCATCCTGCTCGGAGATATACTTAAATAAGTCAACCCCCGTCTGTTTCGGCATTTTTATATCACTCAAAATTACATCCGGCTTATATTTCTCATATATTTCTATTGCCTGCTTAACCGTATATGCTTCGCCAATTATTTCAAAATCTTCCACATAATTGTTTATTGCTCTTCTTTCTGATTCTAAAATCGCCGGTTCGTCATCTACTAATAGCACCTTATACATCCCTAGTCCTCTACTTTCATTCTCAAAACAACAGTTGTTCCGCCTTCATCATTTTGACCTAAAAACGTATATTCAAAATCCTCACCAAAAAATATGGATAAACGTATCAAGGTTCCACTAAGACCCATACCGCCAAACTGGATTTGTTCAATAATATCCTTTGCACTTTCGTCATCCTGAAATCCTTCGACACGTCCTTTTATTTTTTCAATATCTTCTAAGGACATCCCTTTGCCATTATCTTTGACTTCAATAATCATATGCCGATCAAAATAAATTACATATACTTTAACTGCTACTGTCTCGGTTTCCAACAAACTATACTTAATTGCATTCTCAACAATTGGTTGCAAGGTGAGTTTTGGAAGCCCTACATTTTTAACGCGATCGTCCAGCTCGATCTCATAAATAAAACGTTGCCTATACCGGCTCTTCATAATTGCAAAATATGCAAATAAATTCTCGATTTCTTCTCCTACAGTCACTTCTGCTGTCGTGTAATTTGATGTATATCGTAATATTTCAGTTAAAGAATAACAAGCATTGGCCGCTTCATCTGAATCGCCACGCTCACACATATTAGCGATACTACCAAGTGTATTGTATAGAAAGTGCGGACTTATTTCTGACTGCAGTACGCCAAAAACCGTTTTGGTCTGAACCTCCAAAAGTTTACTTTGCTTTTCCAGTGATTTTTTCAAACGACTGGTCATATCATCATAAGAGTCAATTAACGTTTGAGTTTCCCAATCCGTTTTCGCCACCTCTGATGAAGGCCTCATACAATTCAAATCTGTATCCTGCATCCTTTTTAGAAACTGATTAAATGGACGCATATTTACTCTCGTTACAAGGATGATATAAAAAACAGTTCCAATAACCAATAGTGCTGCTAAGGCCATTATCCAACGCATTGTTTCCCGAACCGAATGATAAAGAAGATCTTTTGGAAGTGCCAAAATCATCCGACAATCATAGAAATTAGAATCCGCCATAGCGGCAACCTCATCCGGAAAATCTTTATACTGAGTATATTCATCAACCATCTTGGCATACAAACCTAAATCGGCTTCACTAAGCTTCTTATCATCACTTTGATAGAGCATGTCGTTGTCGTGTCCCCAAAGAATAATTGTCTTTAGACGTTCATCACCCCATTTAACATCACAGATACGTTCAATATAAAAGCAATTTTGTTGAACCTCTATGTAGCCCAACACCTTACCCAGCCGATCTTTAATTGGTCTGATTTGAGTAATAACTTCGACTCCTGTTTCCGGGTTCCAGAAATCAATTCTCGGACCTAAAAAGACGCGGCCATTTATCAGTTCCAATTCTTCAATCTTGTTGACATCCTGAACGTATTTGTTAATATCCCTTTGATTAATACTTTTTACGCCGGTGACAATATATCTGCCGGCGGCATCATATACCGCCACGCGCCGAATGTCCGAGCGATTTTTATAGCCATCCGTTAAAATACGCTTTACGGAATTACGCTCCTCCTCATAGGGACTAACTTGAAACGTTTGCCAACTGGTAATAAAATCTCGATTGGAGAGGATGTCGATAATCGTCTGCTCCATGTTTGTTAACCGACTATCTACTTGCGTCATAGTCGTTTCTGTCAACTGTATAAGTGTAACCCTGCCCTCTTTATAGGTTCTCAATGAGTTATAATAGTATAACCCCCAGACGGCAATTCCGACCGCTACAATGACACCAATTACGTATGCCAGACTAAGACGAGTGCTCATTCTTATTTTGAGCTTTGTTCTCTTCATGGGCCTCTCCTTTTACTACCTCAATTAAATGTAATATCGTATGTCTACTATAGCATAGCCAAGGTCATCTCCCAAATTTAATTTGAGAGATGACCTTAGTTAAACACTATTACATTTTAGTAATCGAATTCGTCTACTGTCGCTGAATCAAATACTAAAGCATCTCCCAGAATACAAACTCTGTCAACGATTTCCTTGCCGCCAATACGTCCTGCTGTAATACTTGATGAAGACTCATCAATAGTCCCTTCATTAAGTTGATAAGCAGCTTGTACTGCCAAGTAGCCTAAGTCCATACAATTCCATAGAACACCTGAGTTCATCGGATTTTCATCATCCTTAATATATGTTTTCAGCGCATTTGGTGTTGCTAGTCCAGTTATAGAAATTTTAGAAATATCTGGTTTACTAGATGCTGATTGGAATTGAGCTCCGAGTGCCGGTGTAGCCATTGAAGACAAACCAATCGCTGCTTGAATCTTGTCATCGCCATCACCCATTCGACCAATCAAGGTTGCCGAATCACTATTTACTTTTGTTTCATCTGTACCCGGATAGTATACATCTGTTTCCCTATTTTTAATCTGCATAAAGCTATAATCACTAGTTTCTAACAACACATCAATAGCTTCTTCCCATGCCTTTTGATTTGCGTCTGTACCGGAACTTGAAACTAGTGCAATATTAGCTTTCTTACCGTCTCCATAACCCTTTTCCTTTAGATTATCAGCAACACCATCCAGTAACCCTTTAGCAGCACTTTCAGGAGTAATCTGATTTACAAAGATATCTCGGGAATCCTCTTGTGCATCAGCATCAAAGGTTACTATTTTAATACCCGCATTTTGCGCTTTCTTAAGTGTTGGCGCAATTGCTGTTGGGTCATTTGGTGATACAATGATTACATTCACTTGCTGCGCAATCCAACCTTCTAAAATATCTACTTGCTTCTGATTTGTCGCCTGATCTTGCGGAGGGCCATCATAAAGTAACGTAATATCCAGCTCTTCTGCTGCTTCTTCTGCACCTGTCTTGCACGCGTCAAAATAGTTTTCCCCCTTAAACTTAGGAAGCATTGCTACGGTTACACCGTTTGATTTACTCCCGGAATCATCTTTTGATGTGTCTTTTCCGGAAGAATCAGTTTTACTACACCCCACAACTCCTAGCAGCATCACTGCTAATAAGAATGTTGCAACTATTCTGCTCTTCATCCTGTTCTTTTTCATACCATTAATCCTACCTTCCTTTTTATGTAAATATTAAATTGCTACCGCTTTCTTAACTTCTATTATTCGTTTCTGTTTCGACCTTGCATTTACAACCGCATTGGCGACCAAAGCAATGATTAGTACCGTTCCTTGTATAATTGTTTGAATATCAATCGGAATATTCATTACTGTTAAACCACTATTCAATGTGGCAATGATTAGGGTTGCCAAAATTGTTCCCCGCATATCACCAATCCCACCAGCTATGGATGTTCCACCAAGAACTACAATCGTAATAACCTTTAAATTAAAATTTGTTCCAGCATCGTACTTAACACTGGTGAATCGCCCAAGGAAAATCAGTGCCGCTAAAGCACAGATAACACCACAAAGACAATAAATTCCTATTTGCACACGGTCAGTATCAATACCACTATAGCGTGTGGCATTAGGATTCAACCCGATACAATATAGTTGTCTGCCAAAAGACGTCTTACCCAGTACAAATACAAAGATAATTGCTAATAAAATAAAAATCCATATCTGCATTGGAATTCCTGCAATCGATGTATTTCCCATAAAATCCGCTAGTCCATAGTAGTAAACACTGTCACCCTTTGATATCCCTCTAGCAAGTCCAAGGAATAAATACATAGTCGCAAGAGTGGCAACCATCGACGAAATTTTGATTTTAGCTATAATTATACCATTTATCAAACCACAGATTAGCCCTGTTAACAAGGTTACTAAAAGCGCTGCTATATTTCCCCATTTCATATAGGCTAGTCCACCTAACATTGCTGATAATATCATAGTATTACCCACTGACAAGTCAATCCCACCAGTGATAATAATGAAAGTCATTGGTAAAGCAACAAGACCTATTTCTACGATATTCCTTAGCATTACATTACATATATACGGCCAAGAAAAGAACGAAGGCGCCATAATTCCGATAAAAAGAAATATCAATACCCAAATTACAAATAATGCCTTATTAAAAGAAAAACTTAGGATTTTATTTTTCACTATGCCGCCTCCTTCCTAAGTTGCTTTTCTGTCAGGGGCTCAATTACGCGTTTGCGCTTAATGTGTCTTGCACCACTAACAACCACTGAAATGATGATAATTGCTCCCTTAACAGCATCTGACCAGTTAGGGCTAATTCCAAGGTAATTAATCGCTGGTGAAATCATTGACAGAATAAATGCACCAATCACCGTTCCAACTATACTTCCGGAACCACCGGCCGTACTTGTTCCACCAAGAACTACAGCAGCTATCAAAGTCATTTCTAAACCAGTTCCCATAGTTGTCGTTACTCGTTGTCCCGCAGTTGCAATTATCGTAGATGCAACTCCAAAAAGTGTACCCGCTACTATATAAGTGATTACAACGATCTTATCGACCGCAATCCCCGCCAGTCTTGCACCTTGCTTGTTGTTGCCGATTGCATATATCTTTTTTGCAAAACGAGAATATTTCATAAAAATAAGTGCGGCAACCGTAACAATTAAACAAAGTAGAACACTTGCCGGAATCACTCCAAATATCTTCGCATCGAACGCTAACCATGTAAAACTTGCCGGTAAATCGTATATAGAACCTTCTACCATTAGCGGTAGAATCCCTTGAAAAATCTGAGCCGTGGCAAGTGTAGCTACAATTGCCGGAATCTTCATACCGGTAATAAATAAGCCGTTGATACCACTTAACAACATACCAATTAGCATCGCTAATGGTAATAATCCAGCAAACGGCAATCCACCTTTACCCGCTGCCGCTAATGCTAAACAAATTACCGATACTAAGGCTCCTGTAGAAACATCAATATTAGATGTAATAATAATAAGATTCATCCCTATCGCTGCAATTAGAGTATAACTAAAGGTATTAAGTAAGCTCATTATATTGTTCATGGTATAAAAACCTGGAGCTAATACTCTTAACAGAATTAACGCAACTAACAGGAGGACTGCCAAATAAAACTCCGTTCCTGTTGCTAATTTCAGTTTTTTCATCTTATGCTTTCCCCTCTCCAGTTTCTGTCCCTAGGGCCATTATCAAAATCTTCTCTTGAGTAACTTCATCCCTATCAAAGCTTCCGGCGATGCGCCCTTCCTTCATAACGTAAATTCGATCACACATACCGATAAGTTCTGGTAATTCCGACGAGATCATAATAATCGTTACTCCTTTTTGTGTTAACTCACTAATAATCTTGTGAATTTCCGCTTTCGCACTTACGTCTACGCCTCTAGTAGGCTCATCTAAAATTAATATTTTTGGTTTTAGTGCCAGTGCTTTAGAAACAGATACCTTTTGCTGATTTCCACCCGATAAATTTGCCACCAAAAAATCACCATCTGGTGCCTTAATTCCCATCTCGCCAATGTACTTATCTGCGGCCTTTCCCTCGGCCGGAATATCCATCACACCTAGTGCTTTTGAAAACCGATGCAACTGAGGTAAGGTAATATTCTGCTTGATTATCATATCGACAATCACTCCGTATTTACCACGATCCTCAGAAACATAAACAATGCCTGCTTTTTTAGCGTCACGATAGTTGTTTATTTTTATTTCCTCACCTTCTAAGAACACCTGACCGGCGGCTCTTTCCGTGAACCCGCAAAGAGATTCCATTACTTCGGTCCTTCCAGCACCTGCTAAACCTGAGAAACCTAGAATTTCACCTTTTCTCAAATAGAAATTTATATCGTTAAGAAATCCCTGATCGTAATAATGTTTAACCTCCAAAAGCTTATCACCAATTTTTGTTTCTGTTTTCGGATAATACTCTCCCATCTCACGACCAACCATGTCAGCTACCAGCTCATTCTTAGTAGTCTTTTTAGTATCCTTTGTGGAAATATATTTACCGTCACGAATAACGGTAACTCGATCGCTAATTTCAAATATCTCTTCTAAACGATGACTAATATACACAATTCCCATTCCACTTTTCTTAAGTTCATCAATGATCTTAAATAATGCTTCGACTTCTCTTTGAGTCAGTGAAGCCGTTGGCTCATCAAAAATAATAATATTAGCATTGAAGGTTAATGCTTTCGCGATTTCTACCATCTGCTTTTGAGCCATACCTAGCGCCTTGATTTTTGCATCCAAATCTATCGTTGTATTTAGTCTCTTGAATATCTCTGTAGCCTCCTCTCTCATCGCTGTATAATCAATATGAGAGATTCCCATGGTTTTTTTTGTCTTCTCATGACCCAAAAACAAATTATCAAGAACGGTCATTTCCTCAAATAGACTTGTCTCTTGAAAAATGATAGAGATTCCTTTTTTATATGCTTCCATTGGATTCTTAAAGCACTCGGTAATACCATTTACAACCATTTCTCCCTTGTCTGCTTGATGAACACCACAAACAACCTTCATCAGCGTTGATTTACCAGCACCATTCTCGCCACATACCGCATGAATTTCACCACTACGCAAATTAAGATCTATACCATCCAGTGCCAATACACCCGGGAACGATTTTACAATGTTTTCAAGTTGTAAGATTGTTTCTCCCATTTCATATTCCTCCATTCCTTAAAGCCTTTTCTTGTATCGTTAACTAATCCAAATGAAATACCGGATTTAAATCAATCAAAACTGGACTGTTATCGGCATTTATTTTCATATTATCAGTCATAAAGTTTTACCATTTACGACACACCTCTTTTCCACTACTCTTTTCCCATTTTCCTTCACCTTTTTATCATAATTATATAGGTCGTCCACCTGTTAAGACATCTGCGACTTATTTATGTGTGACATGATCAAACCAAGCTTTATTCCTTCACGTCACTCCCTTTGTGGACGGACGATGCAAAACTTCTATAACAGGAATATACCAGGATGCACAATTATTGATAATATGATTGCGGACTTCTGATTACGGCAAATAGTAGTCTATCTGCCTTTCATAAAAATAAAATTTGTGCAGGGTTTGTTTGCTATGCCCCTTTTATTGGCTTACCTCTACGTTTTTGTTTCAAACTGCACCTCATTTTGTTAAGATAGCTATATCTTATGTCAAAATTACGTTTGATAACATGGAATATCTAAATGCTTTTATATAAAAATAAAACCTAGCAAAATTTGTATTCCTACTGATTTACTTTAAGACAAGTATCAAGTTCTGCCTTATATTTCTTGGCATTAGTAAATACATCAGCCCTGTCTTTAAACAATAGATTAGAAAAGTTCTAAGTCAGGGGCTCAAAATCAAGAGCTTGAGAAATACTTCAAGCCTCTGATTTAGTACTTTTCCTCTGAACCAAGTCACGTATGCGGACAGTATATGCAGTTTTGAAGCTTTATTACGAGGCATTAATCTTCCAATTATCTGACCCGTATGAAGCAAAATCACATCCGTTTAAAGAGGCTATAAGAAGAATCTGCGTTTTCACGGCATGCCCTATAAGCCGTCCTGTTTCAGGCGACTTTTCAGTTTGTCATTATCAGAATTGTAAGGCTGTCAATGGAACGCCTCTTGGCAGGATTTCCTTTATAAATAGTGTTTCGTAACCGATGAATCAGCTCTTCTTGAAAAAACGCAAAACCCAGCGATCAAAACAATGTTTATAATTAAAACCACTATACTCCCCTCGATTTTGGACACACCACCTGTTAATAGTCCATTTCCTTTAAATTCAGTAGAAAATAAATATGGATAATCATCCGCTAGAGATACTCCCCCTAGAATAATAGCTCCGACAGCGTTCCAGATGAAATGCATAATAATTGGTGCAATCAATGATTGTGTATACTCTAAAACTATAGTCATTAAAACACTCATTGATAAAACATTTAAAACAGAAATAATTCCAGCCTCAAAAGCGCCTCCATGCATAAATGTAAACAAGGCTGTCGTAACTATTATAGCTGCCAACATATTATAGTTTGATTTTATCATTTGATATAAATATCCACGGACAAGTAATTCCTGCATTACGGTGTTGATAAGAGCTGAAATCAACCACAGCCACAGCATAGGTATTGCCTTATAATCATTTATTTTCATTACTCCGCAAATCATTAAAACAGCAGTAACAGCTCCCAGCCAAATAGCGCTGATAATCAAACCTGCAATACTGTTTTTTATAGGTTTTGAAACAAGGCACAACCCAATTTTCCGCTTATCAATCAGCCAAAATATAGCAGTAAACACCACTACACACAAGAAAGGGATTAATTCTGCCCAAAATCTCCAGATGGCAGCATTTTCATAGTTTGGTATTGGAA
>ENA-UOOM01003672-UOOM01003672.1-fermentation-metagenome-genome-assembly--contig:-NODE-3672-length-10847-cov-3.904930_pt1 | contig 10847 bp, 9 predicted proteins | sample MGYA00245781_ERZ724031 | MGnify/ENA primary metagenome ERZ724031 (study PRJEB28704, sample SAMN03018317) | fermentation metagenome | biome: anthropogenic terrestrial biome; feature: soil; material... | reverse complement strand
ATTCTGGGTACCATATTTGGATTTATGATCGGGCTGCTGGCTGGAATCATACGCACCATACCTGTCCCGGAAGGCGGATGGAAGCGCATCCTTCTGAGGGCGGCCAACGCCATTCTGTCGGTTTATATCGAAATTTTCCGTGGCACCCCCATGATTGTACAGGCTATGGTGATCTATTACGGATCAGCCCAGGCAGGATTTGAAATGGACCGGATGGCTGCCGGAATTCTGATTGTTTCCATCAATACAGGCGCCTATATGGCGGAAATTATACGGGGTGGCATTGTATCCATTGACACAGGGCAGTTTGAAGCAGCTCAGGCATTGGGAATGAATCCTGTTCAGACTATGGCCAAAGTGGTGCTGCCTCAGGCGATCCGCAATATCCTGCCGGCCATCGGAAACGAGTTTGTCATTAATATCAAGGACACCTCGGTGCTGAATGTCATTTCCATATCGGAGCTTTATTTTCAGACCAGTACCGTGGCAGGCATTCATTTCAGCTTTTTTGAACCGTTTTTTATCGCCTGTGTCCTGTATTTTATTATGACGTTTGCGGTGACCCGGATTCTCCGGATGATTGAGAAAAAATTGGATGGGCCGGAGAATTACGTCCTGGCGAATGCGGCACGGAAAGGAAAGGAGGTGCCATATGGAGAAGGTAATTGAAGTACGACACTTAAGCAAATCCTTTGGAACCCATGACGTGCTGAAGGACATTGACTTTACCATAAACAGGGGGGAAGTGGTATGTGTCATCGGTGCATCCGGTTCCGGAAAGTCCACCTTGCTGCGGTGTATCAATCTGCTGGAGAAGCCCGGCGGAGGAGAGATCCTTTATAATGGCAGAAACATCCTGGATAAACAAAATAATATCTATTCCTACCGAGCCAGACTGGGGATGGTGTTTCAGCAGTTTAACCTGTTTCATAATCTGAACGTGTTGACCAATTGTATTGTTGCCCAGCGGCAGGTATTGAAGCGGTCCCTGGAAGAGGCAAGGAAGATCGCCATGAAATACCTGAAGGTGGTGGGAATGGAACAGTATATTGATGCCAGACCCATGCAGCTCTCGGGGGGCCAGCAGCAGCGTGTTGCCATTGCCAGGGCATTGTCCATGGAACCGGATGTCCTGCTGTTTGACGAGCCAACTTCTGCCCTGGATCCGGAGATGGTCGGGGAAGTGCTGAACGTGATGAAAGGCCTGGCTGAGGCAGGGCTTACCATGCTGGTCGTAACGCATGAAATGGGGTTTGCAAAGGATGTGGCGGACCGCGTGGTATTCATGGATCAGGGAGTTATCACAGAAGAAGGAAGCCCGGAGCAAGTACTGATCCATCCACAAAAGAACCGGACCAGGGAGTTCCTGAAGCGGACACTCCAGCCATAGAAAGGCCGGAGCCGGGAATACGGCTGCAATACGAAAGTGCATTCAAAAGCAGTGAGGGTTAGCGTTTGACACGACGGAAAAGATCTGTCACAATGGTAGCAGAAAGAAGGAGGCAACAACATTGAAGGCTTATGAAAGATTGATTCGGTATGCCGGCTTCGGGACGGCTTCCGACAGCAACAATCCGGCTTGTCCCAGTACTCCGGAACAGCTGGAGTTCGGCAAGGCCCTGGTGGAGGAAATGAAGAGGATTGGCATCCGGGATGCGAATATGGATGTAAACGGCTATGTCTTTGGTACCATTCCGTCCAATACAGCGGAATGGAAGGGGACGGTAATTGGCTTTATCTCCCATATGGATGTGGTAAGGGATGTGCCGTATCAGAATGTGAAACCCAGGGTGGTACGGAATTATGACGGTGCCCCGATTCTTTTGAATCAGGAAAAAGGCATTTTTCTCCGCCCGGAAGAGTTTGATTCCCTGAACCGGTATAAAGGCTGTGACCTGGTTGTCACCGATGGAACCACTTTGCTGGGCGCAGATGACAAGGCGGGGATAGCGGAAATCATGACGATGGCAGAAACGCTCTGCAATCATCCGGATATCCGGCATGGTACCATCAAAATCGGTTTTACGCCGGATGAAGAGATTGGCAGGGGAGCGGATTTATTTGATGTGAAACGATTCGGTGCCCATTTTGCCTATACTGTGGATGGCGGTGCCTTTGGCGAAGTGGAATATGAAACCTTTAATGCGGCATCTGCGGATATCCACATAACAGGCAAGAATATTCATCCGGGCACGGCCAGGGGAAGAATGAAAAACGCCATGCTCATTGCCATGGAATTCAATGCCCTGCTGCCGGAAGGGGAAGTTCCGGAGAAGACGGAGAAATACCAGGGCTTTCATCATCTGACTCATATGAAGGGTACGGTGGAAGAATCCGAACTGCATTATATCCTTCGTGATCACGATGCAGCCAAACTGGAGCGGAAAAAGGAAGAAGTCCGGGAAGCGGCGGAAAAGCTGAACAGGATTCATGGGGCCGGTACCGTTTGTGTTACGATCCGGGATGAATACCGGAATATGACGGAGCAGATCAAGCCACATCGTCATCTGATTGAAACGGCCTGCGAAGCAGTAAGGGACGCCGGGGGAGATCCGGTCAGTGAACCGGTTCGCGGAGGAACGGACGGTTCCAGGCTGTCCTTTATGGGTTTGCCATGTCCGAATCTGGGGACCGGCAGCCATAATCATCATGGAAAAATGGAATATGCCTGCGTGCAGGACATGGATCGCTGTGTTTCGACCTTGATCCGGATAACAGAAAAATACTGTGATTTCGAAAAGAATTAGGCTATCTTCAGGAAATCACTCATTGTGATGCAGAATTGAATTTCCCCGGTAAGTTCTTTTTCTTTCCGGAAGCCGGCATTTTGAAAGACACGGATGGACCGCCGGTTTGCTGTATGGATGATGGCTACCACTTTATCCGCCCTCCATTCAAAAAAAGCATGCCGGAGACCCTGAAAAACAGCAGCCGCACCAAAGCCCCGTCCCCATTTGTGCCGGTCACCGATGACAATGATCATCTCCGTCTCACTCCATCTGGGAACCAGTTTCAGGTAGCCGACTGGTTCCTGCTTTTCTGCATCGACCATAAAAAAGCTTCCATCTTGATTGAAGAGATGTGTTACGACCGGGACCGGAACTCTTTCCAGTACTTCCAGGATGCCCTCGGACACGTTCTGATATTCATTCAGAAACTGTGTGACTTCCCTGCTTTCCAGCCATTGTGCAATTTTCCTGGCATCGTCACGATACACTTCCTGCCGCAAAACAACTTCGCCGGTTTTCCGGACCGGTTCTTTTTTCTTCATGGATGAGATTCTCCTTTCCAGTTCCATTCCAATTTTAGCACAGGCATCTATTTCCGTAAAATTGCAGGATACGCTTCAGGCAAGAATAGCATGGGAATTCTATGCTTTCTTCTGTTTTGCTTGAAAATGGGCATCACGTCGTTATATAATAAAATAATGGATAAAATACAAAAATTTCAGCAGGCACTTTTGAATTGGTATGAAGGCAATGCCCGGATCCTGCCGTGGAGGGACGATCCGTCCCCTTACCGGGTATGGATTTCGGAAATTATGCTGCAGCAAACCAGAGTGGAGGCTGTCAAGCCATATTTTGAACGGTTTCTGCAGGAAGTTCCGGCAATCCTGGACCTGGCGGCTTTGCCGGAAGACCGGCTGATGAAGCTGTGGGAAGGACTGGGGTACTACAGCCGGGCAAGGAATCTGAAAAAAGCTGCCTGCATGGTAATGGGGCAATATCATGGCAGGCTGCCTTCTGACAGAAAGTCCTTACAAACGCTGCCCGGCATTGGGCCGTATACTTCCGGAGCAATTGCGTCCATTGCATTCGGTGCAAAAGAGCCTGCCGTGGACGGCAACGTGCTCCGGGTTCTGGCGAGATTATCCGGGAACCGGGGGGATCTGAAGGACAAAACTGTCCGAAAGGATCTGAACGCCCTGGCAGCAAGACTTTTGTTCCGGCAAGAACCGGGAAACTTCAATCAGGCAATGATGGAGCTGGGCGCTCTTCTCTGTATTCCCAACGGAAGGCCCAAATGCGGGGAATGTCCGGTGCAGTCCTTTTGCGAGGCCTGTCATCAGGATGCTGTGGACCAGATTCCGCGGAAAACCAGAAAACCAAGACGGAAAATGGAGAACCGCACCGTTTTTGTAATCCGCTTTCAGGACAGGATCGCTCTTCGAAAGAGGCAGGAACAGGGGTTATTGTCCGGCCTCTGGGAATTTCCCAATCGGTATGGGCATTTATCCCCGGAGGAAATCGGGAAGGTGCTGACGGAATGGGGAATCTGTCCCGAAACCATTACACCCCTGCCGGATGCGAAGCATGTCTTTTCCCATCTGGAATGGCATATGAAAGGGTATGCTGTCCGGGTAAGGGGAAGGAAGGAAACCTGCAGCTTTGTATGGGCAAGGCAGGAGGAAATCCATCATTCTTACTCCGTTCCTTCCGCCTTTCATGCCTATCTGAAAGCATTGGGAAAAGTCTGATTCAATCCATATCCGTGAATTGCCTGGCGCTTGTGTGATATCACTGCGGTACCCTTTATACGATTAACGGGGATCCGGGACGCCGGATTGCCCGGCGGGAACCGGTGACACTGTGGGAAGAGGATTTGCCTTCCTTTGTGTTATAATAAAAAGAGAGGTGATTTCATGGGAAAAATATCTGCATTTTACACGATGCCCCATCCACCGGTTATTGTGCCGGAGGTAGGAAGGGGAGAGGAATCAGCCATAAAGGAAACATCGGATGCATTGGACAGGGTCGCTGGGGAAATCAAACACACAGGTCCGGATGTGATTATTATGATAACACCTCACGGGCCGATGTTCCGGGATGCGGTTGCGTTATCCTGTGAAAAGGAGATTCGGGGAGACTTCGGCCGGTATGGAGTGCCGGAGGCCGCTTTTCATGCGGAGATTGATGTACCCCTGACGGAGGGCATTATCCGCCAGGCGGATCGGGAGGGGATCCCGACTGTTAAAATAACCGGAAAGACTGCCGGACGCTACGATATCCCCTGCGAGCTGGACCAGGGAGTCATGGTCCCGATGAATTTTATCAATAAAAGATATACGGATTACCGCCTGGTTCATATCACCTACGGTCTTCTGCCAAAGCTGCAGCTCTATCGCTTTGGTATGTGCATTGCCAAAGCGGTGGAGGAAAGCAATGAAAACGCCGTCTTTATCGCCAGCGGGGATTTGTCCCACAGATTAAAAGAAGGCGGTCCGTATGAATACAGTCCGTATGGCGCAAAGTTTGACCGGGAGATTATTTCCCTTTTGCGGGAGGGAAATGTTCCGGGCGTTTTCCATATGGATCCGGTTACCGTGGAAGAAGCCGGAGAATGCGGCCTTCGCTCCTATTACATTCTGCTGGGTGCCATGAATGAATATGATTTCACCGGAGATCTTCTGTCCTATCAGGGAAATCTGGGAGTGGGGTATATGGTTATGGGCTTTGTGCTTCGCAGGGGAAATGGAGGAAAGAACCTGAAGCGGCTGATCCGGCAGGAAAAAGAGCGGTTGCCCGGTGCCGGGCCGTCCGATTCCGGACAGGAAGATGCTTATGTCCGACTTGCCCGGGAAAGTCTGACGCATTATGTTCTTTATGGAAAGTATATGAAGATACCTGATTATGCAACCAATGAAATGAGAAAAGACGAATGCGGCGTCTTTGTGTCCATTCATGAAAACGGAGAGCTGCGGGGTTGCATCGGCACCATTGCACCAGTTACGGACTGCATTGCACAGGAAATTATCCGGAATGCCGTGGAAGCCGGCACTTCGGATCCCCGGTTCCCGCCCGTAACGGACGGGGAGCTGAAAAAGCTGGACTTTTCCGTTGATGTCCTGGATAAACCGGAAAGGACCAACCAGGCCGGGCTGGACCCGAAAAGATATGGTGTGATTGTAAGAAGCGGATGTCGGACCGGGCTGCTGCTGCCGGATCTGGAAGGCGTGGACACCCCGGAGGAGCAGATCCGTATTGCACTTCGGAAGGCGGGTATTGCTCCCGGCAGCTCCTATACATTGGAGCGGTTTGAGGTATATCGGCATAGCGGGAGCCCATCATGATCCGGGATGCGCTGCTCTGGAAAACGGAAGGCAATCGGATCCGATGCTGTCTGTGTCCGCATCATTGCCGGATCGGAAGCGGGGAATATGGATTGTGTTCCGTTCGGATCAATCAGAAAGGCAAACTAAAAACAATAAATTATGGGGAAGTCACATCCCTGGCGATGGACCCCGTTGAAAAGAAACCATTGTATCATTTTATGCCGGGAAAGCGGATCCTGTCGGTGGGGAGCTTTGGCTGCAATTTTACCTGTGAATTTTGCCAGAATGCTTCCATTGCCCAGTCCAGAGGGCACAGCGAGTACCTTTCTCCGGAACGGCTGGTGGCATACAGTATGATTCCGACAGACAATATCGGTATCGCTTTCACCTATAACGAACCGACTGTCTGGTTTGAATATGTTTACGATACGATAAGGAAGCTGAAGGAATCCCATCCGGACCGGAAAGCCGTCCTGGTGACCAATGGGTATATGGAACCGGAAGCTCTTGTGAAACTTTTGCCTTATGTGGATGCCATGAATATTGATCTGAAATCCTTCTGCGATGAGTATTACCGGAAAGTATGCGGGGGAGACGTCGGATCGGTTCAGCGAACCATAGAGGAAGCCTGTGGAAAATGTCATGTGGAAATCACCGTATTGCTGGTGACCGGGCTCAATGATTCCGCAGGGGAAGTGGAAAAGACTGCTGCCTGGCTGGCCGCTCTGGATCGGAATATTCCGCTGCATTTGTCCCGGTATTTTCCGGCTAACCGGATGACCCGCCCGCCAACGGAGGAAAGCGTTATGATCCAGGCAAAGAGGACGGCAAAAAAGCACCTGAACTATGTTTATCTTGGGAATATGGAGGATCCGGACAGCTCGACCCGCTGTCCCCAATGCGGCAGGCTGCTGATCGAAAGACAGGGATACCGGGCAGGAGTGCGGATGGACCAGCCGGTCTGCCCGGGCTGCGGTGCTCCTGTTTCCGTGGTGTTGTGACTATCCGCATCCAACTCATCAGTAATTGTTGTGATTTGGTTGTGGAGCCCTGCTTCCATGGCGCTGTTGGATGGCGGTGTCTTTTGTATTTTGGATGAGTCAAGAAAATGGTTTATTAACAGTTTGTTTACATTCTGCTAATAAGGAGTTCATAATTCCTTTCTAGAATATTGTTTGTAGGTCAAAGGAAAAAGTCTTTTTTTCATTTGCCTCCTTAAAATATTTCCCCTATGTACGAGCCTTGGCCATTATGGCCAAGGCCTTACTTTTTTATAACCCTGCTTTTCGACATTTCAGGACAGAGAATGAAAAATGCACTTTCTGACAAAGGACTGGATAAGAATTCAAAAAGGTTGACAAGCAGCCAAAAAAGAATGATATAATGGACATGAACTCATTCTGGGAGGTTAAAACAGCATGCATGCAACCAAAGTAGCAAAAGACACTTATCAGCTTTCAGTCAATATGGAAAACATTTTATTTGAAGGTATCTGGGAAATTCCAAACGGAGTTTCCATGAACTCATATATCATAAAAGGACAAAAGACGGCGATTGTGGACGGAGTCTGCGGATGGGACGGCGTTCCCCGGCATCTGTATGATCTGTTGGATGAACTGGATGTGGACCCCCGGTCCATTGATTACCTGATCATCAACCATATGGAGCCGGATCATACCGGATGGATTGAAGATTTTCAGAAGATCCGGCCGGATTTCAAAGTGATATGCAGCAAAAAGGCAGCAGGAGTGCTGGAGCATTTTTACGGGCATACGGAATCGGTGACCTGCGTCGGAGATGACAGTACTCTTGATCTGGGTGGCGGTCATGTTCTTCAGTTCCGGGAGATTCCCAACGTGCATTGGCCGGAAACCATGGCCACTTTTGATACCCTGACCGGTACCTTGTTTCCCTGCGACGCCTTTGGATCCTTTGGAACAGTTGGAGAATCCAATTATGATGATATGCTCAGCGAAGAGAAACTGGCATTTTATGAAAAGGAAGCTCTTCGGTATTATTCCAATATCGTTGCAGCATTTTCCGGATCGGTACAAAAGGCAATTGAAAAGTGTACACCACTTCCCATAAAGATTATTGCACCGGGTCACGGCATTGTCTGGAGGAAAGATCCATCCAGAATAATCCGGGACTATGCCCGGTATGCATCCTGGCAAAAGGGACCGGCCAAAGAGGAAATTACGATCCTCTGGGGTTCCATGTACGGCATGACGGAGAAAGCGGTTCATCGGGCTGTGAAAGCGCTGGAGGAGGAAAACATTTCTTATCATATCCACCGTGTACCAGATACATCATGGGGAACCATACTGACATCCGTCTGGACCTCTGCCGGGATTGTACTGGCCATGCCGACTTATGAATATAAGATGTTTCCGCCGATGGCAGCCATTCTGGATGAAATGGGAAAGAAAAAAGTACAGAATCGGAAAGCATTCCGCATGGGATCCTATGGCTGGTCGGGAGGAGCTCAGAGAGAGCTGGATGAAATCGTGTCAAAAAATCATATGAACTGGGACTTTCTGGAGCCTGTGGAGTTTCGGGGAAATGCATCGGAGGAGGAGCTGAAACAAATCGAAAACCGGGTCCATGAGCTTGCAAGGGAAGTCCGGGCTCAGGTTTGAAAGGTAAAAAATAGAAAAACCCAAAATAAAAACAATCGGAGGCTGAACAGATGGGACAAAAAACGGCTGTATTTATGACGCATGGCGGTAAAGAAGCCATCAACAGGGCTTATGACAAGGAAACCAGGAATACCCTGAAAGAGCGCCTTTCTTTCCTGAAAGGCGTATATGACAGGGATCAGCTGAAAACACGCAGGGCCGATTTACGGAAAGTGGATTATATCTTTTCGACATGGGGAATGTTTCCGCTGGAGGAGGATCAGATACGCGACTGTTTTCCCGGACTGAAGGCCGTTTTTTATGCAGCAGGCTCCGTTCAGGGCTTTGCAAAGCCTTATCTGGCCTGTGGAGTGCATGTTTTCAGCGCATTTGCCGCCAATGCGGTTCCGGTGGCGGAGTATGTCACTGCACAGATTTTGCTTGCAGGGAAGGGGTTTTACCTGGCGCAGCGATTGTATCGGACAAAGGGTTATCCGGCAGCCAGGGAGTACATGCGGAAGATGCCCGGAAACTATGGGGGAAAGGTTGGAATTATCGGAGTGGGGACGATAGGAAAGCTGGTCATTTCCCATCTGAGAAATTACAAATATCGCATTCTGGTATTCGATCCCTTTCTTCCGCAGGAGGAAGCAGACCGGCTGGGTGTGGAGAAGTGCGATCTGAATACGATTTTTGAAGAATGCCTGGTGATTTCCAACCATCTCGCCAACAATGAACAGACCAGGGGAATGATGACCTATGAACAGTTCAGCCGTATGCGGCCCAATGCGGTCTTTCTCAATACCGGACGGGGAGCGCAGCTGGTGGAGGGCGATCTGGCCCGTGCCCTGTCCGAAGTTCCTACCCGCACAGCTGTTCTGGATGTTACCTATCCGGAGCCGGTAAAGCCGGGTCATCCTTTCCTCACTCTGGAAAATGTTTTTCTGACGCCGCATATTGCAGGCAGCATAGGAGAAGAAGTCTCTCGCATGGGGCAGTATATGGCAGAGGAATATGAAGCATTTACATCCGGAGCCCCCTGCCGGTATGAGATAACGGAAGAAATGCTGAAGACAATGGCATAATGAAACAATAGGTTCATCTTAAGGTTCATCTTACGGATGAAATTCTCACCCGATTCCGCTCAGGTCAAACTCCGGCGTATATTCTTCCTTTGCTGAGGAACGTTCCTGAACATACCCGTTTCCCAGCCCGATCTCAAAGAAATAGTCGATCATTCCTTCATATTCCCGTTTTGTGATCCGCCGATTCAGTTCCCTGCAGGATTTTGCACGGAAAAGGGGAGTGTATTGTGCCATCAGGCTGACCGGTACTTCAACAGGAAGTTTTTCCCTGATCCATCGCAGGACCTTTTTCGAGTCTTCCTGCAGTCCCGGCAGCAGCAGATGACGGATGATCATTCCCTTTTGGATCATCCCGTTTGCGTCATAGGAAGGATTTCCTGTCTGCCGGTACATTTCCAGAATGGCACGGGTTGCATGGTAAAAATAATCCGGCGCATTGGAGTACCTAAGGGAATATTTATTGTCTGCATATTTCAGATCCGGAAGGTAAACATCGACCAGCCCGTCAAGCAGCCTTAACGCTTCTATGCATTCATAGGCATTGGAATTATAGACGACGGGAAGGGTGAGTCCATTTGCCCTGGCGAAACGAATGGCTTCTGCCGTCTGCGGAATATACTGGGTGGCAGAAACCAGATTGATATTGTTCGCTCCCTGTTCCTGCAGATGCACAAAAATCCTTCCCAGATCCGTGATGGTTATGTCTTTTCCGAAGCCTTCCTGGCTGATTTTATAATTCTGACAGAAAAGGCATGAGAGATTGCATCGGGAAAAGAATACCGCTCCGGAGCCCCTGCTGCCGCTGATGCAGGGCTCTTCCCAGTAATGCAGGGCAGCCCGGGCAGCTCTGGGCTGTAAGCCGGCACCGCAATATCCTTTTTCCCCGTTTTGTCTGTCTGCACCACATCTGCGGGGGCATAACATACATTTTTTCAAATAACTTTTCGTTTGGTACATATTCTTATCACCTGAATCAGTATAACACGCGCATGAATTCCTTTCAAAATTCTTATTTACTTTAACGAGTTAATGTGATATCATAATGAACCAATAAATCAAACAGAACGGAGAATAAATAGGATTGGGGGATAT
>ENA-UOOM01003671-UOOM01003671.1-fermentation-metagenome-genome-assembly--contig:-NODE-3671-length-10847-cov-4.448573_pt1 | contig 10847 bp, 10 predicted proteins | sample MGYA00245781_ERZ724031 | MGnify/ENA primary metagenome ERZ724031 (study PRJEB28704, sample SAMN03018317) | fermentation metagenome | biome: anthropogenic terrestrial biome; feature: soil; material... | reverse complement strand
ACTTCTTTTACCTTTTTATTGCCCTTAAAGAGGGATATACTAACATTTTTTAAGGAAAGCCCCTGTAATTCCTTCACAAAAGAATCCTCGCTTACAAGGGGAATAAGAGCTCCTTTTGGCTCAATAATTCCATGTCCTAACTTTTTAGCAAATATATACCCATCTCCAGTAGAGCCTGTCTGACTATAGGTAACTCCTCCGGTAGCTAAAATAACACCATCACATTCGATAGTTTGACCATTCTCTAATAAGACTCCTTTGATTTTACCATCTTCAGTTAAAAGATCCTTTACCGTAGTATTTAGCCTTACCTCTACATTGTTCTTTTCTAAATACTTGCTCATTGCTTTAATGACATCACTAGATTTGTCACTTTGTGGAAAAACCCTATTGCCTCTTTCCACCTTTTCTCTTAAACCTAGTTCATTAAAAAGCTGTATGGTGCTTGTATTGCTAAAAGTATAAAAAGCACTGTAGAGAAAAGATTTATTGGTGACTACATTTTCAATGAGCTCTTCTATTTCACAGGCATTTGTAAAATTACATCTGCCTTTTCCCGTTATAAACATCTTTTTGCCTAGTTTTTCATTTTTTTCTAATAATATTACTTCATGTCTCGCACCTGCAGTTCCAGCAGCCATCATACCTGCTGCTCCTCCGCCAATAACGACAATTTTGCTCATATATTCTCTTCTACTTTCTTGTTTAAGATTGACTGTTATCATATATATAATGCTCAGCCCAAATTTCTTCTAGTTCATTAAAAATCTCTTTTGTCTTTTCTCTATTTCTAAGGCCAACGGCTACAATTATAGCATTCATAAGACTCATTGGAGCAGTAATCGTATCTACAAAAGAGATGATATTGCTCTTTGCAATAAGATAATAGTCGCTAATCCTTGTAATAGGTGACATTTCATTGTCCGTTATCGCCACAACTTTAAGACCACGCTCCTTTAGAAATTTCATAGACTCGTATGTTTTGGAAGAATACCTTGGAAAGCTAATCCCTATGACTACATCACCAGGTTTTGCATGAATAATTTGTTCGTAAATATCGCCTACTTTAGAATCAATTACTTTTACCTGATTGAGTAATAAATCCAGATAATATCCTAAAAACTCTGTCAGAAGGGAAGTAGTACGAAAACCTACTATATAAACTGTTTGTGCATTTACAATCAAGTCAATTACCTTTTGAAATCTATCTTTATCAAATTCATCTAGAGTATAGCGGATATTATCAATATCTGCTGTTAGAATATCATTTAACAGATGTTCCTCGTCAAATTTGTCTAAAGACATATCAATTCGCTGAGTAGTAGTCAATTTTGTTTTTATCATTTCTTGTAAGACTTTTTTAAATCTTGGATATCCATTAAAACCAAGGTAATTAGCAAAGCGCACTACTGTAGCCTCACTCACACCTACAGCTTCTCCCAGACTTGCCGCTGTCATAAAAGCTGCCTTTTCATATTTATTCAAGATAAAATCTGCGATTCGCTTATTTCCCTTGCTTAAATTTGGATAATCCTCTTTTATCTTTAACATTATTTCTGTAAAGTTTTTGTACTCTGACACGATATTCACCTGCATAATCTATTTTGTTTGTCTCTTTTTAGAGCACGAAACCTCTTAATTACCTATTTTAAATCAAACCCAATCCATTGACTATTAAAATATAAAAAAAATTATTTACTACCCTATTATGCAAATATATTTTTACTTCATACGAGCAATTAAAACAATATAGGGTGATGTTTGATCATTTAAACAGGAATACTTTAATACTTTGTATCTGTATTTATCTAGTACTTTTAGATATGCTTCTACAATAGAGGCCTCTTCTACTCCTCCTTCATGAGAGGTATAGACGCATATCGTAATAATTCCATTTACCTTTAATAGTTCTAAGCTCTTTTTTAATGCCTTAATACTAGAAGCCCCTTTCGTGATAATGGCTGGATCTCCTTTAGGCAGATAACCTAAATTAAACATCGCACATGAAATGGGGCCTTGAACGTATTGATCTATATTTGCGTGGCTATCTTGAATTAATTGAACTCTGCTCTCATAAGCTTTTTCTAAAACTTTAGCCTTAGTGTTCTTAATGGCGTCTTCTTGTATATCAAAAGCATAAACTTGTCCAGTTTGACCCACCTTTTCTGCTAAAAACACTGTGTCTGCACCATTGCCTGCTGTGGCATCAATTACTTTATCTCCTTTTGTGATCGCTGTGGATGCATAATCTTGAGCTAATTTCGTTATGTGAAATATATTCATATTATACCTTCTTATGATCACAGCTATTTTTGCTATAGAACTCCTTAATCAGAATTCTATTATTGATCATTTCTATTTCATTTTCATTCATATAGTCGACTGTATCCTCATCGTATACTTCTAATTCATCTACGCCTCTATTATAGGTAAAATTAATCACAGACTTTACCAATCCATCAAATAAGAAAGGATCCTCTAATCTCATCTCTGTAAAATTAAGGATTACTCCATGTTTATAGTAAGTAAATCCAGCTACTCCAAGAATTTTTTTTTCTTCTGTCATAATGCAAACATGAGTAGATTCTTCTTCATTTAGTTTAAAATCTAGCTGATTTCGTTCATAAATCTTTATTTCAATCATGATTTAACACTCCTAATGATGTTATTTCGTTTTTTGTTAAATGTCGATAAGCTCCTATTTCTAAGTCTCCAAGAGCAAGATTTCCAATGCTTGTCCGCTTTAAGCTTAGAACAGGGTGGCTGATTTTTTCACACATTTTGCGCACCTGTCGGTTTCTGCCTTCCCAGATTATAATCTCCACGAGAGTATTTTCTGGAAACTCTCTAAGTACTTTAAAGGATGCCTTAGATGTCTTATAATCTTCAATTATCAAACCACCTTCAAAGGCTTTTATTTCTGCCTTTGTAGGTCTACCTTTTATTTTTGCTACATATGTCTTTCCTATATGATGCTTAGGGTGGGTCATTGTATAAGTAAAATCTCCATCATTGGTTAATAGCAAAAGACCTTCTGTATCATAATCTAATCGCCCTACAGGGTACACCCTTTCCTCTAAATGAACAAGGTCTAATACAGTCTGCCTATTAAAATTGTCCTTTACGGATGTAATGACTCCTCGTGGCTTGTTCAGCATAATATAAACCTTTTTCTCATTTGTTCCAATTTTTTTACCATCAAAGGTTACTTCATCCTGATCCGGATCCACAATAAAACCCATTTCAGTAATGACTTCATTATTGACCTTTACCCTACCATCTTTTATATGCTCTTCGCACTTTCTTCTAGAATCTACACCATGATTGGCTAGAAACTTTTGTAATCTCATTGAGTCACTCCCGTTTTCGTTCTAAGTTCTACGTTGTATGTTCTAAGTAAAACCTTTGCCACCCATGGTGGCAGTTAATATTTATTAGATAATTTGGCGTTTGTTTTTAGATATTTTTATCTCACTAGTTAGAGCGTAGAGATCCTTCGCTGCGCTCAGGATGACTTAAGCAGGAGTTAAGGTTGGTTCGTTGGACGGGGAAAACCTTAAATGAATAATGAAAATTGAACATTGAACAGTACAAATATGCGAATCTTGCTACTCTTTCAAATTGTTCATTATTCATTGTTCCATGTTCATCCTTCACTGCGACATTAGTCGCATATTTGCTTACCACCTAACTAGCGTCTAGCCACTTAATATCTAGTGCTTCAATTGGTATTTCCTGACTAAGAATATTAAAATAATCTCGCAAATTCTCTTTCAAGAACTTAAGATAATCTTTTTCGTATACCTTCTGTGGGCTGTAGAGGTCTTTTGAATAGATGATTTCTCCATCAATTAAGAAATCTACACTTCCAATTCTTTGTTTGTTATATATAGGAGCAGCCATAATATTGTTTACATTAAGCACCCGTTCTATATTTTCTCCTTGTTTGATGGGAATGTCAATATTTTCGTCAGAAATGATTTTAAATTGATCATTTATGCCGTCTTCTACATATATAGAAGTAATATACTCTCCCTTTTTCATAACATTTTTTGTGGTGTATTGTTCAAATCCATAATCTAATAAGATTCTTGACTCTGCCCATATATCACTAGCCCTTAAGATTACACCTATCATTTGCATGCCTTCTCTTTCAGCAGAAAAAACCAAACATTTACCTGCATCTATAGTATAACCTGTTTTTACGCCATTTCCTCCATCATATCCAGTAAGAAGTTTATTCTTATTGTACAGAGTATGAACTTGATTGTTGATTTTAATATCTGTTTTTTTTGCGCTCATAATTTTTTTAAAATCTTCGTTTCTAAAGGCGTATTGTGTGATAAGAGCTAAGTCTTTTGCTGTAGTATAATGTTCTTTTTCATATAAGCCATGAGGATTTGTAAAATTTGTATTAGTAGCCCCTATTATTTGAGCTTTCTCATTCATCAATTCCACAAAATTCTTTAAACTTCCTGAAATGTGAGTAGCTATAGCGTAAGCTGCATCATTTCCAGAGCGAAGCATGAGTCCATATACTAAATCCTCTAAAGTGATTTTATCTCCCTTTTCAATGTAAATAGATGAGCCTTCTACATTAGCTGCTTCTTCACCTACGACTACCACATCATCTAAATTCCCATACTCTATAGCTAAAATAGCAGTCATAATCTTAGTAGTACTTGCCATCGCCATTTCCGTTTCACTATTCTTATTATACAATATTCTACCCGTTTTTTCTTCAATTAATATAGCAGACTGAGATGGCACATCTATGGCCATAGCAGCTGTTGGTAGAAAGAAACTTAAAATAATGACGATACATAGTACAGTTGAACACATTTTTATCATATGAACCTCCTAAGTTATCATTTATGATAAGATTTTTTATGATAAATAATATACACCATATTATTATAGTATTACCTTTAGATGAATTTTAGAATTTACAACAAAAAAAATAGCGACCTGCGCTATTTTTTAGTTTTAAGTTCTAGGTTCTAGGTTCCAAGTAAAAGCAATAGTCACCCTCGGTGACATGGTTTTACTTGGAACTTTCTTCTGTTGATTGTACAAATTCCTCAAAAGAAGGCAATTCCTCTATTGTAGTAATTCCTGCATATTTTAGAAAATCCGGTGTTATTCCATAAAGGATTGGCTTACCTGGTGCCTCTAATCTGCCTGCCTCTTTTATGAGATTACGATCAACTAAAGTCTGTAGTGCACTAGATGACTTTACTCCTCTTATCTGTTCAATTTCAATTCGAGTAACTGGTTGCTTATAGGCTACAATGGATAAAGTTTCTAAAGCGGCCTGAGATAGACCTGCTTTGTTTCGCTCTACTAGTAAATCATCAATATAATGGTGAAATTCTGTCTTTGTACCTAGTTGATATTTGGATTGGATTTGTATTAACTGTATTCCTCTATTGCTATTCGTATACTTTTCTTGTAATTCTTCTAATAAATCTTTAGTATCTGTCGTGTTTATATTCAAACTATTTGCTATTTCATTTATGCTAATAGGCTCACCTACTGCAAAGAGAATAGCTTCTAGTGGTCCCAATAGCTCATCTTTCATAGCATCACCTAATTTTCCAAATTACAATCTCACCACAAATTCTCTCTTGGGCACATAAGACGAAATTATTTTTTATTAATTCTAGTAAAGCCAAAAAAGTCACAATGATTTTTGTACGGGAGATGGTAGTGTCAAAAAGACTACTAAAAGAAATCTCTCTTTTGTCCTCGAGAAGACTTATAATATCTCTCATTTTATCCTCTACTCGTACAGTCTCTCTTTCTATTTTATGAAGGATATTTTCAACCTTCTCCACTTTGCTTTTGGCCAAAACTCTTTTAAACGCCTGAAAAAGACTTTCAATATCAATTTCAGTAATTATTTTATTAGTATTTTCCCAGTACTCTGGATCTTTATAGTGTACTTGCATAGATATTTCCCCTTGGTTTTGCAAGTATTCGCTTATCTCTTTATAAATTTTATACTCGTAGATCTTCTCAGCAAGTTCCAACCTTGGATCGATCTCATTTCCTTCTTCATCTTCTTCAGGAGGAAGGAGTAGATTGGATTTTATCTGTAAAAGCTGAGCAGCCATGACCACAAATTCACTAGAGTAGTCCATATTGTATTCTTTCATTTGATTGATATACTCTAAATACTGGTCTGTGATTTGAGAGATTGGAATATCGAAAATGTCGATTTCATGTTTTTTAATCAAATGCAAAAGCAAATCCAAGGGCCCTGCAAACTCTTGAAGCCTTATCTCGTATTCCATGTATTACCTCTTTCTTTTGTTATGTTGAAAAAGTCTGTGTTTTTATTTTATCTTGAGCTCCTATATTAATGTTTTAGCAGAAGGCGGAAAGCTGAAATTTGGGTCACCTAAGGTGACCGTTATGCGGAACGACGAGGGCGTCGTTCCCTACGGATTGAGAGGCAAGAGGTTAAAAGCAAGAATCACCTCACCTATAGGCGAGTTTAGATTTTCTTGCACATTCAGCTTTCAATATTATTCATTCTAAGTTACGCAAAGTTCGTTCCTAGAGATTCTTCGTCGCTACGCTCCTGAGAATGACACTCTAGAAGGCTGTAATGGTGTCTAGTTGATTTTGCATTTTCTTTCGGCATTCCGCTTTCGGCTTTCGGCTTTTAAGGTTTTGCTTACCACCTGGGAGTAATACCTGATTTGTCTTGACCAAAGGGAAAGAGAAATCAAGTGGTATTACCCCTGTCAAGGTTGGCGAGGTTTGTAGCGACTAGAAGGAGCTAGAAACCCGCAACCTACGACATACCACCTGACCACCTGACCACCTGCTTTTAAAAAAACAACCTCACCAAAGAAAACATCCCAATCATCATAAATTCAATGGCTGGGTTTAATATATAGTCTAGGACATTTGTAAAGATTAATATGAGCAATACTACATAACCGTATCTTTCGACCTTCCAAAACATTTCTTCTAATTTACCAGGTAAAATGCTCGCTACGATTTTTGAACCATCTAGAGGTGGAACAGGAATTAAATTAAAGACGGCAAAACTCACATTGTAGATAAAGAGCAACTCAAAGAAAAGATAGGCAGTGGTACCTGTAGAGTTTAACAGAAACATTGCTATAAGTGAAATAAGACCTAGGATAATATTTGTCAAGGGCCCTGCAAGTGAAACTAAAAAGGTGCCCTTTCTTCTGTTTTTAAAATAGTTTGGATTATACGGAACTGGTTTTGCCCATCCAAACCTCAAAATAAAAAGGCATAAAAGACCCATAGGATCTATGTGCTTAATGGGATTTAAAGTAAGCCGCCCCGCAGATTTTGCCGTAGGATCCCCTAATTTATATGCAGTATAGCCATGTGCTAATTCATGTAGAGTAATAGTAATAAGCAACGCTGGCAAAGTATAAATCATAGCCTGTAATGAACCCACAATATTGCTTAAAATATTGTTTAATATGCCACCCATGTAATCCCCCTTTTTTTAGTTCTATGTTCTGCCGTAGCTTGCAGCCAATCGCCCTGCGCTATGCTTGTGCTCTTGGGCAAGCCTGGCTAATGCTTCTCTTCGTCGCTACGCTTCTCGACAAGCAAAGTAACCACTCTATAAGTTCTAAGTAAAAAGCCCCTTAGCGCTTCAGTCCCTAGCGTTTAGCATTCCTTTTGGGTCTAAGATCCTTCGTTGCAAGCTCCTCAGGATGACAAAAGCAGTAGCTTGGGTCAAAATATGCCTTAAGCATTTAAAGTCCTGTAAAGCCGCCTACTCTCGTCATCCTTGAGCGATAGCGAAGGATCTTAGACTTTAGACGATCTCGCCAATAGATAAGTGTTTTTTTCAGCTTTCTACTTTCCGCTTTCAGCTTTTATTTCTGCCAGCTTGGCAACATGTCTTTTGCGACAATGTCCTCGTAGGTTTCTCTTCTTACAATGATCTCATCTTCATCTCCTCTTAAGAGAACTACTGCTGGTCTTGGTATTTTGTTGTAATTACTAGACATAGCATAATTATAAGCACCTGTATTTAAGACGGCTAAGATATCTCCTGGTTCTACTTTTGGCAATTGGATGTCTTTTATAAGGGTGTCGCTTTCACAACATCTTCCGCTTATAGTGACAATCTCTTGTTCCTCAGAAACTAAAGTTTTATTGGCTACTATGGCATCATAGACTGCACCATACAATGCAGGCCGAGGGTTGTCCGTCATTCCTCCATCAACGCTGACGTATTTTCGGATTTCGGGTATTTCCTTTACTGTACCAATCTTATACAATGCCTGCCGTTCCTACTGTATAACGACCTGGCTCAACGACGATTTTAGGCACCTCTAATTGAATTTCGCTGCAAATCCTTCTCACTGTACTCATTAGTTTTTCAATATACTGATCTACATTAAAGCTTGCATCATGTCTCATTTGTGGAATACCAAATCCACCACCTAAATTTAACTCGGTTAAAGAAAATCCGTCTTCTTTTAGCTCTTTCATTAAATTAAGCATTACTTCTGCAGTGACTAAAAAAGGCTCTTCATCAATTATTTGGGATCCTATATGACAGTGTAAGCCGATAATATTAATGTTTTTTAAGTCTTTGCTAAAATCAAATAAATCTCTTACTTGTTTTAAAGGTATACCAAATTTTGAGTCTATTTTTCCTGTTTGTATAAATTCATGAGTATGTGCTTCAACACCTGGGGAAACTCGTATAGACACTCTCATTACATGATTGTGTTCTTCGCAGATGGCATTTAAAAGTTCTAGTTCATATTTGCTATCGACAATTACTTTGCCGATATTGTATTCGATGGCCATTTTTATTTCTTCAACTGTTTTATTGCTACCATGAAGACAAACTCTTTCCATAGGAAAACTTGCCATATACGCTGTGTAAAGTTCTCCCCCTGATACTACGTCTAAAGATACGCCCATATCCTTTATAATATTGCACATTGCCAAATTTAAAAAAGCTTTGCCAGCATAATTAATATCATATGTAGCATTTTGTTTTGTAAATGCATTTATTATTTTTGTTAAATTTTCTCTTATTATATCTTCACTGATCACGTATAGTGGAGTACCATACTTTTCTGCTAAAGCTACGGTGTCATGGTTTGAAAAAAGATAATTTGTCATCATGTACATCCTCCTCATAAATAATACTATGATTATACCTTTATTTAAAGGCAAAAACAAGAAATAATAGCAACTACGCATCTGGATCAAACACTAGGTTTTTAGATAGAAATCAAAACCTACGACTAGCGACCAGTGCTAGTTGCTATAAATAATTAGTTGCTTAAGTTTATAAATTGAGTGATAAATTTGTTAAAGAGATTAAAGAAATTGATCTTTTCTACATCTTCTTCCGCTATAAGGTCAATCTTTGTTACTTCTTTTCCATTTTCTAAAATCTTTAATTCTCCAACTTTATCTCCTTTTGCTATTGGAGCACTTATGTTGTCATTTAGTTTTACTTCTTGTTTAAATTCCTTTTTTTCGCTTTTTAACATAAGCTGGCTGTATCCATCTTTTGTAACAACATTAATTTCTTCTTTTACTCCTCGATTAATCGGTATGGTGTCTAATACCGTATTTTCTTCTACAACGGTTTCATTTTTATATTGGCTAAATCCATAATTTAATAATTGCAAGGCTTCATCAAATCGATCATTAGAGCTTGGCGCATCTAAGACAACGGAGATTAATCTCATAGAACCTTCTTTTGCCGTAGCACTTAAACAGTAACCAGCGTCATCTGTATATCCTGTTTTAAGGCCGTCGACTCGATTATCCCTTCGAAGCAATTTATTTGTATTGGCCAAAGTTCGAACTTTGTCATCATTTTTCCCTACGTTCACATCTGTCATCCAAATAGTCAGATATTCATGAATTTTAGGGTATTTTACTAGCTCTTTGCTCATCAAGGCAATATCATTTGCACTACTATAATGCCCTTCTGCAGGCAATCCATTTGAATTCATAAATTGGGTGTCCTTCATACCTAATTCTTTTGCCTTTTCATTCATCATTCCGATAAAAGATTGATAATCTCCTGCAATATACTCTGCCATAGTAGCTGCTGCATCATTTGCTGATTCAATGGCAATGCCCTTGAGCAAATCGTCTACGCTTACGGTTTCTGAAGGCTCTAAAAACAGCTGAGAACCACCCATATCTGCAGCAAATTGGCTCACTGTAACTTGATCATTTATTGAGATATTCTCTTTATCTAATTCTTCCATAATAATAAGCATAGTCATTACTTTTGTAACACTTGCTGGAGCACGCCTTTCATTGGCATTTTTCTCATAAAGTATTTGTCCAGTAGCTGCATCTATTAGTATTGCAGATGAAGATTCAATCTGAAGCCCCTCTGTCTGCGCATCTTTGCCTTCTTCCGTAGCTGGCTCTGCACTTACTATAGTATAATTAAATAGCAGTAGACAAGTTAAAAAGAAAGAAATTGATTTTTTCATAATTAACCTCCATTTATATAATTAACTATAGTTTGTGTTTACAGTATCAACCATATACAAAAAAAATTGGCTATTGTCAAGCCAATTTTTACAAAAAAACGCACGTATTAGTTCTAAGTTGTACGTTGTAAGTTCTAAGTAAAAACTGCCACCGATGGTGGCAGCTAAGATGAATAAAAAAAGTTGGTATTTTTTAGAAGTTTTTGTTTTATTAATTAGTGTGTAAAGATCCTTCGCTGCGCTCAGGATGACTGGGGCAGGAGCTTAGGTCTTTATCTCGCCCGAAGGCGAGTACGGTTTTGCTGACCACCTGGGAGTAATACCTGATTTGTCTTGACCAAAGGGAAAGAGAAATCAAGT
>ENA-UOOM01003670-UOOM01003670.1-fermentation-metagenome-genome-assembly--contig:-NODE-3670-length-10848-cov-4.408969_pt1 | contig 10848 bp, 8 predicted proteins | sample MGYA00245781_ERZ724031 | MGnify/ENA primary metagenome ERZ724031 (study PRJEB28704, sample SAMN03018317) | fermentation metagenome | biome: anthropogenic terrestrial biome; feature: soil; material... | reverse complement strand
GGAGGATTGGGACTACTTATGGAAACCCTTGCAGATTTGCGAGATGAGGGCAAAAATTTAGATGCATTATATAACTGGATTAAAGAGTATAAGCTCAATATGCATCACTGGTTTTTTGTTTCAGATTTAACCTATCTCGTTCGAGGAGGTCGGGTGTCAAAAGTTTCAGGATGGGTTGGCAATATGCTAAATATCAATCCACTTTTGAACATTGATATGGAAGGGCATCTCATTCCCCGATTTAAAGTCAGAGGGAAGAAAAAAGTAATCAATCAGACTTTAAATCAGATGATTGGGCATGCTGAAGATGGTTTAGACTATAAAAGAAAATGTTTCATTTCACATGCGGATGCTCTGGAAGATGCACAAAAGTTAGCTCAAATTATAGAAGAAAAGTTCCCCAAATTAAACGGTAAAGTTCAACTATCCAATATTGGAACGACCATTGGTAGTCATACGGGCCCTGGAACGGTTAATCTATTCTTTTGGGGTAATAAGAGAACAGACTAAGTGCTATATAGCAATTAGTCTGTTTAAACTAGGATGAGAGAATTGTGATTAAATTATAACAAGAGTACCAGTATGAATCGATTACAGATTCACACTGGTACTTTTATATTAAACTATTATTAACAAACTATTAAGTATTATTTGTGATATAATTTCAAATTTACAATATTTTAATTGCTTTCAATAGCTTCTGATTTTTTCGTATCACGAGCTATAGAGAGATAAGGAAGAGCTACAAAAACGATACCACCAATCATATTACCTATAGTAACAAAGAAGAGATTGTAGAAGTAACCAGATAAGGTTATAGCATGACCAGCTGGGTTTAATAGTCCCATAGTTAAAGTGCTCATATTAGCAACACTATGCTCGAAGCCCATTGCGACGAAAGGATATATACACCAAAAGACCATAATTAACTTGCCACTCTCGGATTTAGCACGAGTAGCACTCCATACAGCCAAACATACTAGAATATTACAGAAAATAGCGCGAATAAATAATTGCCCTAAAGGAATAGTCATTTTTGCATAAGCAGTAGCAGCAACAGCTTCTGTCATTCCTTCGAAATTAAGTCCTGAAGCGTAGAATGCCACAGCCGCTAATATAGAACCAATCCAATTACCTACATAACACATTAACCAAACTTTTGCTGTCTCTTTCCACGTTACAGTCCCTTTAATAGAGCCTACAGCCATAACAAAGTTATTTCCTGTAAACAATTCTGCTCCCGCGATGATAACTAGACTCAAACCAACACAAAAGCTAAATCCTTGTATTAGTTTTACAAAAGGTATACCAGTCATCATTCCTGCTACGCAACCTATAAGAATTGATCCAAATCCTATAAACATACCTGACATCATGGCTGAAATTAAATAGCCCATAGGATTATCTCTTAAAAAGGTCCATTTTTTCTTCGCAGCAGTTGCTACACTAAGAATTTCTTCTTGAAACATGAGTGCACCCCCAAAAATTATTTGTGATTAATTTATTAATAAAATTATCACAAACTACATTTAAAATATACCATAAACTATTAAATAATACTAGCATTATTTGCTATTTTTATAATTTTCTATATCATCTTTGTCATGAGAATAAATGCAATATTTTTAGTAGCTTATTACAGGAATTTAAGGGGAAAAGGCATATGCAATTTATATATGGAGATATTATCCAGGTAATATTTGTTAGTTTTATAATTTTCTATATCATCTTTGTCATTGGAATAAACGCAATATTAGTAGTGGTTTATTATAAGAATTTAAGGGGAAAAGACATATATTAATTGCGATATAATGGTATTTACTGTAATAATATCCATTAAAGTATTAGGTGAATTTGAAAAGTAAAATTATAAAAAAAAGAAGCCGTAAGATAAACTCTACGACCCCTTAGGGATATTATGCAGGAAATGCTCCCGCTTCTTCTTTACGAATACTTACATCGACAACTTTTGAAGTCATGAAGAATACGATGGCCATGAGAATAGCACCAATAGCATAGGTCCATTTGATTTCTGAGTTTTGGATAACGATACCGTTTACAAAGGTACCTAAAGCACCCCCTCCAAACAGACCAAATGATACCAAGGACATAACCGTTCCCCTTAATTGAGGCATAAGACCTTGAGCGATTGTCGTAAGGGTAGAGTGAATAGATATAAAGGCGTAACCAAATCCAAATAATCCAATCGACAAGAGTAGCGGTGTAGTGGCAAAGAATAATATAGCTAAAGAAACAGTTCCTAGGATTGCTGCAGCAGGCACGAATTTCTTATTGTATTTTTGTCGTAGTCGCGGTGCTAATCTTCCTCCAATAACGGTGCCCAGTCCAAAAACGGTTAGGATTAAGCCCACTGTTAAAATATTGTATCCTGTATGATCCGTAATAAACTGACCGGAATAAGTAAAAGTTCCAAAAACACTAAAGCCAACTAAAAAAATGGTGCAAATAACTTTGACTAATTCCTTATTCGCAAATGCCTTCCTATATACTCCTACAATATCCAATTTATTTATGACACCAGGCTCTTTTTCTAGAGATTTTAGCATCATAAAGGCAACAATTAATTCTAGGAAACCATAAATAAAGTAAACGGCTCGCCAAGAACCAAAATAAGCGATGGCTCCTCCTATAGCTGTGGCAGATGCACCACCAAGAAACATCATCCCAAAGAATTTTGCTATCCATTTTTGTCTGTTTTTATCTGTACAACATCCACCTATAAAAGCAATAGAAACTGGGAAAATTCCTGCGCCAAAGGCTCCATTGACAGACCTGAAAAAGATTAAAGATGGTAGATTATAAGATAATGCACCCAGCATACTAAATATGGCGGTTCCAAAAGCAGCTATATTGATAATCCTAGTCTTTCCAAATCGATCGCCTAAAGGACCAAAAAAAATAGTAAAAATTCCAAAACAAAGCATATAGGATGTTACAGAGAGTCCAGTTTGGGTAATCGTAATGTTTAAATCCTTGGATATATTGATCAGTAATGGAGCCACTGCATAATTATCTCCATTTGCTAAAAAACCCATAAATCCCAGGATACTAATTGTAACAATAAATTTTTGAGTATCGTCTTTCAAATTTCTTCCCTCCAAATTATTTTTTCGTTACATATTTGCTGTGTTTTTTATATAAACAATCATAGGAGGTGATTGCTGCGACATATAAAGTAATGTAAGTGTACCTACTTTTCAAATGGAAAAACTTAGAATATCCCTTTAAAGGGTATCACTTATAATATTTTAATGCAAGTGCATTGTTTTATAATATTATAATAAATGTATAATTATAATTTAATTACAACTAATGAGATAAAATAGTAAAAGAAGAACCCACTATCAGCTGTGGGTTTTTATGTATTAATGATAATGAGATAGAAGTTTAATGTGTATAGTAGATAACGTGGTACTGCTTTACTGTATATCTCTCTTATTGTACCCAGTAAATCCAACAAATCCTAAAAATAAAGCTAGCGCACTTAAAGCGTATACAGGGGTCCAGTTTATTAGGTCTTGAGATATTTCTGGTATATGGTTAAATGTAGATAGATCATTTAGCCACTGAGGAAAGTCTAGGAGATTTCCAAGGTATAATACTATAAAAGTAAAAACAATATATAGCCATACAAGGCTACTGCCTTTAGACCACGTCCCAACGAATAGAAGGCTTAATCCGATTATGACCCAAATTGCTGGTAAATAGATAAATACCTCTACCATAGTATTGCCTAATACAAGGTTTTGCTCCATGACTCCTATGGAAGTAAGATAGAGCCCTAATCCAATGGAGCCTTGCATGATGATCGTAGAGAGAAAGGCAATAATCGTATGACTACTCATTACTTTATTTCGAGAAAGGGCGCGACTGTAGAAGTTTTCCATAAGCCCTAGTTTTTCGTCCTTTTTTAGCCTTAAAATCGTCAGTACTGCGGGTATGGCTGTAAAGATAGACATAATTTGAATGAGCATAGTAATAAAACGCTGTGTCATATCTGTCTCATCACCCTGAGGTAGAAAGGCTTGAAGGTATTCCATATCTGAAAAATAAGTCTCTAAATCTCCGAGTATGGCACCAAAAGCTGCGCTCATGAGAAAAATCCCGAGAGTCCAAACAATAATACTATTTCTTTCTAATTTCCAAGTTAAGCCTAATGAGGTTTTTAAATACCACAGAGCTCGTTCTCTACCACTGCGAGTAGGTAGTATTCCTACATTAATATCTCTCTTTATGTTTAGGTATAAAGCTAAACCAGCAAATATTACCCCAGTTACTATTAATGCGAGTACAGGCCACCACTCATTATCCACAAATACTCCTGTTCGAACAGTCCACCCTAGTGGAGAAATAAGGGCAAGCCCTTCTAAGCTGACATCTCCTATTGCTCGAAAGATATAAAACACAATAAGTGCACCAAAAGATAGGCTAGATGTTCCTCTAGAAGTATCTGAAAGTTGGGCAAAGAAAGATGTCAGTCCAGCAAAACATAAGCCTGTTGCCCCTAAAATAGCACCATATAGAAAAGAAGATTCCCATGTAACCCCCTCAAGACCCACTAGACCTAAGCCAATACCCGTAAGTATACTTAGGAGCAGATTAAGCATTAGAATCTTAATTCCAGAAGCCATGAGATAAGATAATCGACCTGTAGGCAAAGCGCGAATCATTTCAAGCCTACCTTCTTCTTCATCTTTACGAGTGCTTGAACTGACAAAGAGGATATTCATAATGATGATTGCAATAGCTGTAAAAAGGAGCATCTCAGTAGCAAGGGCAGCGCCAAGATTGTACTTTTCAACATCGTATCCAGGGCCTAGCATGGCTTTCATGGCTGGATTATCCATGGTCAAAGCAAAGCCGTAAAGTTCTTCTTTTGTTTTATATACATCGCCATAAGCAAAGGCTACGCTAACAGTAGTAGCTACTATAGAAATAATCCATATGGTAATTTTTAAAGCATTTTGGCGTACCAAAAGCTTGATAAGCTTTCCAGTTCCGTTCATAGTTACTTATCCCCTTTACTAGAATGATTGCCTTCATAGTGACGCATAAACAAATCCTCTAAAGTAGGAGGAGAACATTCTAATTTAAGGATTTCAAATGTGCTTAAGTAAGAAATGATCTTTCCAATTTCCTCAGTATCGGCCTGAAATTCTAAATGGTTACTACTTTGTGCTATATTGTGAATCCCTTTTATATTTTCTATTCCATCTAGAGTTTTCCTAGTTGAGACAGTCACCTTTGTTCTCGTCAAGTGGCGCATTTCATCTAAAGTACCTTTTTCAATAATTTGTCCTTCACGAATAATGGCAACCCGGTCGCATAATTTTTCTACTTCTGAAAGGATATGGCTAGATAATAGGACGCTTTTTCCTTGTTTTTTGACGTTTAAGACACATTCCTGAAATATGCGTTCCATAAGAGGGTCTAGTCCTGAAGTAGGTTCATCTAATATGTACAAATCTGATTCCGAAGCAAAGGCTGAGATTAGTGCGATTTTCTGGCGATTTCCTTTCGAATAAGCCCGACATTTTTTGCTTGGATCTAAGTCAAAGAGCTCAATCAGTTCATCTCTCTTTTTCTGGCTACTATTGCCACGTATACTTAAAAACAGGTCAATAACTTCTCCTCCTGTCAGATTTGGCCAAAGATTTGCTTCGCCTGGCACATAGGAGACTCTTTTATGAATTTCAACAGCGTCTTTCCAAGCGTCTTTATTCATAATAGTAACTTGACCAGATGTAGGTTTAAGCATGCCCAAAAGGACTCGAATTGTTGTGGATTTACCAGCTCCATTTGGACCAATAAAACCATATATTTCACCTGGATTCATGCTTAAATCGATATTATTTAGTGCAGTAAACTTACCAAATTTTTTCGTCAAGCCTTTGATTTCAACAAAATTCATAATATCCCTCTTTCTTGATTATAATTATACTAATTTAATTATAATTCTATATATCTCATTTTAGCATAGGGGAAGGGTACATTCACTCATTTATTGTAAGAATCGTGCATTGCAATAAAATGTAGGATAAATTATTATCTACGGTATCATTCACATCTTAATCTATGAGATTTTATTATATTTTTACTATCTTGCTTATGATAAAATAATAAGGATTAAAATAACAGAATTAATAAACTTATGAGGTGGATTATGGAACAGAAAGCAAAAAAATATGAACTGATTTTGAAACAAATAGAAGGACTTATTAAGAATGAAAAAGATTGGCTTGCTAATTGTGCCAATTCTGCTGCTCTTCTATTTCATAGTATGGAAGATATCAATTGGGCAGGATTTTATTTATATAAAGAAGGGCAACTCGTTCTTGGTCCTTTTCAAGGAAATTTAGCTTGTATTCGAATAGCTATGGGCAAAGGGGTATGTGGCACATCTGCACAGGAGAGAAAGACTGTAATCGTAAAAGATGTACACGAGTTTGAAGGTCATATTGCCTGTGACGCTGCCTCTAATTCGGAAATCGTTGTACCAATTATAAAAGGAGATCAATTAATAGGAGTACTCGATATAGATAGCCCACTTACAAATCGTTTTGATGAGGTAGATGGTAAATATTTAGAGGAGTTTGTCGAGATACTCAATCAATATTGTCAATGGACTGTTAATTAATAGAGCATGAAAATATTGTGATTATATATAGTGAACTATATTATATAAAGGGGGACAATAAATGTATAAAATCATAATTGTAGAAGATGACATTACTATAGCAAAAACCATTGCAGAATATCTCCGTAGATGGGATTATAATGTTACATACATTAAGGACTTTAAGAAAATAACAGAACAAGTAATTCAGTTTGATCCACAGCTTATATTACTAGATGTGATGTTGCCTTACTATAATGGATTTTACTGGTGCTCTGAAATACGAAAATTGTCTAAAGTACCTATTATATTTATCTCCTCAGCGAGTGATAAAATGAATATCGTAATGGCGATGAATATGGGTGGAGACGATTTTATTGCAAAACCCTTTGATTTAGATGTCTTGGCGGCGAAGATTAATGCCCTTATGAGGAGAACCTACTCCTTTCAAGGACAAGTTAACTATATAGAGCACAATGGCGTCATACTTAATCTTAGCGATACGACGGTTTCATATGATGATAAAAGAATCGAACTGACTAAAAATGATTATAAGATTATTCAGATTCTTATGGAAAACCTAGGTAAAGTTGTTACTCGTGAAGAAATTATGCAGCGATTATGGGAAAATGACCATTTTGTCGATGACAATACATTAACTGTAAATATTAATAGATTACGTAAGAAACTCTCGGAGATTGCCTTAAAGGATTTTATTATTACCAAAAAGGGCATTGGATATATGGTGAAATAATGAAAGATTATATAGATATTTTATTTTTTTACATAAGGGCAAAGCGAAATATAATACTTGCTTTAGCAGGGGCTTATCTAATTTTTTTAATGGTATTTGCTTTATATTCCTTACCATTTGAGTCCATAAATTATACATTTGTTTTAATTTGTGCTTTTATCTTTATAATCGGCGTAGTTGATTTTAGATCTTTTTATAAAAAGCATAATTTTTTAAAGAGACTTAAGACAGGTATAATGATAGCAGATTATAAATTGCCTGTTTCGAAAGAACTGATAGAAAAAGATTATCAGGAACTCATTCAGATTATTGATAAAAATCGATTAGACATTGTAAATGAAAAGGATAAATCTTATAGTGAAATGATCGATTATTATACGATATGGGCGCATCAAATAAAAACCCCTATAGCTGCAATGAGATTATTATTGCAATCGGAAAAAAGCAATCTTCATATGGAGCTATTAGATCAATTGTTTAAGGTCGAACAATATGTAGAAATGGTACTACAATATCTTCGAATTGAAAGTATAAGCTCGGATCTTGTTCTTAGAAGGTATCCTCTTGACAGTATTATAAAACAGGCGATAAAAAAATACTCTAGTACTTTTATACGCAAAAAAATTAAGCTTAATTATGAAGAAATTCATATAGATATTTTAACAGATGAAAAATGGCTCGTATTTGTTATAGAACAAATATTGTCAAATGCCCTTAAGTATACAAATAAAGGACAAATTTCAATATATATGGACCATCAATTACCACAGACATTAATAATAGAGGACACAGGCATAGGAATAGCAGAGGAAGATCTGCCTCGTATATTTGAAAAAGGCTATACAGGTTTTAATGGACGTAGTGATAAAAAATCTACTGGTATAGGACTTTATCTATGCAAAAGGATCTTAAATAAGCTGTCACATACTATTAATATTGAATCATTCATAGATAAAGGTACTAAAGTGAAAATAGGTCTTGATGCAATAGATATGCTTATAGAATGACAAACTTACTAAAATGTAAGATTGAAAGAGAAAATGTAAGCCAAAGAAATGGCAGTACGTTTTCTCTTTCTTTATAATGAACAGGAAGATGAAATAAGGAGGATATCAATATGCCACTTTTAGAGGTAAGTAATTTAAAAAAAATATATACAACCAGATTTGGAGGAGCTCCTGTTCAGGCACTTACAAATGTAAATTTTTCTGTAGAACAGGGAGAGTATATAGCTATAATGGGAGAATCTGGTTCCGGAAAGACAACTTTATTAAATATTTTAGCTGCATTAGATAAACCAACTAATGGAGATGTTTTGTTAAATGGCAAGAGCCTTTTATCAATAAAGGAAAAAGAAATATCAGCTTTTAGACGAGATAATTTAGGATTTGTATTTCAAGACTTTAATTTACTAGACACTTTTTCCATTGAAGATAATATCTTTTTGCCCCTTGTACTCGCAGGAAAAAGCTATGAGGAAATGAGCAATAAACTAAAATCTATCGCCAAACAGCTTGAAATTGATGAAATATTAAAAAAATTTCCTTATGAAGTATCAGGAGGTCAAAAGCAAAGAACAGCTATTGCTCGTGCTTTGATTACAGAGCCTCATATTATACTTGCCGATGAACCAACGGGTGCTCTTGACTCTCGCGCTTCAGAAAAACTACTAAAGATCTTTACTAAAATTAACAACGACGGTCAGACCATTCTAATGGTTACACACAGTACAAAGGCTGCAAGTCATGCAAAGAGGGTGCTATTTATAAGAGATGGAGAAGTGTTTCATCAAATATATAAAGCCTCTAGTACGAATGAAGAAATGTATCAAAAAATCTCAGATACACTTACATTAATTGCTACAGGTGGTGCAAGAGATGAGTAAGGGATTTTATGCTAAACTTGCACTAAATAATATAAAAAAGAACTCAAGAGGATATATACCTTACTTGTTGACCTGTATTGGGACGATTATTATGTTTTACAATATGTGTTATTTAGCAGTTGTAAAAGATATTGGGCACATGAGTGATAGTCAATCCTTAAGACAAATGTTGTTCCTTGGAGCCATAATTATTGGTATATTTTCTGTAATATTTCTTATCTATACCAATAGTTTTTTAATTAAGCAGAGAAAAAAAGAATTTGGGCTATTTAATATATTGGGAATGGAAAAAAGACATATTGCTAAAATTATGATCTTTGAAACCCTTTTTATAGCTATAGTAAGCTTTATAATCGGCATTTTAAGTGGTATTCTTTTAAGTAAGCTAATAATCTTATTGCTTTTTAAAATATTGAACTATAATGTAGTATTTGGATTTGAAGTTCCCATAACTGCTGTAATAGCAACACTTTTGGTATTCGGAAGCATCTTTATATTAAACCTTGTATTTAATATAATCCAAGTACACCGTTCAAAACCAATTGAGCTATTAAAAGGTTCAGATGTAGGTGAAAAGGAGCCAAAAACAAAATGGTTATTAGCCTTAGCTGGAGGTATAAGCTTAAGTATTGGGTATTATCTAGCTTTGTCTACAGATAATGCAGTAGCAGCATTAAATGTGTTTTTTATAGCAGTTTTATTTGTGATGTTTGGAACTCATTGTTTATTTAATGCGGGAAGTATAGCCATACTAAAAGCTCTGCGTAAAAATAAGAAATACTATTATCAAACAAATCATTTTATATCTATATCAGGTATGATTTATCGCATGAAGCAAAATGCAGCAGGTCTTGCTAATATTTGCATTTTATCTACTGCAGTGATCATTACACTATCTACTACAGTATCTCTATATGTGGGAATGGAAGATTTGCTCCGCACGAGATATCCTAGAAATATAATAGTCAGCGCATCAGATATTTCTGATGAAACAGCTTTTAGAATGAATCATATTATTCAAAATCAAATAGAAAAAGGAAATCACTCCGTCGAAAATAATATAAGATATAGACCTATGAGCTTTATAACATCACAAAATGGCTCGTCCTTTACGAAGATGGATGAGAATAACTTCTCCTATAATGATTTAGCCCTATTGGGATTTACTACCCTAAAGGATTATAATGAATCAGAAAATAAAAACGTAACGTTAAAAGAAGGAGAAGCTTTATTATATACAATACATGGAGAGGTACCAAGTGATAAAATAACCTTAAATAATTATGAGCTCAATATAAAAGAAAGAATAAGCGCCTTTGCATATGAGGGTGAAACGGCTGCGACCTTATCCAATAGTTATTTATTAGTAATAGATAGCTTAGATACTATTAAGCAGATTTATAGCTCTTTAGAAGGAAATACCAATATGCCTGAGCTATCCTATTACTATGGCTTTGATGTAATTGGGGAGAGCGAGGACGAAATAGAGCTTACTACTTCGATACAAAATGCCCTAAGTGATTTAGAGATAGATATAAGTGTAGCCGGTTATTCAGTCCTACCAGGTCACAG
>ENA-UOOM01003669-UOOM01003669.1-fermentation-metagenome-genome-assembly--contig:-NODE-3669-length-10858-cov-2.593076_pt1 | contig 10858 bp, 14 predicted proteins | sample MGYA00245781_ERZ724031 | MGnify/ENA primary metagenome ERZ724031 (study PRJEB28704, sample SAMN03018317) | fermentation metagenome | biome: anthropogenic terrestrial biome; feature: soil; material... | reverse complement strand
CCTTGTGACAGTGTTTTGATTGCCCAGTAGACCATCACTATACCCAAGAAGGTATTCTGTCTTTGTGGTGTCAATCACAGCCTTTCCTGATGACAATACAACCGCCTTTGGTGCAGTCACAACAGGATAACTTGAATAACTGCTTCCACCGCTGCCTGAATTGTGATTTGGGGATGGTGTTGGGTTTTCATCTTCCTGGTCATCATCCACTGGTTCAGGGTCAGGTGTCGGTTCTTCAATGGGTTCTTCTGATGGGTCAGGGTCATCAACTGGTTCTTCAATCGGTTCTTCGGGTTCAGGTGTTGGTTCAGGTTCGGGTGTTGGGGGTGTGTATTCTTCCACCAGGTATGTTTCACCATTGGTCAGACCAACAATTTCTGTTCCTGTCAGTGCTTCCGCTTCTGCTTCATTGCTTGTCAAAGTACCATCTGTTTTGGTATAGTTGGTTGTTCCATCAATTGAAACCATATACATTTTACCTGCTGCAAGACCAATGATTTTTTCATTGTCTGCTATTCCCAGTGATTCTGAATCAAGCAGCACTGTTGTTGGTGCAGGGGTGAATTCCTCAACCAAATATGTTTCACCATTAGTCAAACCAGTGATTTCAGTTCCAACAAGTGGGGAAGCTTCTGATTCTGTTGTGGTCAGTGTTCCATCTGCCCTTGAATAGCTGACCACTTCACCTGCTGTGACCTTGTAATACTTACCTGATTCAAGACCTGTGATTTTCTCACTGTCTGCTGTTCCCAGGGAAGCTTCATCAAGAACAACTGCTGTTGGAATCACATCATAAGCAAGCCTTAAATACTTTGAATAAGGTTGTCCATCAGTGTAATCAGTCACCCATTCTGTGGGAATGATGTTGTCATCAGCAAACAATGCAACAAAGGTTTCTATGGATTGCAAAGGATTCATCCATCCTGTGCTTGCAATGTCAGCACCGCCAAGGGAAGCTGTGTTGTCATATACCTTTGTTCCAACGAGGGTCAATCCTCTTTGACTATAAACACCACCGCCATATCCACCTGCTTCATTACCTGTTATAGTACTGGAAAGAATGTTGACGGACATACTTGATGCAAACCCAGCGATTGCACCACCATTTGAACTTGCATATCCATTAGTAAAGGTGCAGTTTTCAATAGTTGCAGCACCTGAATCTATTACTGCAATATGACCGCCTGATGTAGCACTGTTATTTTCAAATAGGCAATCCCTGAAAATAACTTCTGCTGTTTTTACCACCATTGCACCACCATCAGAAGTAGAAACAAAGTTCCTGAAAGTACAGTTTTCAAAGGTCATGGTCTGATTTATCTCAAACATGGAATATTGTGATGACCTTCCTTCACCATCAAATACAATGTTTTGGAATAAATTTGGGTATCCATTATTGACAATAAACTTACTTGTATTATCAGCCCTATGTATGATAATACGCTTGTTAGGGTCACCCACAACAGTGGTGTAATCAATGGTTATGTTTGATTGAATTGTGATGATGTCACCATCTTGTGCATTTTGAATTGCAGCCTGCAATTCAGACAAGTTGGAAGCAATTACAGGTGAATCATCCACTGCACTTGCCACCATTGGTTGAAGCACTTGACTGATGAGCAGTGCCACCACCAAGCACAAAACTAACATGTTACTTCTTAACCTTCTGTTCTTCATATCGTAAGACCTCCGAAATATAATATTTGCAGCTTTCACCGCATACTTATATTATAATTGGTCTTGTCCTCAAATTGCCTTAATTCGACAAAGAAACCCCTGAACAATTAAGTCCAGGGGTTATAATTATGTCATGATGAATTCAGTATGTTGATTTTACTGTGTTTTCAGGGGAATTTGTTACTAATGTGTTATTAACTATTATTTATGCACCCCTTCTGCAACTACTTCAAGTGCTTCTGAAACATGTTCTTCAATGTAAGCAACCACACCATCAAGGTCAGTGTTATTGTTTACATTGTTGGTCACACCACCCATGTTGAAGTGAAGTTCAGCGGTTGTGAACTTATTGACCGCATCCCTTTCAGCTATATCACGCAAGTATTTCAGTTCTTCACCTGTCATTTCCATTGAACCTGCAATGCTGTCTGTATTATCAGCTATACCACCAAGTGTGTTTCCAAACTGTGAAGGGTCAAAGCCTGGAATAGTTGCATTGACCTTTGATAAGTTCGCTTCCACTTGCATTTGGGCAATTTCAGCCTGTCTTGAAGCAGTTGCACTTCTTGCATCAGTTTTCATCTGATTAAGTGCTGCATCCCTTTCAAGCATCCCTGCTTCAATCTGACTTCTATAATCATTCAGGTCAGATTCCCTTGCACTTTTAGCAGCTTCATTTTCAAGCTGTGCAGTAGTTCCAAAGGTTACACCCTGGACTGCATCAATTGAAACCCCTGGAATCTTATTCAGTAGGTTGATGAAGTCATTGATGATGCCAATTGCACCATTGACCATGTTTTGAAGAATCATCAACACATTGGCTTTCATGTCACCCATGAAGTTCTGAATTCCAACACTTGCTGTCATAATGCCAAGCTTCAACTTATCCCACAGGTCAAGAACCCAATAGATGCCTGTGAAGAATCCTATCTTCACCCAATCCCAGGCGGTCAGGATGCCATTCATTGCAATCTTCCAGGCAACTTCAAGTCCACCAACTGATTGAACCCACTTGTAAATCATTCCGATAAGAACACCAATTGCAAGGGCAATCCAACCAATGGGATTGGTCAATAGTGAAACCGCCAATGCCCTATTTGCAGCCACTGAAAGCCATGTTACAGCGGTTGAAATACCTGTCATCACTGCATAAGCACCGACAGCAGCAGCTAACCCCCAAAAGATAGGTTCAATTGTTGACCAATTGTCATATATCCACTGTGCAGCAGTACCGACCGCCTGAATGATGGGGTCAAATGTTTGAAGAAAGGTATTACCAATGATTGTACCAACCTGACTGAATGTCATTGGCATCTGCTCAAATTGTGCATTGATGCTGTCTGTTGCAGATAGCATTGCATTCTTCACAATATCCGCTGTGATTTGTCCTTCTGATGCCATGTTACGAATCTGACCAATAGGAACATCCATGTAATCAGCTATTGTCTGAATGACATTAGGTGCAGCTTCAAAGACAGCGTTCAGTTCTTCACCCCTTAATACCCCTGAACCAAGTGCTTGGGTTAATTGTAAGCTTGCAGAAGCCATTTCCTGCTGACTTGCACCTGCTATAATGAACTGCTTGTTCAGGTTTTCTGCAAACATGATTGTTTCCGCATTGGAACTGAAAGCTTCACCTGCTCTTTGCCCAAGCTTTGAAACAACATCTGCTGTTTGCAGATATGATGCTCTTGACCTTTGTGCAGATGCAAAAATCATATTTTCAAGTTCTTCAACAGAACCACCATCATCAACAATGAGTGAAAGCCTTGCTTCTGTTTGGGTCATTGTGTCAGATAGGTTCATCAGCTTTTCAATCCCTTTCAGGGAAGCATAAGCACCAACTGCACCAAGAATCTTTCTTTCCAATCCACCTGCTGCCTTCGTTCCATTGTTCAGGGAATTATTAAAATCTTCTTGTTCTTCGGTGTTCCGTCTGATGTTTTCAATTGTTTCATTCAGTTCAATGTTCGCTGCATCAATCTTTTCCCTGACACCGCCAAAATCCATTTCACTAATAGCACCATCCGCTCTTGATTCCAAGGCTTCAAATGCACTTACTGTCATGCTCAACGCTTGGGTTATGTTCATGATAGGGGAAGTCATCATATCAGTAAGTCTTATTGCTGTTTGGATTGTTGCCATAGTTTACACCACCTTTCCTTGATATTTTTTATAATAGGAAGCATCCTGTGCTTCTTGATATACTCTTTCTGAACAGACCGCCTGGTTAGTTCCCATTTGACAAAGCAGTGTGTCAGTTCGGCAATCCTGCCCTTGTCAGGTGAAGCCATCTGTTTCTTTGCATTGACCAGTAAGCTGTTCAATGCATCATCTGACTGCTTCATAAATGTTGACATAAGACCAACAATGTCTGAACAGTAATCTGATGCTTTGTTGACATATAACCGCCCATCTTCGGTCAATGCTGCATATTTGTTGCTGTCATCACTTCCATCCAGGAAGGATAACCCTTCAATCCATTTCATCCGAACATAATTGAAGTTGACCACCCACAGGTTTTCATTAACCATTTGGATATTTGGATTCATTACTTTCACCGCCTTTTTATGACTTAATATTTTTCATTGCCTGAAAACACAGGCTTTTTCAAGGTTTCTGTTACTAACTTGTTATTAACACCCCAGTTTTTCATGAAACAGCACCTTCATTCATCAGCATTTTGTCAAGCTGTGCCAGTGCAGCGGAATGAAGTATGTATGTATACTTCAACGAATAATCAATATCAGATGCCACTTGTGGAAATGGCTTGTCCTGGAAGTAGCGACTTACAATTATTTTTTGATGCCTGACATCTTCCAAGCCTTTCACCAGGTCAACCATAAACCTTGTTTCTGTGGTCAAGGATTCAGCATCTTTAACCAGGGAATCCCTGAATTCGGTTATCTTGACCGCCAGTGATTCAGAACCATATAGGTTGTTGACTTTTGAAACCATGGAATCCCAAAGGATTATTTCTCTTTTCTGTGATTCCAATAGAAGCTTGGTTGTGTTGATACTTCCGATTCTTGCCAATCTCTCTTTTGCTTGCATGTGTTCCACCATCCTTCACAGTAATATGTTGTTCAGTTCAGCTTCAAGAAGCTGCATCTTTTCTTCCAGTTCAAATTTCCTGAATACTATGGATTCAACAGATGAAATTCTTGTGTCCTTGAATCTTTGCACCCCATAGTGATATGCAGTGCTGCATGTATAATCAAAGGTTTCAGCCAGGTCTTTGACCTTCTGCATCTTACCTAATGTTTTCAAGGCTCTATTCTCAATCTGCCTGATTCTTTCCCTTGTAATCATGAAGTCAGAAGCCACACTATCCAAAGACATGTTGTTTTTGTACCGCTTATAAATAATATCCCGACTTCTGCAATCCAGGTCATTCACTGCATCCCATATCTTGGGGTATGTGACTTGTGCAGTGACTTCTTCTTCAAGGTCACAGTCATCAGCAATGGTATCGCCAACAGTCAAGTCTTCTGTTCCAGGAATAATTGCATCAAGACTGGTAATAGTGACAGTTTCACCTGTATCAGTCTTTGGTTTATTCAGCTTGAATTCCCTGCACAGATGCCACTGAATTCTGTGGAAGGCATAGGATGCAAATGTTGCACCCTTATCAGGTTTATATGACTTTGCTGCATAGTAGAAGGCAAGAATGCATTCAGCTTCCAATTCTTCTTTTGTGGCTTGTCCTGCTCTGATTTTGTTGAACCATTTGTAAACCATGAAATGAATAATGCCTGTGTTGTTGCTTAACAGGTCATCAAACACTTCTTCATTTCCGTTTTGGTACTCTGTAACAAATTCTTCATTGGTCAATAGCTGTCACCCCCTTAATTGAAAATTTATCGGGTAATAACATCAACATGCTGAAAATACTGGTGTTTATGCTGTTTTTGTTACTACCCTGTTACTAACAAGCAAGGGAACAAGGTATTTTGCACCTGTTCCCTTGGGTTTTTGAAAGTTAATTTTCAAGTTGGGGATGTTTTTCCAAGGTGTTTTCATCACCTTCACCATTAAGCTTGTTTGAAATCCTGTCAAGTGTTTCAGCAAAGTCCAAAATGTACTTCTCATCATACATTTCCTGGTATCCATCCGTAAGGGTTGCAAACATCTGATTGTTGAAGATATATGTTTCACCTTCATATCGGGGATGCATGAACAGATTGTTTGCCATGGTTTCAACCTCATTGAATAGGTTCATCACAGCTTCCATCTTATTCAGCTTTCCAAATGTTCTTGGGAAAGTGGTATTGCCTGATGCATCAACCAGGGCATTCTTCTTTCCAATTGCCTTCTTAAACAGAAGCATTTGGTCATAGTCATCAAGGAAGTCTTTCAGGATAAGGTAAGCACTTTCATCAGTCAGGTCACTATCTTCAATCATCAGGAACTGCAAAGCATTTGCCACCTTTGCAGCATGGTCAGATGACCTTTCTGCCTTCTTGAAGTATTCAGGAATCATTTCCTTCTTTGCAGCTTCAATGATTGCTTTCAACTTCTTGTTAAGCAGGGAATCAACCACTTCCGCTTCTTTCCTTGCATCAGCAAAGTCTTTCTGTACCTGCTCACTGACAAATTCCTTCTTGTAGGTATTTATAGCACCTTCTGAAAAGAACTGTTCAACGGTATCCCTCATTGTCGCATTCATATTGTCATTATTTGTTCTATGTGCCTGGATAAGTTCTTCAATTTTCTTTTTAAGTTCAATTGCCATTTCAATCATCATCCTTTCAAATTCAGTTTATCAATCATGTTTTTGATTTCCTGGTCATGCTTCTGTTTTGTTTTGACCAACAACATCATTCTTTCACCATCTGACATGCTGACCTTCTTCAATCCACGCTGCTTGACCTTTGTTCTTCGCATCTGTGCCAATTCAGCCTGATTTGCCTTGATACGCAGTAATATTGCATCAATCTGTGGTATGATTCCATCAGGCATCAAACATCACCACCAATAAGGTTTTGAAGGGGGAAGATGTAAGGTTCACGAATTCTGATATTCATTGCTTTTGCAACTTCTTCCTGAATCATAGAATCATACAGTCCAATTTCCTTCACTGCTGCACCAACTCTTGTTGTCTTATATCCAACTGCAACCTTCACTGTATCTTCACCAGTGGGAAGATATTCCGCAGCAGTCTTGAAATTAAAGTTGGACAGGGCAACATCTTTGGTCAGCACCTGGATATTCACAGGATGAAAACCCTCTTTATCCTTGTAGTAGATTTCCGCAGGTGTTACATTCTTTCTTCTTGCATAACAGTCCATTTTGACACCGCCTTTCTTAAAATTTATTGTTCAATAAGTTCAAAGTGTTCATATTACTTGCTTTCCCAGTGTTTCTGTTACTAACCAGTTACTATTCATCATTTTCACATGCAAATGCCAACCTTTCTAACTGGTCAATGGTCAATCTTCTATAATCAACACCATCAAATCCCACAGTTTCCAAGATGGAACGGTGATATTGCTTTATAAGCTTTTGCATGTAGTCATCCAATGGTTCGTTATCTGTTGATTTTATTGCCTTAACCATCAAATCAACCAATACATCCAATTCAGATTCATTGACAAGTTTGACCAAGGCATTGAACATTATCACTTCATCTTCTTCACTGAATTCCATGTCATCAAAATAGACTGGACACTTGATGCCAGGGTTGAGTTTATGGAATTCATCCAAGCTGCTTACATCATAGGTTTCAATTTCAACCTTTTGGTTTCTCTTGGACACTTGTGATGTAACCTTAAAGCAGTTTTCATCCACCTGTTCAATGAACACAATGAACGGTTCATTACTTGGTGCTATTTTTTCAAGTTCTTCAAGCTTTTTTAATAATGCGGATTTTGCTACTACTCGTTTAATCATTGAACAACCTTCTTTCCAATTCAGCTATTTTCTGAATAATGTTTTCCCTTTCATCTGCGTTGATACCAAGTTCAAGAATTGTTCTTGCAGCAGATACCCTTGAAGAATCAGTTGCAGCAGGGTCAACCATAATGCTTCTTAACACTTCCAGTGATTCCATGCAGTAACCCTGTGCCTTATGCATTGTATCCCGAAACATACTATTTTTGACCTGATTGATGACTTCCTGAAATTCAGGCTCTTTTCTCAATCGGTAAATGGTAGACTTGGAAACTCTTGCTTTTTCAGCAGCTTCTTCATATGTTGAACAAGTCAAGATATGAATCGCTATGTTTTCCCTGTTCAGTTTTGCCATTCAATCACCACCTTTTTTCTAAAAATCATTCATTTTGGTTCAAATCCTTTCATCCTTTACTTATCTGCCCCCTGGTCACACTATGGCAATATGTAACCAGGAAGCTGACAAGCCTATAAAAAAGATGAAAAAAGAAGAAAACCAACCATCTATATTGTACAAGGCATCACCCTGAAAGTACATAGCAAAACACTATATATGGTTGTTTTTCTGAAAAATGACGGACATTAACACTATATGTAGTGTTTTAGGTGTAACAACTGTAACAAGAAAAACAGTATAAAAACAAGAACCCTTCTGCAAGCGTTTTAAGGCTCACAGAAGGGTTTTATCATCAAGGTATATGTAATCACCTTTTATTGATTAGCTTTCGCACATGGTCAACAGACAGCCCCAGTTGAACAGATATTTCACTTAACGATAAAGCACCGCTGTAATATGCATTCTGTGCAAATCGTTCCTTTGATTCCTGGTCAGGGAATTCTATGATATTCGGTTTCTTGTTGAAATAAAATGTTCGACCTGCAAAGCTTTCTATCAACTTTTGAACTGCATCTTCACCTATAACATCAATCATTTCATTGATTGAAACTGATTTTGACATCTTATCATCCTTTCTTAAAGTGTTTCGGTTTATGTTACGGTTCGACTTTTCAATGTGTAACACTCTAAAAGTCACTGTTTACAAGGCTTTCAGGATGTTTTTTGTTAAAATGTTTCGGTTGGTTACACATTATCTCTTATATACTTATTTTTTAGAGAAACAACAAATTTTAATGATTTTTGAAAACACTATATTGTTATTAAGTTAAAAGTAACCGCAACATGTGAAACAATCCAAAATTACACCCCGAAAACCCTTGTATATCAAGGGTTTCAAGGTGTTACGGTTCAAAAGGGTTGAACCGTAACAATGTGTAACTGAACCCGAACATTTTCACTTTTCAGCCTGTTCCACCATGTATTTCAGCATCAGAATATAGTCCTCATATGAAGCAGTGATGGCCCCTGAACTTGCACTTTTGATAACCTGCATCTTTTCTTCCGCTGATGCAGCTTCCCATTCCTCTGTTCCGATTACTGAATAAGGCTCTGCTTTGGTTTTCGGTTGTTTCAATTTGAAAAACACACGCTCAATCTTATCCCCAAACCTTTGTGGAATGGTCATGAAATCAAAATACTTGCAAAGAAACTTTGACAGTTCGTATTTGCTCATTGTTTTCAGACCTAAACCTTCGGAACAGTGGGCATACATATCATAAACTTCTGTGTTTGTTTTGCTTTCGACATGACCCTTTTGAATCATAACATCAATCAGAAGCAGGGCATCAAATTGATGTTGCCTGGACAAGATGATTTTTCTTCTTTTGCTTTCAGATAACTTGTCCAGTTCATTGTACATTATGTTCAACAGGTTGCTTGTAAGTTCATATCTTCTTGCTTTGCTCTTATCATCCATCATTATGCTTGCACCATCCTTTCTTTCTTAATTATCTGAACCGCTTCCCGAACATAGGCTTCTATGTAGTCCACCTTTGCAGCAATCAGGTTCATCTTATGCTTGGTTGAAAGCCTTCCCAGGACAAGGAAATACACTTCATCAGGTGTTATCCCATCAGGAAGTTCCAGTGAATCCATGATTCTCTTTATCCTCAATTGGTTCATGCAGCTTTCAACCAGGAATGCATACTGATGGATTGAATCCATTGAACCATCACTATGAAACCAAATTTCCCTTCCCAGGTTCAGTGACCTTAGAAATTCATTGCAGCGGTGAATCTGAAATGAAGTCATTAGGGGGAACAGGAAAGCTTGTCCACCATCCAATGTCACAACTACACCGACCTTTTCCAGTTTCATGTTCTGAATTCTTTCAACAGTGATTCTGCCGACATCCGCTGTGCCTTCAATTATCTTTGGTTGCCCTGAACCCTTACTTGTTTTAGGTGTTGCAGCACCTTGTTTTTGCTTTTTCATACTTTTTGACCTCACTTTCTTTTTATGAATAGAATTCTATTTCATCTTTCAGCCTGATAGTTTCCCAACCCAGGTATTTTCTTAAAATGTTCATTGCATCAATCAATGCTTTCACTTCTTCATAATAAGGGTTGTCCGAAAACTTCTTATACTTGCCTGTCCTCTGTTCTTCCATGAACCAATCCAGTGTTACTTCATAGTGTGGTTTCATTGCATCCAGTACATGGTCTACGGTAATCACATCCTTTCTTTAATTTTCAACCATGGCTTCCTTACCAAAGAATATTGGTATGGGGTTTTCAATACCAAGCACTTCAATCAAAATAGACAGTTCATTTGAATTGAAGCAGCCTTTGTTGATTTTGGTATTGAAAGTTCTTTCAGATATACCCATTCGCTTTGCCATTTCCTTTTGGGTAATCTGCTTTTCCTTCATCTTGCCTTTGATTTTGTTTGTATTCATCATCACATTCACCCCCTTTCAATGTTACTTATCAAGTAACATTATATACCATGGTCATTATTTCTGTCAATGCATAATAAGAAACTTTTTTCATATAATAAGAAAAATATGTTGCATATTAAGAAACATGTTGCTATAATTGAAGATAGTTAAGGAAACTTAACTGAATGAAAGGTGGTGAAGTAGTTGGGATTGAAAGAAAACATCAAGCATTATAGAACCAAATGCAATTTGACACTTGAAGAAGTTGCTAAACAGCTTGGTGTAAGTAAACCAACAGTGCAAAGATATGAAAGCGGTGTGATTCAAAATATTCCACCCGATAAAATCAAACAACTGTCCTTAATTTTCAATGTGACACCTTCGGAATTGTTAAATTGGGATGAAGAACTGAACCAAGGTGGTAAGTTAGCAGATGAAGTAAAGTTATTTGAACAAATTGAATCCACTTTTGGAAGTGGTGCTGCTGAATTGATTGAAATTTTTTCACAACT
>ENA-UOOM01003668-UOOM01003668.1-fermentation-metagenome-genome-assembly--contig:-NODE-3668-length-10859-cov-5.704739_pt1 | contig 10859 bp, 13 predicted proteins | sample MGYA00245781_ERZ724031 | MGnify/ENA primary metagenome ERZ724031 (study PRJEB28704, sample SAMN03018317) | fermentation metagenome | biome: anthropogenic terrestrial biome; feature: soil; material... | reverse complement strand
AAGTCAAGTCAATTAACCATTTGGGGATAATATGTTATCCCGAACTCACGTTAAGAGGCCGTCCCCAAAAGACGGCTTCTCTTTTTTTACCTGGTGACGAGGCAAGATAGCGCTCAATGTCGCTGCTCAATAAGGAAAATCATTCCAGAATAAGTAATTCCACCTTCCTGAAGTCGACGGGGTGGCTTTCGCTTTGTAGTGAAATCGTCCCCTTGTGTAACATCTTGTCACCTCCATTCAACTCAATCAGCCGTTCATAGGTAGCATCCCGCTCATCCAATTGTGGATGGTTGTAATGCAGCACGGTATCACCATTTATTACGTGATAGATCACCTCATTGCCTCTGACTTCGATTTCTGCTGTAACCCAGTCATCACCGAAGAAGAGTCCGGAAGTGGAGTTGATACAATGCTCCAGCCTTAGATCACCATTCATTACAATATTGGTGCCGGGTGTACAGACGTTCATATTGGTCCTTTCAACCAGCGAGTCGCTTCCCAGAAGCTGTACCTCCACCGAGGTGGGAAAATCCTGATCGAACATCATCGTCTCGGGACGCTGACCATGAACCATGACACCGGAATTGCGGTAAGCCCATCCCTCTCCTCCGGGACACTGATCTCCCACGAAGCGATACTCTACCCGCAGCTTGTAATGCGAAAGTTCATCCTGATAAAAGAGGTGCCCGAAACGTCCATCGAATTGATCATATTGATCATAGCGGACCTTGAGCAATCCATCTTCCACCCTGAAGGTATTACCGAAGTTGTCACCTGCTTCATAGCCGGTGATTTTGGGTGTCCATCCGGCCAGATCCTTTCCGTTGAAGAGTGAAATCCATTCGCTCTCAGCACTCTTCTGTCCGCAGGCGGTCATCATCAGGAGAATCATGGCACAAAAGATCAATAAAAGATTCCTTTTCATCGTTACAATATTACTTGCTTTTCATTATCATTCACACTCCCGACAAAGATACAAAACAAACGCAAAAAATCCCGCTTTAGATCGAAGCGGGATTCCTTAAATGGGTTCGGGTGCGAGGGTAACCCTTTCAACAATGCATTCTTGATCGCCTCCTTCGACAGTTTTTCGTACAGAAGGACCAATCGTAGCAGTACATTTCTTTTTTTCGTTTCCATCCGCTCCTTGGCAACACCACAGAAACCGGCGGTAGGAACGGTCACGTCGTCACCCGGACGTCTACTGGCCGGGTGGCTGAAGAGTATCTTTCATCTGCCTTCAGATTCTTCGGAGAAGGTGATGAAAAAGTCTTCCCGCATAATTCCATCGGTCACTCTCAATATTTAATATTGCCTCGGATTACATATATTGCTAAATTTGCAGCAAATCTTCTTAAGATTTCATGCGGATTGAAGAGGATTGAGATATCACATACAGTAAAGATTCCGTAAAAATGATTGGAAAGTTTCCTTGTATTTTACTATTTATTGCCTTTCTCGTATTGGGATGCGGGAAACCGTCAGATAACCTGGCAGATTACTCTTCCGTAACCGTTCATTTTTCCGGACAGGAGGTGGCAGATTTGCAAACGTTGTTACATTTGTTTGAAGAGGAAATCGGTATTCAGTCCGGTGCTTCCGTCAAGGCGAAATCTGAGGCCTACACCATGTTTAACAAACAACTGGTGGATTTTATGATGTTGGAAGGCCCAAAAAGTTTTCCACTATCCATCCAAGCGCGTACAAAACTGCTGGACGCACTCCATATCGGGACTTTTCGTTCCATTTGGGTTACCGGTATTTCTACTTCCCGTGACACATGCGATTGCAAATTGATTTCAAGTTTGACAACAAACAGCAAATTTATCGATTTTCTAGCCGACATGGGAAAAGAGTTTCCACAACTGGCAGAGCTGCATACCGACCTACAAAGGGCAGGAGATATGACACCGGCCTACATTTCAACTGTTTTTCTAAACTTTGAACAGCTAAACACACAAGACCCACGCACACAACTTGTATACGTAATCAGTTGCTTGTCGTGGGGAATGAAGTGGGAGTAAATGATTATGAAATATGTTTGAAGAGCTATTTCTCTTGCATTGCCCTAAAAAGAAAAACCCTCTAATAATCAAAGATTATCAAAGGGTTTCCTTAATTTATTATTCATCCTCAGTAGCACGGCCGGGAATCGAACCCGAATCTAAAGTTTAGGAAACTTCTATGTTAAGCCTCTGTTTCAATTACTTATGCTATACTTTGATATTATTATAGAAATTTTGTAGAAAAGCGGATCAAAACATGATTTTTTACCGCAATTCTTAAGACAAATATAAACAAAAAAAGTAACCCACACTATTTTCACAAACGGTGTGGGTTGATTAACAAATAAAATTAAATTTACAATTCATAAACACATAAAAACACAAACATAAAACCCGAAAATCAGAATTTATACTTTATCTTGAATTGATGCGAGTTATTATCAAAGTTAAGGTTTTGGTTAAAACCATACTCAAATCCAATATCATGATAAAATATTCCACCTCCTAAAATAACAGATCCGTTGGTATCATACCCCCCACTTAAAAATGGTGTCCATGTAGGCTCTATTATCTGCTTTATTGTTTCAACTTTTGTAACTGGCTGATAGTCTATTCCTATGTTTTTTTGTTTGTTGTATTGCACAACTGAGTTAACTGTCAGCTTTCCCTGTTCCTTGTTATTGAAAAAAGTATGTGAGTAGGATCTTTCCATCATATAATCATTTACTACCCCTACTGTATCAATAATGAAAACGGTATCTCTGATTGTCTCACCCGGAACAATAACTTTTTCACCGGGTACCAGTTTTTCGTTTATAATAGTATGAGTTTCTTTTACCGGAAAAGGATAAGGAACATCAATTTTAACAGGATCTGATTGTCTATATTCGATCGTGTGATACTCTTTAACGATCTTGTTTCCCCTACCGATAAAGAAACCAACCACTAAACATATTATTGCAGTTGTTATATAGCCTTTATATTTGCTGATCGTTTCCATGCTGTCAATTATTACTCTGAAACTGTTCTTTTAACCCATCCAAAGAAATATTTCTTGTTCATCGGTCGAGCCTCCGAAATATTCACATAGTGTTTGATCCGTTCAATTTGCAATTTTGCCTTATAACCAGTTTCGGTATCAACTGTAACAGTGTCGATCTTGGTTATAAATATAGTATCCGGGATCAATTTAATGCTATTCACACTGTCTCTTAAAGCAATTATTTCTTGCTTAAGCATCTCATTTTCTTTTCTACATTCATTGTCAATAGTCTTACATGTAGATAGAATCAGGATCGTTAATATAATAATGAAAAAATGTTTCATGCTAAACTGTTTTGATATGCGAGTAATTCCTCACTCATTTTGCCAGTCTCTTTATGACCTGCTGATCTTTGTGCAATCTTTAAGGCTCTGTTTACCCCTAAATTCACACACTGATCATAAATTTCATTTGCTATTTGCTGACTTTTTATTTTATCACCCCAAAACACATCCCAATAATACTTTTTGTAGAATCCGGGTATCATATTTTGTAGCTTTTGGTTGGTTTCAAGGTTACGAGGAAAATTTGGTAATGTTTTATGAAAATCAACTATTTCCCAACCCTCCCATTTTGGATTTGCTTTTCTTGCAATACCTTTATACGTTTCACCACCTAAATCGTCCGGATCATTCACATATCCACCCTCAAAGGGTTTCGTTCTGTTATATGCTATAAGGAAATCAGCCATTATTCAGTAATTTCAGGTGTAAGTATATTGATGGAATCTTTCAATTCCCAAATGATGGAATCTCTGTGATTGATTGAATCGTACTTTGAAACCATTTCTTGTATAACCCTTTTTTTTAAATACTCTATGCTTTCAGCTTTACCCTGACCGACCAATATTAAATAATGGTTATAGAGAAGGGATCCGACTAACATTGTTAGTATAATGTAAAATAGTGCATCAATCCACCTTTTCTTTTTCTTTGCTATCATGATCAAAATCATCAGGCTTTCTAAGTCCAAATCGAGCCAACATCATGTCTAAAATCTGAACTGTCAAAAGCGAATAAATAAATTTTAATGATCTGCTTTCCGGAAATATCTCAATTGAATTTCTTACAATATTGACCAAATACCAGTAGCAAAATATCCAACTTAAGAACTTAGAGGCTGTCTCTGCCAAATCTATTTCGTTATAAAGTGACAGAGACATGTTTACGATAAAAACAAGCGCAAAAAATAATCCGAACAACATGCAACCACCAATAGCTTTCTTTAAAGAAAAATCTCTGCCATGTACGAATTGATCATTTTTAAAACCTATGAAAAAATTTAAGGTGAAAAAAAACATCATAACAATGATTGGAACTCTAATAGGTGTGAATATACTTAGCAGTATCAGCCACGATATTTTAATAATTTCTTCAAGTTTATCCCAAAATGAATTTATCATGATGTTTTCTTTTTTGTAAATTTCGAACAATACAAAGATAACAAAGTGTGTTCAATAAACACGTTCTTATTTAAAAAAAATAACAAATAATTATCTGTTTCTGCGATGTTTACTCTTTTTGTAACGATCAAAGTTTTCTACATCAACATCTGTTACTTTTGATTTAGGGCTTCTAAAAACGAACCCGGTATTTAATCCATATTGTACAACTTTTACAATGGCTCTGAATGGGAACTTTGCTTTGTCATTTGTCACTACATCACTTAATTTTTTGCTACTTGTAAAGAAAGCTGAACGGCTTGACCCCTCACCATACGAGATGAGGGTTCTTATACCGTTTTCAGTCTCTAACTTTTTTGCACCTGTGAAAATCTCTACTTTGTTGATTACTTCATCAATGCTTGAATAGTCGCAATCGAAACGTTCATCATATTCATCACCTTGATTGAGGCTTTCATCAAAATCAATTACATTATTCATTGTCCAGTGGTACATTATTGATTGCACAATCCCCCATCACCATATTACGGAGATTAATTCTATGAAGTAAAAATGCTTCATACGGTTCTTTGTGCTCCTCTGAAAGAAATCCCAACTCAGCACTGTTGAACTCATTCAAAAGTTTTGATTCTTTTTCAAGAGGATAATATGATGCAAGTAATTCAGCAAAGATATTATCGGCGTTTTTCGCAAAATCACATCTGAGTGAATCATAACGATACATTTTATCAGCATTTTTATCATCAGCAATGACTGTTATACTCCCCTGTTCATCTTTTAAAACAGATACTTGATAAACGTTGTGATTGTAAAGAAATGATCCACGACCATTATTCAGATCATGAAAAGTATTAGGACGTTTCTCTGAGAGTAACCCCAATGATAAGTTGTTTTCTTTTTTCATTATTAATGCAATTTTTTAATATGTAATTTTTATGAGGTTCAGAACATTTAATAATCCATCCATACTCAGATGGAAAATGAACTTTAAAAGTGTCTAAATCTCTGATATTGTTTTCTTTCTTAACTCTAACATACTTTTTGTAAAATCTTTTTAGGATGCTTTTCCTCAAAAGAATGTTGTAATGGTTCATTTTAAACCCTACAAAGTCAATACTCCTTTCATCTACATCAAAGATCTGCCAGTCCTTTTTAATGGTTAATTTTAATTCGGCACCTAAATACAACCCGATCATGTCAAGATAATAATGTAGTTGATCTTTATCATGATGCAATATCACCATATCATCCATGTAACGGAAATAGTATCTTACGCCCAACTCTTCTTTCACCCAGTGATCAAAATATGCTAAATACAAATTAGCAAGGTATTGACTTGTATAATTACCAATTGGCAATCCTTTTTCAAGTCCGTTACTATCAATTATCTTATCTAATAATCTTAAGAACTGTTCATCAGCTATCCGGTAACGTATTATTCTTTTCAAACATGCATGATCTATGTTATCATAGAACTTTTTCACGTCCATTTTCAAACAATACTTTGTACCCCGAAAATCATTGTTTAATGCTTTGGTGACATCATCAACACATTTATGAATTCCACGTCCTTTGATGCAAGCATACGTAGTATTAATAAATACTTTAGTCCACGTCTTTTTCATTACGTTTATTATGCAATGGTGAACAATCCTATCCGGATAAAAAGGTGCAATCATTATCTCCCTTTCTTTCGGTTCAGTAACAATTTTAATACGGTAGCCTCCCGGTTGATAGCTTTCATCTTCCAGTGAGTTATAGAGTTTTTGCATGTTCTCTATTATATTCTCATTAAATTTCTTTAATTCATTTGTTTGTTTTTTACCCTTTTGGGCTGAATGTTGAGATTTAATCAGATTCTCAGTTGAAATTAAATGTATATACAGATTTTTCAACCTTTTACTGTTCTCAGGCTTAAACTCACAATCCTCGAAATCTTCATATTCGTAAAATCGTGTGTCCTTGCTGTAACAGTAACCGTATTTTGTTTTTATAATTCCCATTGTGCCGTTAGATCTTTCAGAGCGTTCAATTACTTACTAACACTGATTTTACTACACTATATTTTTTTGCCATGAGGCAAGGTCTTGATGGCTTAAACACATATTTCTTTTATTAATTTAATCTTGTAACGGTATAGGCGGAACCCATTGTTCGCATTCGAATTCGACGACCGATTATTCGTATTCAGATTACCGAACCCCGCATTCGCTCCATTATTCGCATTCGCAGAAAACAAGGCACCGAACCACCAACCACCAAAAACCCAATATCTTTATTTTAAAAATCCCCCGTTGACCGATGACCGCTTTTCGCTAAAAACGGCACAGGCGGAACCCAGAGTACGCAGGCGAATACGACGACCGAGAAAGCGTATGCAGAAAACCGAACCCCGCAAGCGCTCCACTATGCGCAAGCGCAGAAAACAAGGCACCGAACCACCCTGTAACAGCATTTCCGGGCTGATAGTAATAGTCACATGCACCACTATTAGCACTACCACCAACTGATTGAGGGAATGAATAGCCTTTGTCAGAATGGCTTAATTGCAATATGTAACCATCTGATTTTGGTATATTGGCAATAGGCAAATAACCGTCAGGAACTGTAGTTGCTGAATCAGAGTGTGAAGTAAACTTAGTTGGATCTTCACAAACGTATGCTACAGATAGATTTTTGTCTGTAACAGATGAGTGATGAATTAAAACATCATCAGCTAACATCCACAAATACTCATAAGGATTTTCAAAACCTCTGTAAGATGCAATTTGAACGACCTTATCAACACCATTAAAGTTTTTGATAGTGTAATTAACCCTACCTGTATTATTTCCCAGTGTTGCAGTAACTCCATTTGGCGCAAACGGATTATAAGCTCCCCATGCACTCCAATCAGCACCTAAAACAGCTGATCCACTCCCTAAACCCCCCTGTCTGAATCCATCAGCAGTTAAGGTTTCAATATACGTGTCCTGAGAATGTAAAGATGCATATTCACATCTTTGTAACCATGCAATCTCATTGTAAGCCCTGTATGCTCCATGATGAGTGCCGTTTTTGCAATATGATCTTACAGTGTTTTTTGCTACAGAAGTACGTGCAACTCCTAATTGAGAATTATATGTACCATCTTTAGTGGCATCATTACTCCCACCTCTGAATTGTGGTGCATTTGCTGTTAATTCAACAATTCCGTTTACATCTCTTTTGATGTTGTTCCCATCCCATAACAGGAAGCATCCTGAAACGGCTGTATTGGTTGTATTGTCAACAGTTCCGTACCAAGGTGCAATAGCTTTGCGCTCCATTTTGACGAATCCGGGTAAAGGATATTCCGAATAAGCCCGAATCCACTTTGTACCCTGAATTTCCATCCTGAAATAATACTCAGGCTTTTCCAACATAACGTTACCATCAGTTGAATCAATAATAGCATTTGATCCACTTTCTCTTAAACGGCTATCGTTTTGGTGCAAATAATATTTGACCGAGCCATCGAGATTTTCGACATAACGTCTTATTTTGTTTTGAATTGGTAGTGATCTATGTAGATCTAAATTACCCACTCTTGTCAACTTGTAATCACTTGAAAGAAAATCTCCTTGTACACCGTACCAGTGATCATAAGGGAATGTAGGTTTTGTGCTACCTGAACCAAATAATAATCCCATTTATTTGTAATTTTTTAGTTTAAAAATCTTTATTCACAAATATAGCAAATATATGTGTTTATCAAACACGCTATTTGCGAAAAAAAATAGACCGCCCTCCTCCACCTATAATAATTTAAAGCAGAAAATTAGTGATAAGCAGTGCAACCACTAACCCAAAAACGCCCCCTACTGTTGTAGCGATTGTGTCCAAAGGATCAGCAAATGATTTTTTATAATACTTATCGTAAATCTCTTTGAATACACCGGCTAAAATAGCCGTTACAATTCCCAACGTTGGATTGATCAAAAGCGCAATTAAAAGCGCAATCGCAAATCCGGCAATCAAATGATACAATTTGTCTTTCCCTTTCATAGAAAATAGTTTTTAAAAATTATTACTCAATATTGAGGCTTATAAATTCCTCTATTTCATTAATACGATCCCTCATAGCTTGATTTTCTAAGTGAACCGATTGTATATCATACGGCAATTGCATATCTAACAGTTTTGCCTCCATGCATTTAGTGACCTTGTAGTCATTTCCAGAGAGTTTTTCCTTAAGATCATTTATTTCCTTTTTGAATTTTTGGACATCGAATAATTTTATATACTCATAAGCGATATGATCTCCGGCATCATATGGTTGCAAGCGATAAATGTAATTTTCTTCACACTCACTTAATTTCTTTTCATCTATAGGATCTACAGGCTTATAGCCATTTTTGGCATACTCCGTTATTTGATCCTCAACTGTAACGGTTCTATGTTTAATTTCATCATTATCATCTCTATATGATTCAACATAATCCCTGAGTATCTTTGAAACTAAATAAAGTCCATCCTCTATATATCCATATTCGACCATAATATCCATATTTTAAAATCTTTGTTTTGAAACTGTCCAAATCTGTTTGTTTACTCCACCAATACTGTATCTTGCGAAAACAAAAGTTAGCATATAACCCTCATCGCAATCATAAGATGTGTTTATTGATGAATCATCATAAATATCCTGACCGGTACGTGTCCAAAATTTCATTGCACCCTGTCCCATCTGTTTAGCAATTACAATTTGCCCCTCATAAGCATTATTCGGTAAATAAACAGGCTTTGTAACACCTGTATTTGTTATTCCACAAACAAATGCGGCTGTATCTTCTAAATAAACATAAGATCCTGAGGCATCATGAATGTAAACAGTATTGAGAAATAAACCATTTGCTCTTAATCGATCAAAATAACCTCCATAGTGTGGTGCATTGCCGGCATTTGAAGATCGACCATAAACACCGGCAACGAGTGTATCAGGATCTCCCCACGACCACGAATTGTTTACAGTACCCCCAAATCCAAGCCCCACGATAGCCCCATAGTGAGTGAACCCACTTGATGCGGGTAAAGCATTTGTCCGAGGTCTGTTTGAAAAAATTCCGGATGCTGAAATATATGAAACCCCATAAGAATTTCGAGCCTCAACTACCCCTTGTGAAGCATTGAACTTGAGTGTTGAATTCCCTGTATCGAGAGAGTAATCTCCACCTGAGGATAAACTTTCAATCAGTATTTGAGCCATTGAAGCATCCAATGTTATTTTATTCCCGGATGTACTCAAAGTAGAAACGATCTTTCCACCTTGCATAAACCAATCACCTATATTTGCGCCCTCAGCTAACAATAGATTGGTTGCTATTGATTCAAATTCTGCTCCGAAAGTGTTCCAATACTCTGTGTTGGTTGGAAGTTTACCTGAAAATGGACCAACATCTATTCTTGCAATATAATATTGTCCGTTATATTTTACGGCATCAACTCTGTTTGCAGTTCCATAGTAATTAATACTACTCCCATAAACACCTCTATAAACTAATACCGGACTTTCACCTTTTGCTCCTGGTGCTCCATCCAAAGGTTTAATCCTTATTGGTGTACTCCAATTAACAAGTAACGCCCCGGATCCTGATTTTTTAGCTACAATCCACCAAACATATTCTAACGCTGTAGTATCTGGAACTGTAGTTGTCCAGCCGTTCGGCTCCGCAACATTATTAGTCAAAGATGGAGGTGTTGATGATGATGTGTTTTTTGCATAGCGATATTCAAAATAATCACCTGTATTACCCTTATCTCCATACGCTCCAATTACAACCGGGTCTGTGTTTAAATAAGTGCCATCTGTATACTTTATAAGTTCATAATTCCATAAATACTTATTTGTATTAGTGATTATTGCCTCGCTTGGGTCTGTTTTCCATCCGGGTGTATAATGTGTAACTCCTGTATTTACACTTGAAGCCATATAGAACTCAGTGATCTCGCTTATACCCCTACCATCTTTGCCATACGTGCCAATTATTACAGGATCAGTGTTAACAAATGATCCATCAGTATATTGTACAGATTCGTAATTCCATAAATACTTATTTACTGCTGTTAATGGTGCGTCAACTGGATCTGTTTTCCAACCCTGAGTGTAGTGAGTTATACCGGTGTTTAAATTGGTTGCTAAGTAAAACTCAGTTACATGATATATTCCAACACCTGTTCCCCCTTGTATTTTTAAAAGCCAATAAGTGCCATTTGATGGTGCTATACCAGTAATTGGGGCTGTGTGGTTCTGCCTGTATACATTAATTGAACCGTTATACTGATATGAAACTTCATCACCTGGGTAATAAGTATATGATGGGTTGTAAAGCCCCCTGTATGAACCTATATCCGACAAATCTCCTGATTGTGACAACACCTTTACGTTTCT
>ENA-UOOM01003667-UOOM01003667.1-fermentation-metagenome-genome-assembly--contig:-NODE-3667-length-10859-cov-9.823769_pt1 | contig 10859 bp, 5 predicted proteins | sample MGYA00245781_ERZ724031 | MGnify/ENA primary metagenome ERZ724031 (study PRJEB28704, sample SAMN03018317) | fermentation metagenome | biome: anthropogenic terrestrial biome; feature: soil; material... | reverse complement strand
GGCATCCGTCTTTTTCAGAGAGTAAAAAGGATCGCGGCGCAGCGTGGAATCCTTGCGATAATCTTGTTCCATGAGATATTCCAAATAGTGAGGAATAAACCATTCCTTATAATGATCGGATACAAAACAGGCTTCGTTGTTGATGTCTTTCAACAGCCGCGCATCCACATGGCGGGCGATAAAGCGGCGGGCGCTGTCGGCATCGAGGCGGTTGATTTGTGTAAAAGCGAACTTCATATACGCGTTTAAGAAGAGATTATCCAGCCGCGTCATTTCAGCGAAACAGGAAAAATACGGATCGTCGCCGAGGTCGCTGCCGAAAGCTACCTGATAAATCGAATCGGTAAGCTGTTGTTCGCGTTGCAGATAGGTGAAGAAATCATCTTCCTTCAACGCATACCATTCGGAGGAGTCGTTACGGGCGATGCGTTCGGCTGTAAGAAGTTGTCCGTAACGGTTGCTTTCACTGCCTTTCCCAGTAATCTTCGTCGTTTTGAGCAACGTACCGAAATCGCGCGCATTGCCCGTAATGGTCAGTTCGTATCCGGGAGCGACATAAAGGTCGTTCAATTGAATTTGGTTTCTTTGGATATTCGTTTTCTGCGGACGGGCGATCCGGTGAGTCTTCAGATAAAACCTCCCCTCGGCGTCCAACCGGATGGTATCGACAACACCCTTACCGGGAATATCTTGGAAGAAAATATACAACTCGCGTTCGGGACAATCGGCAAACTGTCCCTGTAAAACAAGGGGAGGCGGCTGCTGCGGCCAAACGTTCGTCGCGACCATCGCCATCACAAGCGCTAAAAAAATAAATCTTCTCATTTGCTTATTTGCTTATTTACTTATTTGCTCATTTGCTTATTTGCTCATTTGCTCATTTGCTCATTTGCTTATTTGCTCATTTGCTCATTTGCTTATTTGCTCATTTGCTTATTTGCTCATTTGCAAATTATCATATTTGTATCGGAGACGGGGGCAGTTCCCTTCGAAAGGGAAGGAAACCGCACGAGGTTGCTCCTCTCACCGGCTATTTATACTCATTCGGACAACTCTTATTTTTTGTCGGATTCATTGTCTATCCTTATCTTCTTATTGTAAAATCATAATCAACAATTCACTATCAGCCAAGTCGTCATACAGTTCCTTTAGCTTTTCCTGTTGCGTCGCCGGGAATGATGCGAAACCGGGAGAATCGATCATCTCTTTTAATCGGATTTTAGTGTAAGAAACATATAACTTGTCTTGGTAAACCCTCATATTTTCAGCCAATACGGGGATGGCTCCGGGCACGCTGTTTTTTAACGTGAACACTTCAGGAAATACGGCGGATGGAATGGAATATCTTTTTTGACTCTTCTTGTCGTAATAGGAATAGAAAAATTTCACGGAGCCATTCTTCCTGTTGTTGGGAGAATCATAGTTTTCCGTATGAATAGTAAAAAGGAAATCATCCGTTTCCAATATCGTGTTGATAAATATTTTCCCTTCTTTATTTCCCCTGAGGGCGGTTTGCACATCCGGCTTTTTGCTTCCCGTATTAAAAATAAATGCCGGAGTAAGCCTATTTACACTTACCCGATAAATGGTATCGTTGTAAGCCTGACGCATGGTAAGGCGGTCGTTGTAATAGTAGAAATCGCTCGTTTCGGGGTTCGTGCCCATGCCTTTGTCGGATGTCGGCAAGGAGTTATAATTCATAAAACGGCATAACGTATCGCCTTTGATATCGAACGAATGCATCATGGAATAGCGGTGTGGAATGTAAGCATTATACATAAATCCTACGTATGTGTCGGGCGAAAGCAGCATGGGAAGCCCAAAGGAGGCCGGCCGTGTTAAATAATTTTTTCGCAAAGCAATATTGTGGAAATGGAACAGCGCCTGCCCATCCATCAACTTTACCGTAAGGCAATTATCTTCCAACATAGAAAAACTATAAATCTGATCGGTAGCGGCATTCCATGTAATGAACACGCGATTGTTATTCCTATCGTATCTCGGCAAATCTCTTTTGGCGACAATAGTATAACTATAATTCCCTTGCCGGTCGTAACAATGATAACCGAAAAAAGAATCCCCGGCGACTATTTTATCTCCGCTCAAAAAGACCGATGAATTGAAGCCCCGGCCACTCGACATTCCTCCTCCTTCATAACTATACTCAAAACGGGCATTTCCTAAAAAGCCGATTCCCTTTTCCGCCAGCGGATGCTTCAATTTTACATATCCGGCTTTCGTGTAGAACCGGTTTACATCCAACTCGTTCTTTTCCGCCTCCGTTTGAAGGTCGATCACTACCGGAGGATGCTGAGGATCGGCTCTCCGGGACTCTTTAAATTTTATCCCCGCGTGAGGAATAATGGTATCCAACGTTTCTTCCGTCGCATACCGTTCTTCCAGTTTGACCGTATCTTCTTTCCGGTCGCCCAACGTTTGTTTCTTCTCTTTGCAGGAAAACGATAACAGGCATGCAATTCCTATCAATACATATATCTTTTTCATAACTTTTCTATTTATTCTGTCCGTAACGATGCGACCGGGTTCTTTTGCGCGGTCAGATACACCTGTATGGCGATCACAAGAAGCGTGATGAGCATAATCAGCAAGGGGATGGCGATAAATATCCATCCCGTCAAAGAAGTACGGTACACATACCCTTGCAACCACTTGTTCAATACCAGGTAACACAGCGGGATGGAAATGGCCGATACCACTGCTGCCACTTTCAGGATATCCCGTGAAAACAGTTTCACGATATGCCTTATCTTTGCGCCGTTTATGCGCCGGACGGCAATTTCTTTGGTACGTTTTTCTATCATGAACGACAGGATGCTGACGATTCCCATCAAGACCAATAGAAATGAAATGACCGAAAAGGCCGATAAGACGCCGGCGGTACGCAATTCCACTTCATACATCTCCCGGTATTCGTCTTCCACCGTATGGTAGATAACCGGCTGGTCTACATAATCGGGTTTCATTTCCTTATATTTCGCTAAGATATAATCGAGCGTCGCCTTTTTATCTCTTCCGGTTGTTTTGACATATACGTTAAAACTCGCTTCGGGATTAAAACTAAGGATAAGGGGACTGATGGGTTCCCTCAACGGCTTGAAGTTGAAATCTTTCACCACACCAATGATCTTCCCTTTATATCCTCCTCCGTAATGAACCGTTAACCCGATAGGATTATCGGTTCCAATCAGTTTTTTAAACGATTCGTTAATGACGAGGCCGAACGAACTTTCATCCCAATCGCCCCACCATTTCAAACCGGGCGGGATAAATTGTCCTTGTATGACCTGAAGTCCGAACGTGTTGGCATAGTTATGGTCACAAAAAATCTGTGTGAAAGGCATCTCTTTCGTGCCTTCCTTGCTGCCCGTCCAACTTATGCCACTGTGATTATACGAACTGTTATACGGCGCCGACAAAGCGATAGAGGCATCTACGACATTGGGGTTTTCCTTCTTTATGACCTGTATGAAATCTTCGGCCCCATACCACAACGAGGTTTCCAACACAATGATATTCTTCCTGTCCACACCCGTTTCGGCATTAAAAACCGCATTGATTTGTTTATAGATAAATACGGTACAAATCAATACCGAAATGGAAAGGAAGAACTGCACGCCGACAAGCGTTTTCCTTAATCCGTTTTTAGAACCGGTCTTCGATCCGCCTTTCATAATCAGCATAGGCGAAAAAGACGACAGGTAAAAAGCTGCATATCCGCCCGAAAGTACCGTCACCGCCACGCAAGTAAGGATCGCAATAAGGATGGTTCCGAAATCGAATTTCAATGCGATACGGGTGCCCATGATCTCGCTGAAAGAAGGGAACAACAGTTCAACCAATATCAGCGAAATAAGCAGCGCGATGAACGATAAAATAAACGATTCCAATAAAAACCGCGCTACCAATTGCTTGCAATCGGACCCGAAGACTTTACGAACGCCTACTTCTTTCATCCGGTTCAACGAACGGGCAACCGATGTATTGACATAACTAATGACCGCGATCAACAGGATCAGCAACACGGCAACCGAAAAGAAATAGATTTGCGCCGGGCTCCCGAAGCTATGGTCGGTGACTTCCTTCGGCGAATGAAGGTGCATATCGCGGATAGGTTGCAACTTGAGGGTGTTTTTTGTTTCCCTCGTCGTCGACAAAAAACGCTTCATCTGTTTTTCGAAATCAGGTGTTATGTTGGCCCCTTGCTTCAACTTGATATAATGCACTCCCCCATAGAATTTTTCGTCTCGTAAAGTAAGGACATCAAATGTGACATGACTGTTTTCCGGCATTTTTACCACAGCCGAGATGGTGTAGTTGAAATCACCTTTTTTATCGAATTGGAGCGTTTTACCTACCGCCGATTCATTGCCGAAAAATTTCCGGGCCGCTTTTTCCGAGATAATGCTCCCATGGCTTTCGACAACGCCCTCGGGCGAACCTTCCACATACTCGTAGGCAAACATTCGTAAAAATTCCTCGTTGGTAGAAAGCACCTTTGCCATGATTCCGTCTCCTTCCTTGCCTTCTATTGTAAGAGGCAATTCCTCCCAACTTGTAAAAGTCGAATATTCGATTTGCGGAAAAGTATTTTTCAATTGAGTATCTATGGCAGGGCGGACGGTTGCTTTGTAATGCAGTCCGTCGGTGCGGTTTTCCTCTTCCATTATCCTGTAAATACGCTCCGATCCGGGATAGCATTTTTCGTAACTGAGTTCAAAGCGTATCCAAAAGAGGAGCAGGAAACAACAGGCTATGGCAATCGATAAACCGATAATATTTACCGTCGAATAGCCCTTATCTTTCAGGATATTCCTCCATGCTGTTTTTAAATAATGTACGAACATATCGGTTTGTTTTTTTCACGTATCCGCCAAACGGCGCGAAGCCGTTTAACGGAAGCGGGGACTATTCTCCCAACACTTTTTTCAATTCCTTTTTCATCTCGTCCACACCGGGGAAGCCGACGGAATGGAACGTCTGATCCCCCTCCTTATCCAACACGATATAGGTCGGTACACCTTCAGCCTTCAACGTCCGGCCAAGATACCCCCAGTTGGCATCGCTCATGCGGTAATGATAACCCTTCAGGTCGGGAATCATATTCCGCCACGTGCCCTCGGGAGAATTTTCGCCCGCCAGATACACGTACACCAGTCCGCTGTCGGCCAGTTGCGCCTTTAACGGCGCCATCTCTTTGTTCGCCATCCGGCACGGGCCGCACCACGTCGCCCAGATATCCACCAGCACCGCTTTTCCCTTAAACGGCTTCATCATTTCGGTGAAAAGGTTTTCATCCGCCGCCGCAGGCATATCGAGGATGGTATAGCCCGTTTTCTTTTTGTTTTCTTCAATCACAGCCAGCAGCTTATCGTTTTGAAGCAACAGTTCTTCACGGATAACCGCCGGGAAATCGGACAAGGTCGCTTTTTGCTCGTCGGTCAGCGGATAGAAATCCACCATTTTACGACTTAGGGCGTTGGCTTTTACCAAATCCAACAGAAAACAGTCGTTCGTGTTCCAGACTTTGGAAAGGAACTGTGCTCCCATCTGTTTTTGCATGATTGCCATTTGATCGTCGGAGGTCAGGTATTTATTGACTACCAAGGCAAGCGAATCGATATACGGAAACACTTCGCCTTTCTTTTTTATAGAGAGATAGGAGTCTACCAAGTTTTTCTCATCCTTCGTCAAGCGCTTATCGGCGGCAAGCTGGCTGAACAAAGCCGTATCGTCCCTTTTGGCAGGTCCGGCATAATTCAACATCATCGGTATCTGCCCGATGCTTGCCGTCATCAGCACTTCGGGAGCATCACACGAGGCAAGCCGGTAAAAGTCATCGAAATTATCGGGCTTTACAGGCATCTTCATCGCTTGAAACGCGTTGCGGTAATCGATCTTATTCTTCTCCGCATACGCTTGAACGAGTATCGACTCCATCGAAAACAGATTCCGGAATAAATCGGAGAACAATTCCGAAGAGGCAATTTTTTTGGCCAAAGGAGACACCGCCAACGAATCGTTGTGTTGCAACGCAGAATGATACAGATTGATGTTGTAATTGTAATACCGTTCCCCATCCAAGCCGACGACATCATTCATAAAAGACTTTCCCGCCAGCACGGTTTTCAGATGACCGTCACTTAACTCATTATTCAGCGCCGCGAAATATCCGCCGAAATAAGAAGTTTTTCCGTATGGCGTATCGTCTTTATGCAAACGCCCTTTCGCCCGGTTGATTTCGGGCAGGTTGATCAGGACTTTCGTTTCTTTTCCGGGCGCGACCGCTATCGGGGCATCCGTCAGTCTTGCGGCGCCTAAGGCCAGCGTAATGCGTGCGGGGCTAAGTAATTCGACTTCTCCGCGAAACGTACCGTCGGCTTTCACCTGTACGGATGTCTTTTTTTCCTGCCCCGACACCGGATTGATATATAAAAAATGAAACTCCTCTTTTATTTGGGGACCATATCCTAACAGTCTGCCGCTCACAACGGCTTTTCCTTTCTGCCAGGCAACCGGTATGCCGGTGTCCTGTTTAGACAGTTGCCGGTATTCTTGAGGAATTTGGGGCAAGGGGATGCGTTTGTTCACCAAATCGACGCCCCATATCTTAAAGCAATTGTCGCAATCGCTCTCGATGAAGTCGAACGTTTGCGTGTTTTGCGGCAGCGGCTCGAACACCAGCTTGAACGACGCCTCGCCCGAAGCGGGCATCCAGAACAGCGAGTCGAGGTCGATGCCTTCGCCGCGGCGGACAGCATACTTTTTGCCGTCGGCTTGCAGGTAACTGTCCGAAGCGATTTTAATCCACCATCCCGGCCGGAAAAAAGCATCGATATCGAGCACCGTCGCTGTGTCGGCCAGCGTCGCCCGCCGGATTTCCACAGAAGTGGTGTTGCTATGCACGCTCGGCGGCAGCGCCACCTCGCGTTGTTGTGCGAATGCGCCCATCGTCAGAGCAACAAGCAGTAGGGTAAAAGTTGTTTTTGTTTTCATATCAATTTATTTAAGTAATTCATTTATCGCATTCATCATTTCTTCTTCGGAATAGCCTGTAACGACATCCTTTACCATCCGTTTGTCGTCCAATATAAAAAAGACGGGAGCCGTGCGGCCGGTCCGGTACGCCTCAATCACTTCGTCCGTAGTACTTAGAAACGGATAATTCAATTCATTTCTCTCTGCATAGTTTCGGGAGGCGTGTGGCGCCTGTATCCATGTCTCCAAAGCGACAATCTCCAGGTCATTTCGATCGTAATCGTTCATTAGCTTCTTGAGGAAAGGGATCGCCGCGTGGCACGGCGCACAACCGATACCGGTAAAATTAAGAATCAGCACCTTGCTCTTGAAATCGTTCAGCGACACGATTCGCCCTTCGTCATCCAGCAAGGCCCATTCGGGGGCATGCTTGCCTATCAGTTCGTTCGGGGAGGAAGTCTTGCGCTTTTCCCCATATTTTGTAATCTCATAGCCTTGAGGAAAATAATCCGCCGCCCGAAAGTCTTCCGCCAATAAATGATTGATTTGTATATCAGAGTAAGTTCGGAGGCTGATATCTTGCGTCCTTTCCTTCCGCAGTTTATACGGCAAGCCGGTCGATTTACGGAACCACAGATCGTAAATCGATGTCGGACGTTCAACAGCTAACGGACTACCCGGCATATAATAGGCTTTTCCGAAAAACTCCACGTCCTTATCTTCATTGATAACCAAAGTAAGATGATATTCTTCCCCCATATCTTCCCAATCGACTTGTATGCTGTCGCCGGTTTGCAGAATATACCGGATAATGCTTTTGGCGTAATTGAAAAAGGGAGCCGACACCGGGTGGAAAGGCAAGCGATTGGAAGAAAAGTTATCGATAACAATTCGTTTGGTATCATGATAGGCCGTCGCCCTCACGATGCCGTCATAAGCAAATTCGAACGTGGTTGTATCTTCTCCGTTAAAGACGACATAACTCGCGCCAATGGTAGAATCCGCAGGATGATCGTATTCCTTTTGGAACCTGCGGGATGTCAACACCGGTATGGTATCGCCGACCTGCCACACCTTGACGTCTTCGTAATAGGTTGCCGACTTGACTTGCTCGAGACGCTCCAGCATGCTTTTTAAACACTCTCGCAGGGATTTATTACTTTCCTTCTGACCAAACAGAACTAACGGTAAAAAGAGAAAAAGACCAATTGATTTTACTTTCATGATAAGTCGGGTTTAGTGATTTTTCGGCCATACAAAGCCAGCGCCACGGCTGCGACTGTCGAGGTGAGCGAACGACACGAGCTAACATTCCGTGTGCCCCGCTGCACTATTTTATCAATAAACTTCTCCATGGTTATCCAACCAATTAGCGATAACGACCGTAAAGTTACATAATTATTTATCATCTTATATCTATTTATTTCTTTTTTTCAGACGATTACCTCTTGTCCATTGTCCATTGTCCATTATCAATTGTCCATTGATAAGACCCGCGCCGGGTCGATCCGCACCGCCTTTTTCACTTGCCACACCAACGTCAGCAGCGACACTCCCGCTACGACTACCGCCGATACGGCGAACAACCACCACGATACCGGCGCCTTATGGGCAAACCCTTCCAGATATTTATTTATAAAAAGATACGATACCGGAACGGCAACAACAAAAGCCCCCGCCAGCAACCATATATATTTCTTCAACAACAGGTGCAACACGTCCTTCGTCGTCGCGCCGTTGACTTTCCGCAACGCAATCTCCCGGTACCGTTGCCGGATATCGAACAGCGACAGGGCAAACAGCCCCAGGCACGAAACCAGTATCGCAATCACCGCAAAGGTGTTATAAATGCGACTTATCCTTTTGTCTTCATCATATAGCGCTGCAATTTCATCTTCCATAAAAGCGTATTCAAAATCGGCTTCCCCATACAGTTCCTTATTCAGTTCTTTCAGAAAATCTATTGATTCACTCCGTTTTCCGGATACAATCTTCGCCATCATCGTTTCTCGCTGCATATATTCGTCTTCATACATAATGGCTATTGGCGTTGTCGGTTTGGAAAGATGTCCGGTATTGAAGTCCTTTACCACTCCCACAATTTCATACGCCGGATTGATACTCATATCGCCTCGTGCATACCAAAGACGATGTTCGGGTTGTAAATAAGCAGTATGTATATCTTCGATATTAAATATTTTTTTGGCCGTTTCGTTAATGATAAACCGATACTGTACAGCGATGTCAGTTGTATCCCATAAGCGTCCCTCCAATAATTGATAGTTAAATAAATCCATTTGCTTGCGCGACCGGTAAATGACAGCCACATTGTGAGCTTCCCCTCCTTCTACTGTTAAAGGTAAAGAAGCCTCTATCGAATAGAGCGGATCACCATACGACCATTGAGTAAACAACGGAGAAGCATTCATTTTTCTTTCGATGATTTCGGTTATTTCTCTATGGCGGCTTTCACGTTTTCGATATTCCTCTTCATCATTTACATTATAATAATTACTTTGATGCAATATTTTACAAACGACGACATTTTCAATATCGTAACCCAAGTCGGCTTGAAGCATAAAACGAAGTTGTTTCATGAAGAATATCGATATAATGATAAGGCAAAAGGTAATGACATACTGCAAAAATAAAAAGGCCGATCGAGAGATAAGCGATACGCCACCCACATTGACTGAGCGCAATGAAGTAATCGGCGAAGCATAATGGTGTCGGAAAAAAGGATAAATACCCGTTATAATTGGAAGAATCAATAAAAGGATAAAAGATAACAGTATATCGAACGTAAAGTTGGGATGTAGTGTTAACGCAAATTGTTCGGAAAAAAGGCTTCTGAAAATTTCCAAAACAAACCATGCCAAAAAAATAGCAATAGCCGTCATTGACAAGTTTTCGAAATATATCTGTCCGAAAATCTGCCAGCCCTTAGCTCCATACACTTTTTTAATACCGAATTCACGACCGCGCCTCAACGTAATGACCGTGTAAATATTAATATAATTAAACAATCCGACCAATAAGATCAGGAGTGCCACAATCGACAACACCACCACGTTTGTACGGTTTCCCTGAAGAAACATTCCTTCCGCACGAGACATAAAAAGAGAGTTATCAAAATAATAGTCCCGTAACGGAAGCAGTTGATAACGGGTAAGGCTTCCATGATACTCTGGTAAACTCCGGAACTCCCCGTATTTTTTATTGAAATCCGTTATGTCGACTTCATCATGCAATTTTACAATCTGATAAGGGAGTCGCATCCAAGATTTTCGAAGGTTATCGTTCACCAGTATATCAAAATTGAAACTCGATTTGGTTTTCGGAATACCCAGTACACCCGCTACGTTTAAAATATCTCCCGATGCATATTTGATTTTTTGCCCGATGGGATTCGTGTTCCCGAAAATCTTTTTAGCCAATCGGGATGTGATAACGACGTCCTCAGACGCAAGCATGCTGCCGTGTCCAAGGATAATAGGATAAGGTATCATTTGCAGAAAAACACTATCTGTAACAAATATATTTACGTTATACTGATGGTCGGCGACTGAAATTTGGTCATCTATAAAAGAGATGATCGATGTAAATTTTTCTACAGCCGGATCTTCCAATGGATTGATAAAATCTTTTTGACGATTGATATCTGTCACACCGCTTAATCGCGTGGGACGATTATCTTGTTCGATCGTCATCATACAGACCCTTTCTAAATCTTTCGCAAAATGATTCACCGTCGTCTCCTGATGCACGTACCGGGCGATAAGGATCACGCAAGCCAGGCTCACTGCCAGCCCGATAATATTCACCACCGTATATAACCGGAATTTCCCAAGCGAACGAAACGC
>ENA-UOOM01003666-UOOM01003666.1-fermentation-metagenome-genome-assembly--contig:-NODE-3666-length-10860-cov-3.657196_pt1 | contig 10860 bp, 9 predicted proteins | sample MGYA00245781_ERZ724031 | MGnify/ENA primary metagenome ERZ724031 (study PRJEB28704, sample SAMN03018317) | fermentation metagenome | biome: anthropogenic terrestrial biome; feature: soil; material... | reverse complement strand
ACAGAATTTGTAGCTGTGCGTTTTGGCAATGTTCTTGGCAGTAATGGTTCGGTAATTCCTTTGTTTAAAGAACAAATAAAAACAGGGGGACCGGTAACCGTAACCCATGAAGAAATAACAAGGTATTTCATGACAATACCCGAGGCAGTTCAATTAGTACTAAGGGCATCATCCATGGCAGAAGGCGGAGAAATATTTGTTTTAGATATGGGCGAACCGATTAAAATAAAAGATTTAGCATACAATTTAATAAAGTTATCGGGATTAGAGCCGGAGATTGACATAGATATAGTCTATACCGGATTAAGACCGGGTGAAAAGCTTTATGAAGAACTTCTGATAACCCATAACGATATCCAAATTAAAACAAATATTGATAAAATATTTATCGAAAGACCCACTGGATTTGATGAAAATGAGTTATTCCAGTTAATTTTAGAATTAGAAAAAGCAGCTGATAACTTGGATATTGACAGAATAATATTATTAATAGAAAAATTAGTACCAACATATAAAAGAACAACTAATGAAAACTCAAAAGCAATTAGTATTGCATAGGGGTGTCATTCTGAGCCACAGGCGAAGAATCTCGCACTTTTATTGTCATCATGAGCGAAACGAAGGATCTCAAAGAAAGGACAAACCATGAATAATAAAATTCACCTATCCTCTCCACATATGAGTGAAGAAGGATATGAAATGGAATATATAAAGGAAGCTTTTGATACCAACTGGATTGCTCCATTGGGAGCAAATGTTGATGGATTTGAAAAAGAGCTTGCAGCAAAGGTAGGATCAAAACATGCTGCCGCACTGTCATCCGGAACAGCCGCCATACACATGGCTCTCAAGGCAGCAGGGGTTGATAAGGGAGATATCGTATTATGTCCAACATTAACCTTTTCAGCAACAGCTAATCCGATTATATATCAAAATGCAACTCCTGTTTTTGTTGACAGTGATTATACAACTTGGAATATGGATCCTAAAGCATTAGAGACAGCCTTAGAAAAGTATGATGAACAGGTAAAAGCTGTTTTAGTTGTACATTTGTATGGCTTGTCAGCAGATATGGACAAGATAATGAAAATTTGCAACAAACATAATGTAACAGTCATAGAAGATGCAGCAGAATCATTAGGAACATATTGTAAAGGAAAGTATACCGGAACTTTTGGGAAGTTTGGAATATTTAGTTTCAACGGAAATAAAATTATTACTACTTCAGGCGGAGGAATGATTGTTTCCAATGATGAAGAAAAAATAAAAAAAATTCGATTCTGGTCAACTCAGTCAAGGGATAAAGCAAGGCATTATCAGCACAGCGAATTAGGCTATAATTACCGTATGAGTAATATTGTAGCAGGCATTGGAAGAGGACAGCTTAAAGTGTTGGAACGGAGAGTAGCAAAGAAGAAATATATATTTGATTACTATAAAAGAGAATTAAGCAATTTAGAAGGTCTAAGTTTCATGCCGATTAATGATTGGAATGAACCTAACTGTTGGCTCAGTGTTATGACCTTGGGTGGAAAAGTCAGACCTCTTGATATTATGGAAGCATTAGAAAAAGAAAATATTGAATCAAGACCTGTATGGAAGCCAATGCACATGCAGCCGTTCTTTGCAAAATATGATTATATCGGTGGAGATACAGCTCAGAAGCTGTTTGAAAATGGGGTGTGCTTGTCATCTGATACAAAGATGACAGACGAAGATTTGGGAAGAGTTTGCAGAATTATTAAAGGATTGTGGTAAATGAATACAGTTAAGACTAAACCTGTTATTAAATATGGTATATACAGGAAATGTATAAAAAGACCAATGGATTTTATTTTATCCTTGTTAGCAATTATTTTACTAAGTCCGGTATTTATTATTGTTGGAATACTTGTTAGGACAAAACTTGGCAGTCCTATTTTATTTAAGCAAAAAAGACCGGGATTAAATGAAAAAATATTTACTATGTATAAATTTAGAACTATGACAGATGAGAAAGATGAAGATGGGGAATTATTGCCGGATTGTGCAAGACTTACGAAGTTTGGAGGGTTGTTAAGAAGTACAAGTTTAGATGAACTTCCAGAGCTGTTTAACATCTTGAAAGGTGACATGAGTATTGTTGGACCGAGACCGTTATTAGTACAGTATCTTCCTTTATATAATGAGAATCAAAAAAGAAGACATGAAGTCAGACCGGGTCTGACCGGATCAGCGCAGGTCAATGGGCGGAATGCCATAAGTTGGGAAGAAAAATTTAAATTTGATGTGGAATATGTCGATAGTGTTGGTTTTGCTATAGATTGGAAGATTATACTTTCGACTATAAAAAAAGTTTTTACTAGAGATGGAATTAGTTCGAATAAATCTGTTACGATGGAGCCCTTTACAGGAAAAATGAGTCAATAATTTTTTAATTATTTTAGAGAGGAATATATTAAAGATGAAAAAAAAACTTATCATTATTGGTGCCAGTGGACATGGAAAAGTTGTCGCTGATATTGCAATGAAGATGAATAAGTGGGAAGAAATTTCATTTCTTGATGACGACGAGTCTATTAAATTATCTATGGGAATGAAAGTCATTGGAAAGACTTCTGATGCTTTTACTTATGCAAACGAAACTGACTTCTTTGTAGCAATAGGAAATAATTCCATTAGAGAAAAAATTCAAGAAAGATTAGAATCAGAAGGGCTATCAATAGTAAGTTTAATTCATCCCGCTTCAGTCATTGGAGCTGAAGTGGAAATTGGTATAGGATCTGTTGTTATGGCAGGCGTTGTGGTTAATAGTTCAAGCCAGATTGGAAAAGGATGTATTATTAATACGAGTAGCAGTCTGGATCACGATAATATAATTGAAGATTATGTTCATATTTCACCTGGCGCTAATTTAGCTGGCTCAGTTAAAGTAGGTAAAGGTAGTTGGATTGGTATTGGAAGTATTGTAAGTAATAATATAAATATTTGCAGTAATTGTAAAGTAGGTGCCGGTGCTGTAGTGATCAAGAATATTGCTGAACCAGGTACATATGTTGGAGTTCCGTTGAGGAAGATAGATTGTTATTAGTGTATTAGAGGTAAACAAATTGAAGGAAAAGATATGGTTATGGAACCATTATGCGACAGAAATGTATAAAAATCAAGGTGGCAGACATTATTTGTTTGCAAAAAAATTAATAGATAAAGGTTATGATGTCTCTATATTTTGTGCTAATACTTATCATAACAAAGATGAGTTAATAGATACAGGTAAGAAAAAGTTTGTTGTTGAAACTTTAGATAATATTCCATTTGTATTTGTCAAAACGACTACCGCTTTAGAGAATGGATTAGACAGAGTAAAAAACATGGTATTGTTTTATTTGAATCTATTCTCTGTAGCAAAACAGTATGCAAAGAATAATGGGAAGCCAAATGTAATTATTGCATCAAGCGTTCATCCTCTTACAATGGTAGCTGGGATACAAATAGCGAAAAAACTTAATGTACCTTGTATCTGCGAAATACGTGATTTGTGGCCTGAAGCTATTTTTTCTTTTAATAAAGTTAGAGAAAATAGTTTATTAGGCAAGATTCTTGTAGCAGGCGAACATTGGATTTATAAAAAAGCTGATGCATTGATATTCACTAAAGAAGGTGACACAGATTACATTAAAGATAAAAAATGGAATGTAGAACAAGGCGGCAATATTAATTTAAATAAGGCATATTATATAAATAATGGTGTTGATATAGAAACTTTTAATAAATCTATAAATGAAAAGAAGATTAATGATGAAGATCTGGAATCAGGAAAGTTTAATGTTGTTTATGTAGGAGCAATAAGACCAGTAAATAATGTTGGGAAAATACTTGATACAGCAAAACTTCTAAAATATAACGAAGATATTCAGTTTCTAATATACGGAGATGGAAATCAAAAAGAAATGCTCAAAAAGAGAGTTATAGATGAGGGTTTATTTAATGTTAAAATGAAGGGTTTTGTAAGTAAACAATTTATACCATATATCTTAAGCAAATCCTCTGTAAATATATTGAATTACTCAAACACACAATACAACTGGTCAAGAGGTAATAGTTCTAATAAACTCTTTGAGTATATGGCTTCTGGTAAGCCAATTATTTCAACAGTTAAAATGGGTTACTCAATTATAGAAAAGTACAAATGCGGGTTGGAATTAGAAAATGGCACACCACAAGAGTTAGCGCAAGCACTATTAGATATAAAAGAAATGTCATTAAGAGAATACAAAGCATTGGGAAACAATGCTAAAAAAGGCTCTGAGGATTTTGACTTCGAAGTGCTTACTAAGAAATTAATTGAAGTAATAAATACAATAAATTAAAAAGGAAATAATCATGATTAAATCATTTTTAACTGAATACGGTATGTCTTGGGTTTTTAATCGTTTTCTATATTCAGCTAAGTTAAAAATGATGAGAATTATACCTGCAACGGAGTTTATATTTGAAAAAGAAGTAATTATAAAGCAAATTGATATATTTGATATCGATATTATAAAGATAGAGAATTTTTTGAAAGAAATATCTGATGTAAATAGGAAAGAAATAATTCAAATTGCGGACAATGCGATAGAAGGAAGAATTAAGGTATTCTCATCAATAGATTTAGATTATGGCAATCCAATTAACTGGCACATTAATCCTATTACAGGTGTTGAAGTTGATAATAATACTAAGTGGTATAAAATACCTGATTTTGATGCCGTAAGAGGGGATATTAAAGTTATTTGGGAGGCATCAAGATTTACTCATTTTTTCTATTTCACTAGGGCTTATATGATAACTAAAGATAAGAAATATTATAAAGCTTTTTCAAGTCAGATAGATAACTGGTTAAAAGAGAACCAGTACTCATATGGTGCTAATTATAAATGTGGTCAAGAGGCAACATTAAGAATGATTAATGCAATTATTGCATATTCTGTTTTTAAAGCTTATGGTCTAACTGACAGTAACGATGATTTGAATTTAGAAGAACTTATAAAAGGAAGTTATAAGAAAGTATTGTCAAACTTTTTCTATGCTCACAGATGCATTAAAAATAATCATACTCTTTCGGAAATTGCAGGTATAATAATAGGAGCTTGGTGTAGCGGTGATGATATTTCATTGAAAAGGGTCTATTATTTAATGGATGCAGAGATAAATAATCAATTTTTTGAAGATGGGGGATACATTCAGTATTCATTTAATTATCAACGCTTTGCACTTCAAATTATGGAATTTGTACTTAAAATAAGCGATAAAACTGGAATTCACCTTTCAGAACACAGTATTGAATTAATAAAAAAAAGCACTCTATTATTATATCAGTTGCAAGATGAGACAGGTTATGTTCCGAATTACGGCTCCAATGATGGTGCATTAATATTTCCTGTAACAACATGTGATTATAGAGACTTTAGACCTATACTTAATAGTATATATTTTCTTGTACAAGGTGAACGATTATATGAACCAGGGTATTATGATGAAGAAATACTATGGTTTTCTAATAAAGAATTAAACAACTTGCCATTTTATAAAATATGTAGAGGGTCCATAGGATTTGATAAATCAGGACTATATTCTTTAAGAAATAAGAATAGCTTTCTAATGATTGTGCTACAGAATTTCAAAACACGACCGTCACAGATGGACCAAATGCATATCGACTTATGGCATAAGGGAATAAATATTTTATGTGACAGCGGAAGTTATTCATATGCTACAGATGTTGGAAAAAAATTAGTTCTAACAGCTGCACACAATACTGTTAAGGTAGACGATAAAGAACAAATGAATAAACACGGTCAGTTTCTGATATATGATTGGGTTAATGCTGAAAAAATTGAGTTTAATGTTAATAAGTTTAAGGGAATTATGAAATCCCAAAATGGTTATTCACATATTAGAGAAATTAAAGTGATTCATGATGGATATATTATAAGGGATATAGTTGAGAGCAACTTTGAGGATATTAAAATTTTATTTCATACTCCTTGTGAAATAGAAAAAAAAGAATATGGATTGGATTTACTATATAATAAATGTTTAATGGCTAAATTATTAACTGATGATGATATAGAAATAAAAGAATGCTATAGAAGTTTGTATTACTTTAAAAAAGAAATAATATCGCAAGTTACTATTAAGAAAAGAAATAACTGTTACAATATAATAAAAATTATTTTACTAAATTAAGTTAAGGAAAGGCATGAAAATGATTAACGTAATAGGACAGGGATATATAGGTTTACCAACAGCATTAATGTTTGCAAAAAGTGGTGTAAAAGTAGTCGGTACAGATTATAATGAAAATGTAATTCAATCTTTACAAAATGGGAAAATTACTTTTGAAGAGGAAGGATTGGAGGAATTGTTTAAAGAAGCTCTATCAAATGGAATTGAGTTTTCTACTGAATACAAAAAAACAGATACTTACATTATTTCGGTTCCGACACCATATATTAAGAAAAGTAAAAAACTTGATCCTTCTTATGTCATTTCAGCAGCGCATAGTATCTTAGATGTATGTGAAAAAGGTTCAATACTAATTATTGAATCTACAATATCACCTGGTACAATAGATAAGTATGTTCGCCCTGAAATAGAGAAAAAGGGTTATATAATAGGGGAAGATATACATCTTGTTCACGCTCCTGAAAGAATTATACCTGGGAATATGATTTATGAATTAGAACATAATTCGAGAACAATTGGTGCTGATGAAATTGAAATTGGTGAAAAAGCAAAAGAATTGTATTCAAGTTTTTGTAAGTCAGAGATTGTAGTAACGGATATTAGGTCAGCAGAAATGTCAAAGGTTGTTGAAAATACGTATAGAGATATTAACATCGCTTTTGCTAACGAATTGGCAAAAATTTGTAGAACTGATAATATGGATGTTTATGAGATAATAAAAATTGCGAATAAACATCCACGTGTCAATATATTGCAACCTGGTCCAGGAGTTGGTGGACATTGTATATCAGTAGACCCATGGTTTTTAGTTGGTGATTATCCTGATTTAACGAATTTAATATTGACTGCAAGAAAAATCAATGATTCTATGCCTGCTCATGTATTGAAAAGAATACGAGATATTATGAGAGAACATGATATTAATGACATTTCTAAAGTTGGTTTATATGGCTTAACATATAAAGAAACTTTAGAAATGTCATTAATATAAAGAAAATGTTGACGACACAAGAGAAAGTCCAACTCTTCAATTACTAGAAAGAATGGACGAGCATTTAGCTTTTGGGGTAAAAGTTTTCGATCCATTTGTTAAGGAAAGAATTATAGATCATCAATTTATGAACTTTGAAGATTTTATCAATGAGATAGAAATCCTTGTTATAATGGTAGGGCATGAACATATAAAAAATAACATGGAACTTATTAAGGATAAATTAATTCTTGACACTAAAAACATATGTACCTCTAATGATGTATATAAATTATAAAAAACAGTTTTTAAAACTGTAAAAAAATAAAGCAACTTTTGTACCAAAGTTGTATGATAATCTTAAAAAGATTGTAAATAAAAAATTACAAGGTCTCAAAATATATAAGCATAAAATATGGTGAATATTGTAAAGGGTTGAATAATATATGAATTTACTTGTTTTAACATCAATCTATCCTCAACCAGATGATGAGAAAAATATTGGAGTTACACCTGTTGTAAAATACTTTTGTGAAGAATGGGTCAAACAGGGGCATAATGTTTTAGTTATACACAATTCAAGTTATTATCCAAAATTATTTTATTTATTACCGGATAATATCATTAAAAAGACTAATTCAAAGTTTGGAATTGTAATACCTAATAAAAATCAAAGTAAAATATTAAATACAACATGTAAGGGTGTACGATGTTACAGGTTACCTATGCTTAAAATAATTCCAAAGAGTATTTATACTGAAAAACAAGTAGCAAGTCAATTTGATAAAATTGAATCAATAATATTTGGAGATGGTTTTAAACCTGACATTATAATAGGCCATTGGGAGAACCCTCAAATTCAATTAATTGCAAAAATGAAAGAAAGGTGGAATATAAAATCATCATTAGTATTTCATGGATTAGTATATATTAATCAGAAAAAATATTGGAATTATTTAAAAGATAAGATTAACTCATTAGATGTTATTGGTGCAAGATCAGAGGCAATAGCAAATGAATTAAAATCTATTATAGATCATAAAGTAGCTCCTTTTATTTGCTATTCTGGTATAGAAAATAGATACTTTCATAATATTGATAATCAACTTTCGCTAATTAATTGCAAACAATTTGATTCATATCTGTTCGTAGGTAGGTTAATAAAAAGAAAAAATATTGATAGTATAATAACTGTTCTTAATAAAATATATTTGAATGAAGAATTTACATTAAGATTGATCGGTGAAGGAGCAGAGAAAGAAAAATTAATATCCATTGTTGAGAATTTATATAGATCTGATAACATTAAATTTTTGGGGTACAAAGATCATGATGAAGTTATTGAATATATGGCTATGACGGAAGTTTTTATAATGATTAGTGATAATGAAACATTTGGACTTGTTTATATAGAAGCTATGTCACAAGGTTGCATTGTTGTAGCATCTAGACATGGTGGTATGGATGGAATTATTAAGGACGAAATTAACGGTTTTTTGTGTGAACAAGGTAATATAGATGAACTGACATATATTTGCAGTAAGATAAGAGATATGCCAAAAGATGAAAAAAAACGGATTGCTTTAAATGCTATTAAAACAGCAACTAAATTTTCAAGCTCTAATGTCGCTAAGGAATATCTTGAAAACATCATAAAATAAATTGATACATAAGTGCTCAATGCAATGAGCTGAAAGAGGTTGATTATGGCTTTATATGTAATTGTAAATTTGATGGTTTTAATATTCTTAAGTTTAGTATTTACTTCGCCAAGTATTCTAATAGTTGGGACATTAGGAATGATTCTTGTATGTTATTTAATTTATAAGACAAAGTTAAAATTTAAATGGGTATTATCTATAATATTTATTATAGCAATAATGGTTATGTTAATAGCATATTGGGGTTATATCCACCAATATGGAATGCCATATTATTCTGGGGGGTCAGATGATTTAGATTTTGAAATATACTCTCAATATATAATAGAAAAAGGGTATTTGCTACCTAACCAATATGCAAAAGATCCTTTATTAAGGTTCCATAATTCAAAAGGGTTTTTATGGGTTATTTCATCTATAATGAGACTTGTAGAACCATTTGGTGGTTACCATACTATAGCATTTAGAGTTTTAAATGTAAATTTATTAATTGGTTTAGGTATTTTAACGACATCATATTTTAAGCAAAATTATAATTTCAGCAATCAAAAAAATGCAATTATTCTTGTGGCATCAACACTTTTTCCGAATGCCCTATATATTAGCGTACATGTATTTAGGGATACTTTAATAATTTTTCTGCTATTTGCTGTATTTTATATGTGGTCAGAATTTGTTAAAAGGGAAAAGTATACATTTATATCACCATTCAAAATTATTATTATTACCCTTATTATATCGTATATATCTTATTGGATAAGGAATCAAAGCTTAATTTTTATTGTTGCCATTATTCTAATTAATATAATTTTAAATAAGCGCACATTAAATTTGAAAAATTTTGGATTCTTTGTTTTATTATTAGTTATATTTATAATTGTTGCTGCAAAGTTTGGCGTTTTAGAAATGATTGTTGCGATAAATGAAAGATATACTGTACACAAGTTAGAAGCTGGTGATGGATTATCTAATGTAATCTTTAAGATACCATTGTTTCCATTTGGTGTATTTATTAGATTTATGTATGGCTTGATTTTTCCAATACCAATACCAATTCTAAATACAGCAAATATGTTTTCTAATATCAAAATGTTTTTTGATGTTACTGTTTCTTATGGAACTATTATACAGATATTTTTGTTACCATATTTATTTAAAAACTTTAAAAAAATCGATAATGTTTTTATTGTTTTTATTGTATTCATGTTAGGTGTAGTTATAACCACTTTTACATTCAGGCACTTTATAATGCTATATCCAATAATGATTATATTAATATTCAGACAATTTTTTATAACAGGGAAAAAGGATAGAATAATGCTATTTATTATTATGTCTAGTTTCATTGTTTTATTGGCTTCAATTTATTTAATAATTAAGTAAAAGGTGATTATATGAGAATACTTTTAATAAAAATGTCTCCGATTGATGGATTAAATTCATCAACTCTTAGGACGATAGCATTAGCTAATGGGTTAATCAAATTAGGTTGCGATGTCCACTATTTAACTGTTCCAATGAGCGGATGCCATGTTCTTAATGAATCAAATAATGTAATAGGAAAAATAAAATTAATTAGAACATCACATAACAATATCTATGAATCACTCACGTCTAATTCGAGAAGGCATTCACTAAATAAAGTTATTGTAACAATATCAAGGTTTATATATCATAAATTCTTTATATATGATTATACTTATAAAATTGTAAAAAATATTAATATTAATATTCTTAATGAAAAAAAGTATGATATAATTATTTCATCATCAGACCCAAAAACTTCTCATATTGTTGCAAAAAAATTGTTAGATCAAGGCATCGAATGTAATAAATGGATACAGTATTGGGGGGATCCATTAGCAAATGATATTACTAACAAAACAATATATCCTAAATGGATATTAAAATTCTTTGAATCAAAGTTATTAAAATCAGCTGATAAGATTGTTTATGTTTCACCATTTACTTATAAACAACAAGTAAGAGATTTTTAGGTCCATACATATATTCCCGCCC
>ENA-UOOM01003664-UOOM01003664.1-fermentation-metagenome-genome-assembly--contig:-NODE-3664-length-10868-cov-6.701193_pt1 | contig 10868 bp, 15 predicted proteins | sample MGYA00245781_ERZ724031 | MGnify/ENA primary metagenome ERZ724031 (study PRJEB28704, sample SAMN03018317) | fermentation metagenome | biome: anthropogenic terrestrial biome; feature: soil; material... | reverse complement strand
CTGAACACAATATGTGCGATATCTCCTGGATTATTAATTGCTCTTTCAATTTTTAACATATTTATTTACCTTTCCTTTCTTCGCATAAACTTATAAATTTCTTTAATATTTCTATCATCTCCGGAGCGACTGCTCTCTTGTCTATTGTAACAGCTCCAAATGTACCATACTTGGAAAATCTTTTTATTTGCAGCTTGGCGGCATTCTTATAAAGCCGCAGTTGTATCCTGCTTGATTCAAATTCTTCTGGTTCCTCACGCTTCCAAAATTCATTCATAATTTTATTTCCTTCCTTGTCTTGTTTTTATTTATACATATTTTGTATATTTATAATCTGGTTATCTTTAATTGTGTATTAATAATATTATTGCTTAATTTTTAATGCTTACATAAGAGGGGTTTATTATAGCTCTAATATACTGATGATTATTTATTCCTATTATGTATAATTATTATGAATTCTTAAACTTCAACTCGTTTCGTCAAATATTGATGATTTAATGATAAACTTATAGCCTTTATCATCAGTAAATTTTATCTTTGAAATTTTTTCTGCTTCTTCTTCAATATTCAATCCGCTGCCCTCTTGACCGTTTAAAATCATTTTAAAGATAAATTCAGACCATTGTCTATCACTCATTGCCTTGTTTTCAACTTCCATATTCTCTCACCTGCCTTTAATTTTGAATTTATTGATACCTGCCTATATGGCAACCAAAAACCAAAATTTTATATCAATGCGTTTATTCAAATAATTCATGGAAAATTCTTATTAAATATTTCTTACTTTTAAGTCTCATGCCTATGGCATAATATATAAAGGTTATGTATTATTGCAGTATTCAGACATTTATAAATAATTTTTCATTATAGAAGCCATGTGCCTTGATATTATTACGTTTGATTGATTTTAAATGAGTTTTTGATTGCAGTATTCTTACATTATTCCATTTTCATAAAAAGACCATTTTCATTGCTTGGATACCGTATCTTTACAGTAATGAATATTGTATTTTTGCGGCAAGTTTTTAATTTAGACCTTTTGCATAGATAATCTCCTAAACTCATTTTTTACTTCAAAGTTTTCTGTTCCGTACAATTTCCACATATCAGAAAAGCCATAAATATTACATGTCTTTGTAGCATATCCATTGCGAACAACCTTGATAAAACCATGTTCAATCAAATTATCTATGCTCTTATAAAATGTGCGTTGATTCATGAATTTTTCATATTCGCTTTTTGGCATTGATATGTCGTCAAAATTGCTCTTTTCAATATATCCTTTTATCACCTTTCGTTGATGTTTTCTAAGCATATGCAGATACAAATCTCTATCATGAGCATTTAATTCCTGCCATGCCTCGCTGTCGAACATATCGTGAAAAAGCTGCATAAAATTTGAATTGCCTTTTGTCTGCCAGTTTTCATAAATTTTTTTCACTCTTTTTCCCATAAAATCACAACCTTTTAACCTTCCGCAAATTAGTCATACTTAAATAAAGATGTTCGTAAAAACTTACTAAGTTCTTTACTGGGGAATTCATAACTTCGTGAATATATTTCACCGTCAACAATATCCTGCTTTATATACGGATGTCCAGCCTTCTCCATCCTTCGCATGACTGCCGCCTTGCTGGTATATATTTTTAGTTTACGTTCAAAATAGTCCAACAAAATCAAAGTTTCTGATTCTTCTGGTAATGCTACTTGTCTTAAAACCTTTTTCATTATCTCTCACCTCTCAAAATCAATTTTACGTTGCTCTCACGCCCGTATGAAGAAGATAGAACAATCAAATTGCCTTTATTGATACAAAGTATCGAACATAGTATAATTTTTCTTTACTTCCGCAATAGGCGGGTAATTTTTATAATTCCTTACCTTCAATAGTCGCTTCATCAAGCCATTGTTCAAATAGCTTACGATTTAATTTTGTATAAGCTCCGACCTTGACCGCAGGAATTGAATTATCAGAATTTACCAACTCATATAATTTCGTCCTGCCAATTCCATAAACTGCTGCAGCCGCCGGTATGCTAATTAAATACTGTTGATTTTTCATGCTATTTCACCTCCTTAATTTTTAAAAAATATTGATTCTTTTTCCTGTGGACTGTTAATATTAAGAATTTTACATAGGGTTGTAATTTCGCTTGCTTTGAATTCAGTGTCATTATTAATTTTCTTCTGCAAACCAAAGTATGTTAATCCTAAAGACTTTGCTATAAATTTGTATTTTAGTCCTGACAAATCAATAACTTTCCTAAGCTTATTTGAATCAGTCAAATCTTCACCTCCTAACACATGTGATTTTTGTTCTGCATTAAGCATAGCATTATTTGCTCACAATTTCAATTTAAATCTAATTATTTTTAAAATATAATTGCAATTATTTCGTAAAACATAATATATTTTTTCTTTTAGTACCGTTTTTGTGTAAATTAATTCATATAGTTACGAAATGTGTATTTGAGGTAATAAATTTACTATTTTAAATAGTGATTTTAAATCAATATTTTAGTTGATTTTTAAGATAATGTTTGTTACACTTTTATTAGGAGGTAATTCTATGGAGGTAATACTATGGAAGTAATAGGCGAAAACATCAAAAAAAGAAGAAAAGAGCTCCGGCTCACTCAAGAAGAATTAGCTAAAAAGTTAGGATACAAGTCAAGAACAACAATTGCCAAAATTGAATCAGGCGAAAATGAACTTAATCATACAAAGCTTGCAGCCTTTGCTGAAGCTTTAGAAACAACACCGCTGAATTTAATGGAATGGAATTTTAATGCAAAAAGACATTTGCAACAAATAAGAGAAAATCGAGATACAGTAATTATACAAAACTTGCTTGGTTTTATGGGATGCAAAATCGAAATGATGTTGTCTGAGGAAGAACACAAAATTATTGGATATAAAGTTGAACACAAAGAAAACTCATTTAATATAACAGTAGAGGAATTTTATAAACTTATTAATAGTATTAAGTCATATATTAAATTTACAATTTATGAACTTATAGAAAAACAAAGTGAAGCAATGCGTAATAAATGAGGAATGTTCTATATATGGAGCTAATTATAAGATATATATATAAGATATATAGCTAAGGAGGGATAAAAGTGGCAAAAAAACCAAAAACAAATCATAATGTAGGCGGATATTCATATTATAAAACTACTTTAACAATAGGCAAAGATTCAAACGGAAAAGCAATTAGAAAATATTTTTATGGTACTTCTAAAACAGACGCAGAAAAACAGAAAAGACAATATATTAAGGATATGGAAGCAGGATTGAAGCCTAAACTTGCAACTCAATCACTAAGTCAAGCAATGAAACAATGGCTCTGGGAAACTGAAAAAAATGCAGGGAATAAAAGCTCTACATTTGAACGATATGAAGGCATTTTTCGAAATTTTATAGAAAATTCAAACATTGGAATAATTCAAATATCAGAAATTGAAAATGCAGCTATTCAGAAATATTACAATGAATTGAAAATAGAAGGTAAAACAATTTCACAAATTAAAAACCTTCATAAATTATTAAATAAATTTTTTGGTTATGCTGAAATTTCTGGATATGTTATCAAAAACCCTTGTAAAGGTTTAAAGATTGCAAAAGATGATGAAGAAGAACTTGAAACAGATGAGGATAAAATAATTGAAACATTCACCAAAGAAGAAACAAAGCAAATTATCAATAACTTAAACTTTGATGATAAAATGAGATATATTGTTTTGTTTGCTTTATTTTCTGGAGCTCGTCAAGGCGAACTTCTGGCACTTAAAAAAGAGGATATTCAAGGCGATATTATGACCATAAATAAAACTCTTAGAAATGTAAAAGTATTTGATGACAAAGAAATTAAAAAATCCCATTATGAAGCAAGAATTACAAAACCTAAAACCAAAACATCAAATCGTGAAATACCTATACCCGACATATTAAAAATTGAACTTAAAAGATTATATAAACTTAATGCAGAGGAAAAATTAAGACTTGGTGAAGCATATATTGATAATGACTTATTATTCCCATCACCGACAGGAAATTACTTTGATGCAAGCAATTTAAGGAAATCATGGAGGAAAATATTAAATAATGCAAATGTACCCTATAAAAAATTTCATGCATTAAGGCATACTTACGCTACAAGGCTATTTGAAAGCGGAGCTAATATATTGACCGTTGCCCGACTTCTTGGACATTCTTCTATTGAAACAACTCAAATATATTCTCATGTTTCACAAAACGTAAAAAGAGAAGAAATTCAATGCTTAAATGATATGCTAAAATAATTAAAATATCAAAAGGGGTAAAAAAGAGGTAAATATCAAAATTCACCTCTTTTCTATTCCTTGAAACTATTACAATCAGTGAGCCATGAGGGATTCGAACCCCCGACGCGCAGATTCGAAGTCTGCCACTCTATCCCCTGAGCTAATGGCCCGCGACTAATAAATTATAGTACAATTGGCTGCAATTTTCAATAGAAGAATATAAATTTTTATTTTAAATAATTTTTAATAATTAGTAAAATTTATTGATTTGTCAGTTTATTTATCTTACAATTGCATTAAAGGAGCTGATTATTATGTTTAAAATTAAAATAGATACTGAAACTCAAAACTATATTTTACAAAACGGAGGAATTGTTACAATTGATAGTTTTAGAACCGGTCGATGCTGAATGTCTGTGGCTATGCCGGCTGTACGGTTCGGTGAACCTGAATCAATATCCAATTTTGATTTATATGAAACAGAAAAAATTTCAATTTATATATCTAAGATTTTAGAATCTGATAAAGATACAATACATATAAAATTCAGCAGTTTTTTTAAAATCTTCAAAAGACTTGATGCATATGGATTTAAAATATTATAAAAGCCTTGCAATAATTATTTTGCAGGGCTTTTATATGCTTTATATTATATGTCAATATCCAACAAATATGAGCTTAAGCTTTTGCCGTGTTTATCCAATGCTAAGGATCTTGTTACTCCCCCGCCTAATGCATCGTACATTACAAAATTAAGTGCTCCTAATTGCGGCAGCTCATATCTTTTAACTTCACCTTTGACGATATCTTTAAACCATTCTTTAACTACTTCCGGTGTTACTTTTTCTTTTATTAATTCATAGTCTTTAATATCGTATGCTATAAGAGATACATTTGAAATATTCCCTTTATCTCCTGTTCTTGAATGAGCTATTTCCCATAATTTCATTATAGTACCTCCTTATATATTACTTTGGCTTCCACATCCTTGCGGTTAATTAATATTGAAGCTACCGATACTATTTCACTTACAGACTTTGTAGCTCCCCCGCCGCCTGCAGGACCATTTGTATACAATGTTTCAACTTCATTTCCAATTTGCTCTGCATCATGTTTTGTTTTTGTTCTTGCTGCTACTCTTAATCTAACTTCTTCAGGTGTATTGTAGTTCCTGTCACTATTTTTATAAATAGCATTAATACCTATAAAATCAACTTTTAATTCATCAAATTTTACATTTGTTAATGCAAGTCTTTTTTCAACTATTTCAGCTGCTAATTTAGCTCTTTCCAAGCATCCCGGACCGGCATAGCTGATTTCTCCTTCGCCTATATAGCAATCCTTATAGCCTAAGCTTACTTTTAATGTATCAGTCTTTTCTCTTCCTGAAGCACCTTTAACTTCTACTACATCTTTACCCATTTGTGTGAATGTAACATTTGAAAAGTCTGCAATACAATCCGGTGTCAAATATGCGGAAGGATCATGAATTTCATATATCATCTGTTCAGTTAATGTATCCTTATTTACAACTCCTCCGGAGCCTTCAACCTTAGTTATTATAAATTCACCGTTTTCGCTTACTTCAGCTATTGGGAAACCAAGCTCCCACAATTTATCCACATCTTTTTTGCCCGGTTCCGCATAATAACCGCCTGTTGCCTGTCCTCCGCATTCTAATAAATGTCCTATTAAAGTTCCTTTGCCTAATAAATCATAATTATTTAAATCCCATCCGAATTCATAAACCAATGGTGCTAAAAATAGTGCAGGGTCGGAAACTCTCCCTGTAATTACTATATCCGCTCCATTTTTTAAAGCTTCTACTATTCCGTCAATACCCATGTATACATTGGCGGATATGATACCGTCTAATTCTGCAAGTGGCCTTCCTGTTTCCCAAACTGCAGCATCTTTGTACCTATCTAATTTACTTAGCACATCATCACCATATACGGCAGCTACCTTTAATCCTTTTATACCTTTTTCTTCTGCCATTTTGCATACTACATCAACAGCACTTTGAGGATTAGCCGCTCCCATATTTGTAATTACTTTTACCTTGTGTTTGTGGGCTAAAGGAAGAACTTTATCCATTCTGTGCTCCAATAAACCGTTATAACCTTTATTGGGATTTACCAATTTTGCTTTTTGTGCTATGGCAATTGTTCTTTCAGCCAAACATTCAAAGCTAATATAATTTAAATTACCTTTTTCCATTAATTCTAATGCAGGTTCCAGCCTGTCGCCGGCATAGCCCGCACCGGTTCCTATTCTAATTTTTTTCATTTAAACTGCCTCCTTTAAAATGTGATTACTCCTATTGCTATGGCTACTATTAACATTACTATAGTAACGGCAAATGCATAGGGAATAGTTTTTTTCTGATGGTCTCCCAAATCAACCCCCGCTAAACCAATTAATAAAAATGTTGATGCTGTTAATGGGCTTACAGGGAACCCTGTAGTCATTTGTCCTAATATCGCCGCTCTTCCAACCATCATCGGGTCTACTCCAAATTGAGCTGCCGTGCTTGTTAATACAGGCATAACCCCGAAGTAGAATGAATCAGGGTCAAACAATAAACTCATAGGCATTGCCAATACACCTGTAATTACAGGAAGGAATCTTCCCATAGATGTTGGTATCAAGCTTACGATTACTTCTGACATTGCAGTAATCATACCTGTATCCTTCATTATTCCCGTAAATGCTCCTGCAACAAATAAAACACTTGCCATCATTAATGCTTCTTTAGCATGTGCATCAACACGTGCTCTCTGCTCTTTTACACTTGGATAATTTATAACTATTGCTACACAGAATGCAAACATAAAAACTACCTGTGGCGGTAATAAATTAGAAATCATTATTCCTATAGCAGCAATAATTAACAATATATTAACCGCAAATAATTTTGGTCTTTGTAATTTTAATTTCTCAGGATCGACTTCTTGTTCTGAATTTCCTACATTAGCAAGCGCTATATTTCCAATTCTTGCTTTTTCCTTTTTTCCTATAAGACCTGCAATTACAAGTACAAATATCAACCCAACGGCAACCGGTACCAAGACAGGATTAAATAAATCTGTTACAGGAACATTTAAAGATGTTGCTGCCCTTAATGTAGGTCCTCCCCATGGAACTATATTCATGGTACCTGCCGCCAATGCAACTATGGTTGCTAATGAAGTCCTGCTCATTCCTACGGCATCATACAAAGGCAACACTGCCGGTATTGCAACTAAAAATGTTACAGCTCCTGAACCGTCAAGGTGAACTATCATAGCTAAAATTGCTGTTCCTATTGCAATTTTTACAGGATCATTTCCAACTGCTTTTATAATCTTTTTAATTATTGGATCAAATGTGCCTGCATCGCTTAGAATACCGAAAAATAATATGGCAAAAATAAACATAACTCCTGTAGGCGCTATGGTCTTTATACCATTAGTAATAAATCCGCCTACTTCAAATCCGAATCCTGCAACTAATGCCATTACAGTAGGTACTGCTATAAGTGCTACTGTTGGTGTTAATTTTTTTGTCATTACTGCAACAAGCAATAATACAACAGATAAAAATCCTAATGTTGCTAACATAAAAACCTCCTAATTTTAAATTATTATTTCGTCACTTATATAGTTAGCAATTTATATGCCAAGATTTTTTTATAAACTTATGTTGAAGTTTCAATGGTTATTATATATCTAACACTTGTAAAATATTTCAATTTCTAATATATTAGAAATTAATTTTCATTTGTCATATCTTTATCAAATCATAGTGTTTATTTTTTAACAAAATAAAAATTTCTAAAATTTTAGAAACTTTTATTTGTAATTCTAAGATTTTAGAAACTGTGCTGATTACCAACTCGGTGGTGTCATTGCCCATATTGATATACTTTCATTTTCGTCATAGCTTTCATAGACATGAGGAATAGAACTGTCAAAATATATACTGTCTCCCTCATTTAAAATATGCTATAGGATTGAGACATATATCCTTAACTTGGAATGAGAAAAACTTGCTTGCTTCCGGTATATATAATAAGCATGCAGGTATTACCGAAGCCGGAATAAAGGCTATTGAAAAAATAGAAGAGTTAGGCATAATCTTAGATGTATCACATTTAAATGATAAATCATTTTGGGATGTGGTTGATATAGCTTCGGGTCCAATAATAGCTTCTCATTCAAACGCAAGGTATCTGGCCAATGTGGATAGAAATCTTGATGACAGACAGCTTGTGGCAATAGCAGAAAGCGGCGGCATTGTAGGTATAAATGCATGCAGCGATTTTGTAAGCTGCGATCCGTTTAAATATACCATAAATGATTTGATAGCTCATATTGATTACTTAAAAAACCTCATAGGAATTAATCATATAGCATTTGGGTTTGATTTTTGTGATTATTTGCCTGCTTCATATGTAGGACAGACCGACATTAAAATTAATTCGCTTACAGTTCGTGGACTTTCATCTGAAGCAGATATAATAAATCTTATTGATAGTATGAAAAAACATGGATATTCACAAACGGAAATAGAATTAATCTCCTATGGTAATTTTATGAATTATTTAAAGAAGGTTCTTAAAAACTAATTAATTAAAATTAATTCCGATAAAAATCCCGTAGAATTTTTTGTGGGTATTTTTGGGACAGACTGAAGTTACAAAACATCAATCAAAGGTTCAGTCCGTCCCCGAAATTCCCAGAATTATTTTACTTTATTATATAAGGTAGCCAATGATATTCCAAGACTGTTTGCCGCCTTTCTTTTACCTTCAATATTGTCACCGAATAAATTAATCCTCTTTAAAATTTCCTGCTTTTCTACTTCCCGAATTTTATCGGCTAATTTATATGAAACATACTCTTTTTTATCAGCTTGTATTCTTACAGGTAAATGTTTAAGCTTTATTTCATTATCTTCCATCATATTTATTGCAAACTCAATGGAATTTCTTAACTCTCTTATGTTGCCGGGCCAGTTATAATTGTATAATGCAGACTCTGCTTCCTTACTTAAAATAATATCCTTTTTTAAACTGTTTTTATATGAATTTAAAAAAGTATATACTAATGGAAAAATATCATCTTTTCGTTCTCTTAAAGGAGGAATTATAAGGGGGAATACTGAAATCCTATAGTATAAATCATTTCTGAAGCTGCCATTGACAACCATTTCTTCAAGATTTTTATTTGTTGCGGTTATTACTCTCACATCTATGGCTGTTTCTTTAACGCTTCCTATTTTTCTTATTGTACCTTCTTGGAGGGTTCTCAATAACTTTGCTTGTACTTCAAAATCCATCTCAGATATTTCATCCAAAAATATGGTGCCTTTATTGGCAGCTTCAAATAATCCCATTTTGCCTTCTTTTTTTGCTCCTGTAAAGGAACCTTCTTCATAACCAAAAAGTTCACTGTCCAATAAGCTTCCTTGAAACGAAGCACAGTTTACAGCTATAAACGGACCATCTGACCTGTATGATTCATTGTGTATTGCATTTGCATACAATTCCTTACCGGTTCCGCTTTCGCCGAATATTAATACCGTTATATCTTTATAAGCTATCTTTTTAATAGTATTTTTTAATTCTATAGAGCTAATATCTTCAGATATAATATCATTAAGAGTATATTTAGCTTTTTGAATAGCGCTAATTCTGTTTTCAAGGGATTTTACTTTTGATTTGTATTTATCTATATCCTGATATAACTTATAAATATCATCTATTGTACTGACAACAGATATGGCCCCGATTAATCCCGCATCATCAAATATGGGAGACATATTTACCGAATATTGAATCCCTAATTCTTCCCTTAAGACACCAACAATCGGTTTTTTTGTGGTTAAAACGTTTTGCAGCCTTGCGCCGGGTCTTATATCCCTTAATCTATTACCGACTATTTTATCATACGTTACTTTTGTGATTCTTGTATATGCAGGATTTACATATTTAACAATTTCATTTGTGTCAATAATTAAAATTCCATCATACAGATTATCAAAAATTGTTTTAATCCAATTATCAATTCTCATGTTTACCTCTTTTGTAAATCAAGTTACTTTATTTTATCATTAGTATAAAATTAATACAATAAAAAACCCGCAAAAGCGGGTTAAATTATCGTCCCTCATACATGTGTATAAGGTTTCTCTCAGGTCCTCTGGCAAATACATCAGTTCTGTTTGGTCCCCAGGAAACGGCCGCGGGCTCAGAATTAATAGTTCCTCCAAGGTTCTCCCAGTCTCCCCAGCGTGAACCGTTCCAACTTCTTTTATAAAGAATATCATTGGTTCCTTTTACAAATACGTCAAGGTTATTTGGTCCCTTTGAAGAAACTGCCGGTCCCGATGTAAGTACCCCGCCTAAGCTTTCCCATCCGTTCCAGGCTCTGCCGTCCCACCATTTATGAATTAAATCATTGTTCTGACCTCTTGCAAATACATCTATGCGATTTGGTCCCCAAGACACTGCTGCAGGTCCCGATGTAAGATTTCCGCCAAGGCTCTCCCAGTCACTCCATCTTTGTCCGTCCCACCATTTATGCCACAGTCCGT
>ENA-UOOM01003663-UOOM01003663.1-fermentation-metagenome-genome-assembly--contig:-NODE-3663-length-10871-cov-7.436945_pt1 | contig 10871 bp, 11 predicted proteins | sample MGYA00245781_ERZ724031 | MGnify/ENA primary metagenome ERZ724031 (study PRJEB28704, sample SAMN03018317) | fermentation metagenome | biome: anthropogenic terrestrial biome; feature: soil; material... | reverse complement strand
ATCAAATGCATCTGTTACCTGCAGTGAGAGTTGCAGGAGAAATATACGCCATGCACCCCTTAGCACTGATAAATCACCAAATGATTTATAGATATCTTTTATTTCTATCAAATGGCTTAGAGTATCCATCTTCTTTCCTTTCTTTCTATTTGTTTAGCCAGCAGAACGATTGAAAAGGTTAATACAAAATAAAATAAACCCAAAGTCAAATAAATTTCAAATGGCCTGGCCGTACGGGAATAAATCAGATTGCCTGTTCTGGTGAGTTCGGTAATAGATATTACTGAAACCAGTGAAGTTTCTTTAAGCATAGATGAAAAACCATTCATTAGTGGCGGTATTGCCACCCTGATAGCTTGAGGCAATATGATATGCCATATTGCCTCAAGCTTATTGTAACCCAATGAATATGCAGCTTCTTCCTGTCCTTTGGAAACCGATAAAATAGAAGCCCGTACTGACTCAGACATGTAGGCTCCGCCATTTAAAGCCAGGCCGATTACCGCCGCTGAAAACGCATCCATTATTATACCCACGGAAGGTAGGCCATAATAGATGAAAAACAGCTGGATTAGCAGCGGCGTTCCGCGAAATATTTCCACATATACGGCAAGCAGCACTTTGAACAGACCGGGAATTTTATAGCTTCTTAAAACCCCTACTGTAAAAGCAATAATTAATGCAAATACAAAGGCCAGAACCGTAATTTTTACGGTTATTAGGGTGGCCTGCCAAAATAGCGGTAAATTCCTTATTACGGTATCAAAGTTGAGCTCCATGATTCTAGATCTGTAATTTCAGCCATTTATCATGAATCTGATCATACTCTCCGCTGGCCTTGATCGCCTTCAATGCTTCGTTTAATTTAGCAGTCAAAGCATCCGCGCCTTTTTTGTTAACCATTACGATTTCGCTGGTTTCCCCAACTGGAGTATCGATGATCTTAAGATCCGATTTATCCTTTATTTGTGTGGCGGCATAAGCATAACCCACTATTACAGCATCAACCCGGTCGTTGGTCAGATCCCCATAGCAATATATTATCATAATTACACAGACTATAATAAATAAAATTATGTTATATTAAAATCGCAAATATCGTATTTTTAGCGTTACGCAGGCGTTATGCAGGGACGTTCTTTATGTAACATTTAGTTTACCGCGAAGTGTTACGGGAAGAACGTCCCCAGCCCCTCGGGGCTATATCCTGTCAACCAATAAACGACACCCCAATTACGTGCTGCTTTGCAGTCATTGCAGTGAATTGAACGAGGTGGAGATAGGTCTATTCAGCCCAGTTTTGAATCCGCAGTTGGGGAATTCGGCTAAATTCTTTAGTATTGTTGCTAACTAAAATAAGCTTCTCGGATAAGGCATGAGCTGCAATCAATAGACAGCAGCAAAAAAACGGTGGGTATGCCGAGGGCCTTGTTCACCTACGGGATGTCGCTGGTTATGCTAAACTTTAATGGAACCTCAATATAGCTATAAATTATGTTTATCTGCTATGAAAATGTCGATATAATCCAGTTAAAGCTAAAAGAAATTTTAGCTGAATGTGGGATTAAGTTTGCCATTGTCAAGCATTTTACCGGGGTACCAGTTCAAGGTGTTATAAAAAGAAACCATGATGGTACTCTTACCTTAATAGCAAATCTGGGACGCTCCTCAGCGTTGCCCTGTTTATGCTTACAAAAGTATTAACAAAATTTTGGATGATTATTCCGTTTACACTATAAAGAATGTTCAGAATCCCGCGTAACTGGCATAAGTCAAATAATCATATTCAAATCAAAACCGTAATTTAGTGGGAAGCAGAAAGAACGTCCCGCTGCTTCCTTTGGTATGTCCGTGTAGTTAATTGGACTTTTACAAACGGTACTGTCTTCACTTCAAAATCACCCGTATGGGTGAAGAGTATGTATACGCCAAATGATAAAGTTATATCAAGATAAGAGAGGAGGTCATATAATGGCAGAAAAGTACGATGTGATTATTGTTGGTGGCGGGCATAATGGTCTTACCGCAGGTTGCTATCTGCAAAAATCAGGCTTTAGTACTCTGGTGCTGGAGCGTTTAAGCAAACCTGGCGGAGGTGCCTGGACCGAGGAAGCTACATTGCCTGGCTTCAAACACAATCTAGCCTCATTATTCCATGGTATTTTGCACATGGGCCCAGTTTACAAGGATCTTGAACTACAAAAATATGGGGCCGAATATATTTGGCCAGACGCTCAGATTGCAGCCGCTTTTAAAGATGGTCGCTGCCTGATTTTTTATCGCGATCTTGATAAGACTTGCAAAGAAATTGCCCGTTTTTCCGAAAAAGATGCCAAGACCTATCGCGAATTAGCCGAATACTATCATGTTGTGCTGGACAACATGATTGCTCCCTGGTTCTTTAATCCTCCGGTACCCCCTTCATTTAGTGCGATGGCTATGGAAACTACTGTAGAAGGCATGGAAATGATGCGCCTACAGATGTCCAATCCAAAGAATCTCGTCAACGAACTATTTGAGTCCAATGCTGTCAAATCAATACTGTTGTCTTTTATTAAAGAATTCGGCGGCGCACCTGATACCTATGGATTCGGTATCTTTGTTCCCATGATGCTAGGCGAAACCCATTATCCACACGGTTGGGCGATCTGCAAGGGCGGTTCTGGTAATCTAGGGCTGGCTATGGCCAATTGTCTGGAAGCACATGGCGGAAAGGTTATAACCAATGCCCATGTAAGCAAAATAATCGTTAAGGATAATCGAGCAACAGGCATCCAGCTTGCTGACGGTACCGTTATTGAAGCCAACAAACTGGTTCTAACGAACCTGGAACCACATCAAACCTTCCTGGATTTAATCGGTGAGGAACACCTTGAGCCTTCCTTTATTAAATCGGTTAAACGCTTCCGGCATGAAGATACCATCTTGTTTACAATGCATATGGCACTGGATGAACCACTCAAATGGAAATGTGCCGAGTTCAACCCGGATATAAATAAATGCATGGGTGTACTGTTAATTGATGATCCACAGGAACTTTATGATGATTTCGCTGATATTAATCGCGGGGAACTGCCTAAGTATCCACGCATGTTTACCGCCTACCCGTCAGCAATTGATCCCAGTCAGGCTCCGGCTGGAAAAGGCACAGCTATTTGCTGGCAGTATGTTCCCTATTATCTGCGTAATAACCCCAATCCGGATGCATGGGATGATATCAAAGAAGAGTATGCTGATCGCTGTTTAGAAGTATGGGGATCATATGTTGAAAACATGGACAAGGCTTTACTAAAACGTCATATCATGTCACCACGTGACACCGAACGGATGTGGACCTCAATGGTTCATGGTGGATTTAACCACGGCGAAATGAGCCAGGATCAATTAAATGGTATGCGGCCCTTTGTCGAATACAAGCCGTATCGGACTCCATTTGAGAACCTGTACATGTGTGGCGCCAGCACCCACCCCAGCGGTAGTATTGGAGGAGCCTGCGGTTATAATGCAGTTCAGGTTATTGCCGAAGATATCAAGTTAAAAAAGAAATGGTGGGATAAGTAAAATAATAAAACAATTTACAAGGAGTGCATATGAAGCTTACAATTATATCTGACAAAGGTAGTCCCATGATGATAGTAACTAAAATTGCCCGTAAGGGTAATATGCTTGAAATTACAGGACAGCTTATGGGAGCCTGGAATTCAAAAATGTATGTTACGACAGAACAGTTTGGAGGATTCTTACGCGCCACATTTAGTACTGCAGTTTTATCCTTTGTCTTGCTGTATCCTTACTTCTACATTGCAAGCAAGTTTAAGAAGTAAGGAGCCTCGTTGGATTAACTTGATATTTCTACTCGGGGCCATGTTTACCATGGCTCCGATATTTACCCTGTATGTCAATTGCATTTAGGTATTATGTGGAAAAGAGGCATGGATTTATGGTCTCTAAGCATTACTCTGATAAAACATCTGAAGTATTGAATTCTCTGCATGATATGATTTCCTCAATATCGTGTCACAACGATTTGGAGAAGATTGAGGAGGATTATCTTCGTCATATTACTATGTTAATCCACTCACATGCAGCCGCCCTATACTATTTTAAACCTAACCAAACTCAGCCTCTTCGCATTGCTGCCAACGGTGTGGACGAGGATTTTTTGTCCTATTATGAAGTAAAGGGGCGTAGTGTTGATCCTCTCCGCGGATGGATAACCACAAAACGCACCCCTTATCTATCTCAGCTTTTATTAGGGCTTAAAGGATGGCAGAATCATCCTGTATATAGTGTGGTCGGTACAGTTCATATCGATTACGCCATGCAGGCACCTATCATTTGCGGAGATGAGATAATCGGAACGCTAAATTTCGGCAGGGAAGTAGCGGAAGGAAAATATACGCAGCTTGATCTACAGGCTATTTCTATATTGAGCCAATTCCTCAGCCTGGCAATCCCTAATTCTTTGGCTAAGTCAAACATATCCAACAACCAGGACAAATTCTGTCAATACATGGAGCATGTTCAACAGGGAATCGTTATTGCAAATTTAGATCATCAGGTTCAGTACGCTAATCAAGAAGCCCAAAAACTAATCACCCGCACGCTCGGTCCCGACCAACCAGTTAGGCAACTTTCCAAAATTATTCATGATGCCTGTATAAATAACGGTGAATCCGGAACAGTGAAAAATGATAAACTCTTAACCCGCTTTTGTCCTGTCCCCGGCTCAACCGACAAACAGACTATCGCCCTGCTGAATATAATTTCACCGCCTTCAGATTTTGCAATTTTCCAACAAATATTAACCAACCGGGAAATTGATGTGCTCAGGTTGGTTGAACATGGTATGCAGAACCGTCAAATTGCAGCATCATTATGTATTTCGATCAATACAGTAAAACGCCATCTTGACAATATTTACTGTAAGCTAGAAGTAAACTCCCGCACTGAGCTAATTTCCAAGGTATACCGGTTTATCAATTGTATCGGCTAGATCGGGCCAACATGGCCAACAGGGGGACGTTCTTTTTGTTGGCTAAAACTAGGCATTGAAGACAATATCTACACTCATCCAGGTAACTCGGGTAATCTGTCTTAGCGATACGCCGTCGATTTTCTTGATTTCTCAAAATCTCGTTTCGTTTTGCCTTATCCATGCCTTGAAGCCTTCCGATTGGTTCACCGCTCATCAATTTGTCAATCTCTGTTTTGCCTTCGCTATCGGTCTTACGGTCCTTGACCTCATCTTCCAGGCATTATCTTCATTTTCTCGCTTCATGAATTCTCGAAATGCCTGTATTGATATCTCTCGGTCTTGATTAATAACTCCCAAGGCAAAACTTGGTTCGCTTAATTTTTTTCTGTCAAGCGACCTGATGTTTGCAATAAGTTCGTATGGCAAGGAGAAGGAACACGGGAATTTCAATTACAGCGGCTGCCAGTATGACGCAAGGCGTCCAAAAGCTCATTTGTCCAATATGCAGGTAATTAAAACCGGTCAGTTGATAAAGCAAGCTGTTTTGCATACCGATTCCTGCCGACGGTAAAATAAAACTGAGCCAATTAGCGCCGGTTGAATACGTAAATATCGGAAGCAAGCACATTACAATGGCAATCAGGATAACAGAAATCGAATCCTTGCATTTGGCCGATAGAAATAATGTGAAACTGATAGTTGCCAGCAAGGAAATAAGTCCTCCGATTGCCAAAACAGCTTGCAGTTGCCCTAAATTAATGGCAGGCAGGCTGATAACGGAAAACAACATCTGCATAGACGTTTTCATGCATTCCGGCCCAAATGCAAGGTTTGAAATCAGCAAGTGCATTGAAATACATATGACGAACGTTGCGGCCAAAATGGTTAGTGCAGCCAATATTTTTACAATTGCCAATCGGGAGCGCCCATGCTTGGTGCAGCGCAAAATACTGTCTGAACCGGTCTGATATTCATTGGAAAACGTAGGTGTGGCAGCCGCTGTGCAAAGAATCACAAGTAGAAAAATATAAAGCACGATGTAATCAAAAGCGTCTCTCGAATATCCCGCATAAAGCTGAAAGGGTGTTTTTAACTCTGTATATTTTTGCAGGGCTTGTTCCTGTGCAGTTGGGTGTTCTTTTTGCTCCATCTGCATAATATCTTTCAGGTGCTGTACCGTTTGTTCATAAAAGCTGTCTAATTTGTCCGGCGATATATTCATTAAACTTGTCGCCTGACCGGTTTTGGGGTCAGAAAATGTTTCCGGCAGCCTTCCTAAAAGCGACCCGACCGGAAATACCTTTTCCATATAAAGGCCTACCGGGAAGTCTCCGCTATAAATGCTGTCCTCTCCATATGGTGAAACGGCACTTTGATAGGTATTTAAAGCCTTTTTGAGCCTTTCCGGGGTTACTTCTCCGTTATTGATAGAGCGAAGCGACTTTTTATAAGTAATCGCTTCCAGACCATTTAGCTCCGCTACTTTGTTACCATCTTCACCATATTGGTTGATGTCCTCAAATGTGACGGGAAGCCAGGCCATTACCGCAGACATCAACAGCGCAATGAGCAATAAAATAATAGAACGGCGTGATTTAAGCACGCGCTTTATTTCCAGCCAATAAATACGCATAAATTATTTTCCCTCCTCACTAATTTCCTCTTGCGGGAATAACCATAAATATAAATCCTCCAAACGAGGCGGCGCCATTACAGAATCACTGGTTTTCGCCTCATCTGCCAGATAGCGGATAGATACCTGATTGTTACCCTCACTGCGCTGGTTGATAATGCGAAGCTGCATTTCATACATAGGCATCTTGTCGGCAGGCACCAAGCAAGTCCAAACTTTCCCCGTGACTTGCTTTACCAATTCGTCTGTTGTGCCGACATCAAGTATTTTTCCGGCTTTCATAATGGCATTTTGGGTAGCAATATACTCAATGTCGGATACGATATGGGTTGAAATGAGAACGATGCGGCCATGGGAAAATTCCGAAATGAAATTGCGGAAACGCACCCGCTCGCCGGGGTCAAGACCGGCAGTCGGTTCATCCATAATCAGAATTTTCGGGTCATTGAGCATTGCTTGTGCAATCCCGACCCGGCGCTTCATTCCTCCGGATAACTTGATGATTTTTTTGTTCTTTACGTCGGAAAGGGTGAGTGTATGCAGCAGGCCGTCAATCTTTTTTCTCGTTTCTCTTACCGGAACATCCTTAAGCGCGGCAACATATTCCAAATAATCCTTCACCGTAAAATCTTGAAAAAATCCAAAGTCCTGCGGTAAGAAACCAAATATATTTCTGTATTCTTCTCCCATTGTGTGAATGTCCTTACCGTCATAAAGGATTTTTCCGCTGCTTGATTTCAAAATGTCTGCGATCATCCGCATGAGCGTAGTCTTGCCGGCTCCGTTGGCTCCAAGCAGACCCCATACGCCCGGCGTAAGATTCAGACAGACATTGTCCACAGCGGTTTTATCCTTAAACTGTTTACTAAGGTGTATGGTTGTCAGTTCCATGTCAGTTCTCCTTATTCTTTTATTACAAAGACAAATGTCCTGGTTCAGTATTTATTGTACTGAACCAGGACATTGCAAACTTTAAGATGAACAGGATAAGTTCCTAAGAAAATCCTAATATCCGATTGATATTTTCCTAAGACAAAGTTGGCAGCGACACGGTAAACGTAACCTTATCATTTTCACTCTGAACAGAGATTTCTCCGCCGTGTAAATGAACGATTTCTTCCGCGATGGACAAGCCAAGTCCCGTCCCCGTCCCGCCTGTGTCTGATTTACGAGTTTCATCTAAACGATTGAATTTCTCAAAAATAGAAGGTAGCTGGTCAGGTGGGATTGTCTGCCCGTGGTTCTCAAATGTAATAACGAGGTTTTCGTTGTCCGTCTTTGCGGAAATAATGATTTCCGTATGGGGATAACTGTATTGAACAGCGTTTTTCAGAATGTTGTTAAACACTCTGGCCAGCTTTTCGGAGTCTGCATAAACCGTCAAATTTTCATCTGCGTGAAGTGTGGCGGAATTTCCTTTGACAGATAGGACAGGATAAAATTCATCAACCAACTGCACGAGCATATAGTATAAATCCACAGTCTCTTTGGTCAGCTTGATTTGCTGCGTGTTGTACCGTGTAATCTCAAAAAATTCGTTGATGAGCTTTTCCAGCCGCTGTGCATTTTTCAGCGCGGTGCCTATATATTTTGCCTTTTGCGGGGTCGGCATGTCGGGCGCTTCTTCAAGCAAACTTAGATAGCCGATTACGGAGGTCAGCGGCGTCCGAATATCGTGCGCCAGATACATGACCAATTCGTTCTTTTTGCTTTCGGCCTCTCTGACCGCCTGTTGGCTTAACAGAACAGCCATTTTGATTTGGTTCATCTGCTTTTCCATGTTTTTGAGCGGTTCAGATAATTCGATGGTGCTGTCATTTTGCTGATACACAGTCTTGCTGGCATCTATGACTTCCTGCAAATATCCCCATGGCTTTTTCCAATAATGATAGAAGATACAGCAAAAGCCGATAACAAGATATAGGAAAAAGATAACGTCAATTCTGAGGTAAAGCCATGGAAAAAACGCATTTGAAAATCGACTAAAGCCATAGTCAAATACTATTGTTAGGGCATAACCAATCAATGTATAAAGTATCAAAGTAATGTAAAGCTTTATACGTAACTTCTTTTCTATGGTATCATTCTTCAGACTTATACCCATTCCTTTCTTGAGGCACAAAACGTCATGAAAGATTTCTTTCAAACTTATAACCATTCCTTCCTTGAGGCACAAAACGTCATGAAAGATTTCTTTCAAACTTCACCTCCCAGGAAGCATGGTGACGTTCCTTTTGCTTCCCTGATAGTTAAATTTTGTACCCCACTCCCCATATCGTCTTGATATACTTCGGTTCGTCTGAGGTATCGCCTATTTTTTCACGCAAATGCCGGATATGAACTGTTATTGTGTTATTGCTTTTGCTATAATATTGATCTTTCCATATCTCATGGAACAATTCTTCTGCACTAACTACTGTACCTTTACGTTCCAATAGAATTCGGAGGATAGAAAACTCCGTAGGCGTTAAACTAATTGCCTTCTCATTCAGTAGACATTCATGTGTTTTCGTATTGAGTTCCAGACCGGAATAAGAAAGAATCGAACCTGTATTTGTTTCTTCTTTGGTGGAATTGTACTTTTTGTACCGGCGCAGCTGTGCTTTTACTCTGGCAAGCAATTCAAGCGGACGAAACGGCTTCGTAATATAGTCGTCAGCGCCTAAAGTTAAGCCAGTAATTTTGTCGATTTCCTCGTCTTTAGCCGTCAGCATAATAACCGGAAAAGTATATTGTGCACGGATTTTCTGACAAAGGGAAAAGCCGTTTACCTCCGGCATCATAATATCCAGAATAGCAAGGTCAAGATCTTTTGTTTCGATACAGGCTAATGCATCTTTTGCAGAGTAAAATTTATAAACAACATAGTTTTCATTTTGCAAATACACTTCGATCAAGTCTGCAATATCGTGTTCGTCATCGACGACAAGAATTTTATCATTCATGGAATAACGCTCCTTTCCAGCATTGCTCCGTATTTTATCATTATATCAAAGCAATCCGCCCTAATTATGATTTTTAGCATGAGAATTTACTAATATTTTCATAAGCCTCACGGTATTCCTTGTAGTCAGCCTTTTCTCTGCCGTCAGACGTTGCCGTTCCTGTTTTAACGCGTCCATTTTCGGGAGCTTCGCCCCGGAAAGAATATGCTTGAAAGTAGCCTGCGCCCTCAATGATAGCCTGTATATTCTCCTGCTCGCAGCCTTTGCCGAGTGTAGAAGAACGGCTGCCCATAATCAAAACGGTCAGCGAGGGATTGCGCAATGGGGTTATATGGCTGTTATCCAAAGATACAAGTAAACTGGAAGATACAAGACGAAAAGAAAATAAAAACTTTGAAACGTTTTTATGCGAGACTAGTCTTATGGGCAGGAGGTGAGAAAGTGACGGAGTTCGGAGAAATATATACAGAGTACTTTTCTGATGTATATAAATATGTGCTAATCCTATGTAGGAACGAGGCTATTGCGGAAGAGGTTACGCAGGAAACTTTTTTTAAAGCCCTGCGGCATATAGATCAGTTCAATGGAAGCTGCAAATTATACGTATGGCTTTGTCAGATTGCTAAAAATACTTATTTCTCACTTTCCAAAAAACAAAAGCGGATGACTCTGGATATAGATGCAGATTTCCCAGATACAGCATCAGACTTGGAAAAAGACTACTTTGACAAAGAAACGGCAAGGCGATTACACATTCTGCTTCATAATCTGAATGAGCCATACAAAGAGGTCTTTACCTTACGGGTATTCGGAGAACTGTCATTTTCTCAAATCGGTGAGTTATTCGGTAAAACCGATAGTTGGGCAAGACTAATTTTTTACAGGGCCAAAAAACAATTACGGGAGGCAATGAAATGAAAGTATCTTGTGAGATCATTAAAGATTTGCTGCCATTGTATCACGATGGCGTTTGCAGTAATGACAGCAAAACGATGGTTGAGGAACATCTTGCTTATTGTGACAGCTGCAAAGCTGCGCTGCTGGAAATGGACGATACGTTATGCATTAACAAAGCGGAACAGAATTTGCAAGAGGCCGAGGTGGTAAAAAAGCTGTCAAAGAGGTGGAAAAAAGGAATGTTAAAATCGTTGCTGGAAGGCATGTTATTCACTATTTTGGCTATTGCCCTTATTGCTCTTGTTCTCTATTTCTTTATAGGTTTTAGAATTATCCCCAAACCCTATTGACTGGAGGAATATAATTTGAGTGTGACTCACCAAAATAAATGACAAAACCGGGTTAGTGAAATCTTAAC
>ENA-UOOM01003662-UOOM01003662.1-fermentation-metagenome-genome-assembly--contig:-NODE-3662-length-10873-cov-15.250786_pt1 | contig 10873 bp, 7 predicted proteins | sample MGYA00245781_ERZ724031 | MGnify/ENA primary metagenome ERZ724031 (study PRJEB28704, sample SAMN03018317) | fermentation metagenome | biome: anthropogenic terrestrial biome; feature: soil; material... | reverse complement strand
ACATCGGACGCTGCCCTGTGGCCGGTTGAAGATGGCCTGCTGGAGAGCATTGCCCATATTGAGGTATCCGGGGACAGGGGGCTGGCCATTCGTGGCGTGGACACAGCGGATCAACTGATTGTGCGCGACCCGGACAATCCGCTGGAGGTGGGCATGTATCCACGTGTTGTTGATGTGGCCGGCAACCGTGGCTTGCTCTATACCTCCTGGGTCCAGACGACCATGCAACCCGTCTTTCAGCTGTTCAGCCTGGACAGCTTGTCCGGGGAAGTATTCCGACAGGCGTTGGTTATTCGGCCGGACGCGGAACCTGCGCAACGACTGGTACAGATGGAATTATCCACCATGATGGATGACACAAGCGGCCGCGTGAAGCCGGATGCTTTAATCGGTATGCTGCTGCCGGATAACGCAAAGCTCTCGCCGGATGGGCAGCACATGCTGCTGTTGGCGGGCGGCCCCAGGCAGAGTCCGTCGCGGCTGTTTGTGTACGATTTTTCGGCCCAAGTGCTGGGCGAAGTGGATATATCACTGCTTGATATGGAGGAGGACACCTTTCTGGGTTTCTTTGAGGGGCCCAGGAGCAACACCGCCCGTGGCTTGCGTTGGCTGGGGGATAACCGGCTGGCAATGGTCATCAATGGAAAGTATCATCTGTTTGAGTTCGTTGGCCATGCAGAGCAATAAGGGGTGCGCACATCCCCCTTTGCTCGACAGAAAGCGGCCATGCGGGTATACTAAGGCATAGGATACACAGAAGGGCTGGATGGCTGTGATGCATGTGCGCGCGCTGGTCGTGTCCGACCAGGAGAGCAAATTCATTTGGGATTATTTTGATCGGTCTCGCTTTCAGGGGATAGACGTCATCATCTCTTGCGGCGATTTGAAGGCCAGCTACCTGGCCTTTTTGACGACCATGGTGGCGGCGCCGCTGCTGTATGTGCCAGGCAACCATGACGCCCACTACCTGCGCACGCCGCCCGAGGGCTGTGACGACCTGACGGAGCGCATGGCTGTCGTCAAGGGCGTGCGCTTTATCGGCTTTGGCGGGGCCAACAGCACCAGCCCCAAGCCATTTCACTATACGGAGAGAGACCTCACGCGCCAGATTGTACGGCGGATGCCGGAAATCTGTCTGCATGGGGGCTTTGACGTGCTGGTGACCCACGCGCCAGCTCTGGGGTTGGGTGATGGGAAGGACAGCTTTCATAAGGGCTTCCGGGGCTACCTGGCGCTGATGGAGCAGTTTGAGCCGGCCTATCACATCCACGGACACCAGCACATGAACTACCCGGGCGCCAAGCCGCAGCTGAGCTATCGGCAGACCAGCATCATCAACGGCTACGGCTACCAGGTGATTGATTTGGCCATCCCGGCCGGGCGCAGCCGAAAGCGTCTTTCCTACATCAAGACGCGTTACGAGTGGGGGAGGACCTATGCAAGCCAGTTCTAATCAAACCGCCAGGCTAGAGTATGAACGCGCCTTGCGCCAGGGGCGGCGGGAGTATACGGTGCGCACCGCGCAGGGAGAGCGCGGCACCATCGCCGTGCTGGAGGAGCTGACCGAGGAAAGCCGCATCATGGCCTATATGAAGCAGCCCACGCGCGAAATATCCATGACACGGGTGGTGGGCACCTATACCTCGGGGCGCGCGCGCTCGTTCAGCGCGGGCTATATGCCGCTGCACGACGAGGGCACGGAGTTTGCGGGCAAATGGATTTCGCTGTGCGTCAGTCACATGGAGGAAGGCTTGCGCGACCCCATCCAGGTGTATGAGTACCTGTGGAACTATTATGTGATTGAGGGCAACAAGCGCGTCAGCGTGCTCAAGTACTTTGGCGCGCCCTCCGTGCGGGCCGAAATCACCCGCATGATTCCACAGCTGGACCCCAATGACCCCAACACCGCCACTTACTACGCCTACCTGCGCTATGACCAGGAGGGGCTTTTCAAGAACATTCGCCTGAGCAGCGCGGAGCGCTATCAGGCCCTGCGTGATACCGAGCAGGCGCTGTATGACGCCCTGCCGGAAGCGGAGCGCGACATCAACTTCAACGCCATGTACCTGCGCTTTGAAAGCGCGTATTTGCAATCCGGCAGCGCGCTGCCGCTGGGCGACGCCTTTTTGGAGTATCTGAAGGTCTATGGCTTTATATTGACCGAGATGCTCAGCGCCCTGACCGAGCGTATCCGCGACCTGAAGCCCCAGCTGGCGCTGATTGAGCACCCGGAGCAGGAGCCCAAGCTGTTGCTGGATGTGCAGCACGAGGCACCGCCCGCAGGGCTGATGACCCGCCTGTTCAGCCCGCGCCGCACAGCGGATGTGCTGTTTGCCTACGAGGCGGGCCGGACGGAGCGTAACTGGATTGGCGCCCACGAGAAGGGCCGCCAGGAGATGCAGCAGACCCTGGCGGACAGCGTGACCAGTGAACTGCTGGACGGCCTGACGCCCGAGAACGCCTATGAGCAGTTGAGCCAGCACGCCCGGGGCAAGGATTTGCTGATTGTCACCTCGAGCCGTCTGGCGCCCGCGGCGCTGCGGTTTTCATTGGAGAACCCGGATTGCATGACGCTGGTGTACTCCCGCGTGCGCCAGGACGCACGGCTGAACACCTACTATGGGCGGTATTATGAGCCGGTCTTCCTGTGTGGGGTGGCCGCCGGGCTGGCCACGGAGCATAACCGTGTGGCCTATGTCACACCTCAAGTGCGCAGCGGCCGGCATACCAGCGATATCAATGCTTTCGCGCTGGGCGTGCGCTCCGTGCGGCCCCAGGCCGAGGTATACCTGATAACGCGTGATGTGTCCCCCTTTGATGCGACCAGCTGTGAGCATGGCATCCGCCACGCCGTGGAGCTGGGCTGCGACATTGCCCACACGCCGGACTATCCCGGCCTGAGCATGGCAGGCCCGCCTGAGTGGAGTTTCTCCTTCTTGCTGCGGCTGCATGCCCTGGGCGCGCCCAGCGAATACCTGGCTTCGCCCGAGTGGGATTGGGGCGTGTACTACACGGAAATAGTGCGCAGCTACCTGAGCAACAGCCTGGATACCTTGCGCCTGCTTGGCCGGGGGGATCCGACGGTCACCGGTTTCTGGTGGGGCCTGGCCAGCGGGGTACTCACCTTCAAATCCAGCCGTTTCCTGCAGCCAACGGCCAACAACCTGTTGCAATACCTGCGCAGCAGCATTCAGCTGGGCCGTTTCAACCCCTTCCACGGCCCCATTACGGACCAGGAGGGCATCCTGCGGGTGCCGGAGCATGGCAACCTGCGCCCCTATGAAATTCTCTACATGGATTGGCTGGCCGATTTCATCCAGGTGGTGGATTAGGCGGAAGCGCTCGCCTGACGCTTTCAGACCGCCGGGGAAATGCATACAAATATGGTGGGTATAGATGCTAATGGACGAACGTCCAACGTGAAATAGAAAGATGACATGGTACAAGGCCGCTCGCATGCGGCTTTTTCATTGCGATTCCATATCAGTTTACCACACAAAAATTTTGTTTTATTTTTGTCTTTTTTCTATTGCCTTTTTTATGCACGGCCTGTATAATGGCAATTAAGTAACATATTGTCGCATGGCGGCACGGAAGGCGATATGAAAAAAAGGCGTGATACCTGGGTGGCAGGGTTGACCCTGTTTGCGATGTTTCTGGGTGCTGGCAACATCATTTTTCCGCCCTACATCGGGGTACAGGCGGGCCATGGCTGGCTGTGGGCGGCGCTGGGCTTTCTGCTGACGGCGGCGGGGTTTCCCATGCTAAGCGCCCTGGCCGTGGTCAAGGGCGGGGGCAACCCGGACCAGCTGTCCCGGCGGTTCTCCCTGCGCTTTGGCAAGGCGCTCAACGCCATCATTTTGCTGATGATTGGCCCCCTGTTTGCCATCCCGCGCACGGCGGCCACCACATTTGAACTGTCGCTGCAGCCCTTCCTGCCGGTCGATGCTAACATGCCGCTGCTGATGGCCGCAACCGCCTTTCTTTTTTTTGCGATTACCTATGTGCTGGCGGTGCGCCAGGGCAGGTTCATGGATGCCATCGGCTGTGTGCTGACGCCCATCCTGGTTGTGCTGCTGGTGGTTACCATCGCCATTTCAGCGTTTCGCCCCATGGGCAGCCCCGCGGCGCCTTTGCTTGACGAGAACCTCATCGGCTTTGGTTTCAAGGGTGGATACCAGACCATGGACGGCATCGGCGCGCTGGTGCTGTCGGGCACCATCACAGCGCTGCTGGCCGACAAGGGCTATGACCCCCAAAAATCGCGCGGCATGCTACGCCGGGTGGTACTGATTGCGGGCGTTTTGCTGGCCGGTGTGTACTTGGGCTACATCTGGATTGGTGCCTCCGGCAATGGGCTGCTGGCGGGGCTGACAACCCGCGCCCAAATCCTGACCGCGGCCATGCGGAACCTGGCGGGTGCCACGGGGCAGATACTGCTGGCGCTGGTCATTCTGTTTGCCTGCCTGACCACCTCGGCTGGCCTCACGGTTACCTTTGCCCAGTATTTCTCGCAGCTGACCAACCAACGTATCTCCTACAAGCGCTGGGTGGGCATCGCGGTGGTGGTGTCGTTTGCCATCTCCCTGCTGGGGGTGGAGCGCATCATCGCACTGGCTGATCCCGTGCTGGCCTTCGCCTACCCGCTGTGCATTGTGCTGGTGGCGCTGGGGCTGCTGGGCCGCGCCATCAGGAGCGACCTGGCTTTCAAGGGCGCGATGATGGGGGCGCTGCTGTTCTCCGCGCTGTCCTTGGTACACACCCTGTGTCCGGATTGCGGGTGGGCGGCGCGCATCATTGCCTGGCTGCCGCTGGGTGACTTCGGCTTTGGCTTTCTGCTGCCCACGGTGGCGGGCGGCATCCTGGGCTGGCTGCTGGACATGGCCCGGATGTTGCTGATGCCGCAGGCTGCCGGGTACCAGCAGAATAGGTAAGAGAATCGTTCCCCTTTCATCATCACTGCCGCCTCGAAAAAGGGGCGGCAGTTTGGGCCATGAAGAAACCTCTGGTTTCTTCATGGAAAGGTAGGATGGGCCATCCGCCTCTCACTTCGTTCCCGGGCGGCGGATGGCAAGGAAACCCTGGCTTTGTCAGGCCTTCCGCCCACCGCGCAAGTCGCTGGGGCGAATTTCAATCAGAGGGGTCCGCCCTCCGATACCCCCTGAATATGCTTCAGTTACAGTCTGAATGGCCGTTCGGATAGCCGGGCGGCAGTTTTTTGTTTGCAGGAGTGGCGGAAGACGAGCTTTCCAGCCGCGCTGCAGCTGTTGCGTTGCCTGGCAGCAGTACCCAATTGGGCGCATCCACCCCTTCCACGGTTCCGTGACCGAGCAGGGTCAACCGCGTGCGCCCGGCTATTACAACCACCGCCCTGATGACGTGCAGCATATAGATTGGCTGACGGATTTTGCCGGTCGAATCGGCTGGGTTTTCGAGTGCCTGCATCACCCATCGCCCTGTCGGCGATATTTGAAAAATATTTTTCTCCGGACTGGCCAATTTGTCTTGCGGATGGCACTAAGTATGCGTAGGGGAGTATATGCATGCATCATCAGCAATGAAGGGGCGATATTTATGAAGAAAACTTGGCTTCGGCGGGCACTTTGGGTGGGCATTCTTGTGTTTTCTCTGGCGCTCTGGCTGCCCGCGTTGTCCGCCCAGGCGGCGACTGAAGTGGCTCTGCCTGCGGCCGCGCAAGGCCTGGTATGGGACGGAAGTGTGCAAACAGGGGTGGCGGCGGGGGAGGGCTATGCCGTCATCAATGGCACCGGCACTGCCCCCGGAAGTTACAAGGCCACGGTCAGCTTGACGGACAAGACGAATACGGTGTGGCAGAACACGAAGGACAGTGTAGATCAAGAGGTTATCTGGGGCATTGCCCCCAAGCCAATCCCGGAGCCTCAGCCCATAACCGGCCTTGTGTACGATGGTACGCAGAAAACAGGTGTCGCGGCCGGGAATGATTATACTGTCAGCAATGGCACCGGTACTACCGTCGGTGGCTACACGGCCACGGTCAGCTTAACGGACAAGGCAAACACCGTGTGGCAGCATGCCAAGACCAATGCAGATCAAGGGATTGGCTGGAGCATTGCCCCCAAACCCATTCCGGTGCCTCAGCCCGTAGCCGGCCTTGTGTACGACGGTGCCGAAAAAACAGGTGTCGCGGCCGGGAATGGCTATACCGTCAGCAATGGCATCGGCATTAACGCCGGAAGCTACACGGCTAAGGCCAGCTTGACGGACAAGATGAACACGGTGTGGCAGGGCACCAATGGTAGCAATGCAGATCAAGATATTGGCTGGAGCATCGGACAAAAAACTGTGAGCGCACCAATTGATAAGATCAGGAGTCTGCCCTACGATGGCTTTCTACACACCTGGGAAGGCTATACCAGCAACGTATATCCCGGGGTGGACATAGGTGGGGTTACCAGCGCAACCGATGCCGGGACATACAGCGTTACATTCAAACCGCAACAACCAAACTACTGTTTTGCCAACTCCTCCACCGATATGGTAACGGTGAAGTGGTACATATCGCAGTACGGGCTTTCCGTGCCACTCGCCGAGGGACCCTTGGTGTACAACGAGCAGGAGCAGAAGGGCGTTCCCGATGGGTACGGCTATGTATTCCTCAACAAGTCCAACTTGGGCACCGACGTCGGGACGTACACGGCGACAGCCCGACTCGCAAACGCAACAAACTTTTTTTGGATAGACAGCACCGGCGGTAAAGCGGACAAGCTAATCTCCTGGAGCATCGCCCCAAAGCCCATTGATGTGCCTCAGGCCGTTGCCGGTCTGGTGTGGGACGGCACCGAGAAAATCGGCGTAACCGCGTCGAAGTACTATACGCTGAGCGGAGAAACCTCGGGGACAGCCGCGCGCAGCTATACAGCGTATGCCACGTTGAATGACCTGGCGAACACCATGTGGGCCGGTGGCGGTACCGCTGTCAAACAGATCGACTGGAGCATCGCCCAAAGGGCTGTGGCCGACCCGCAAAAAACGAAATGGCCGCTTTTGGCCGATGGTCAGCCCAAGAGCGGGTACCTGCCCGGTGACTTTTACACGCTTACGGGCGCAACAAGCCAAGACAAAATGGGACACTGGCAGACCACAGCCGAACTGGTTGATAAGGCCAACTCGTATTGGGAAAGCACAAAGAATACCACCGACTTGCAGCTGGCATGGACTCTCTATGGCCCCGTAAGCCCGCCCGTCATGGCCGCCAAACTGGTGTACAACGGACAGCAGCAGGAAGGCTTTGCTGTCGCGCTGAATAGCGATGCGGGCGCCGTGTCCGGTACGCAGGCAGCAACTGACGCAGGTCAGTACAAGGCAAGCATCCAGGTCAACAATACCTATCCATTCCTATGGACAGATACCCTCACCTGGGCAAACAGGGATGTAAACTGGTCCATAGCCCCCAAGCCCATCGCGCAGCCTGCGGCACGCGTTGGCATCGTGGAAGATGGCGCATTGAAAACCGGTGTGCCAGCGGGCGCAGGCTATGCCATGACGGGCAACACGGCCACAAAGGCGGGCGGCTACACGGCCACTGCCACGCTCATGGACAGCAGAAACACCGTTTGAGCAGGCACAGGCGGCAACGCCGCCCTGCTCATTCCCTGGTCCATCGCTCCGGCGCCTGTTACGCCGGCCCCTGAACCCCCTGCGCCCGCAACACCAAAGCCCGAGCACCCCTCCATAACATTGATCAGGCGTTGGCGCGGCAAGCTTTTGTATACAGCGGATGACAGTGGGCAGCAGCAAACCATGCGCACGGTCTTCCAAAGCCGCAGATGGCTGGATGGCATCTACGCCCTCAGGCTCGATCTGCATGAGAAGGACGGGCCCGGCAAGGGGAAGCCATACACACTGGCCCTACCCGGCAGCCTGGTAGCGCAGCTAACCCAGCTGAATACAGACCTGCTTGACGTGAACCTGGGTGAATTGAGGCTGCGTCTGAACCTGCACGACATCCTGGCGCTGAGCACCTTCAGCCCAGAAGGCAGCCTGATGGTGCAGCTGGAGGAGACAGCGCTTGACCAGCTCACCGAGGCCGAACACAAAGCCCTCGCCCCCGCCGAGCCACTCCACTATGCCCTGAAGGCCGGCTTTTTCTGGCAGCCGGGCGCGGATGCTGAACCGGCCGCCCTTGCCCCCGAACAGCTGCCCAACTGCGGCTTTGAGCAAGTCCGAGGCCAGCACGCGCTAAGCTACCTGGACTGGGCCCAAAACAGCGACAGGCAACCCATCCTGGCTGAAACCATCCTCCTTGGCCAAGGCAGTGGCCTGTACACCGTGGGCAAGAGCAAATAGCCGGATTGCGCCTATGCAAAAGGGGCGGTCGACGTGCGTCGACCGCCCCTTGTTGGTGTTTGTTTGGTATTAGGCTTCCCAGTCGCGCTCCAGCGCGCGGGCGTTGTTCTCCGCCAGCAGCTTGTCAATCAGCACATCCTGGCTGATGGCGCCCAGGCTCTCTCCTTTGCGGGTGCGGACGGACACCGTGCCCTCCTCGGCCTCGCGGTCGCCAATGACCAGCATGTAGGGGATTTTCATCATCTGCGCCTCGCGCACCTTGAAGCCAATCTTCTCATTGCGCAGGTCCAGCTCCGCGCGCAGGCCGGCATCGCTCATTTTGGCGAGCAACGCGCGGGCGGCGCCGTCCGCGCGGTCGGTGATGGTGAGGATTTTGGCCTGCACCGGGGCCAGCCACAGCGGGAAGGCGCCGCCGAAGTGCTCGGTGAGGATGCCGATGAACCGCTCCATGGAGCCCAGCACCGTGCGATGAATCATGACGGGGCGGTGGCGCTCGCCATCCGGGCCCACATACGTCATGTCAAAGCGTTCGGGCAAGTTCATATCCAGCTGCAGGGTGCCGCACTGCCAGCTGCGGCCCAGGCTGTCCTGCAGGTGGAAGTCGATCTTGGGGCCGTAGAAGGCGCCGTCGCCTTCGTTGATGGTATATTCGGCGCCCAGCTCGTCCAGCGCGTCCTTGAGCGCCTGGGTGCTCAGCTCCCACATCTCGTCGGTGCCGATGGTGTTCTCCTCGGGCCGCGTGGACAGCTCTACCTTATAGGCGAAGCCGAAGTCGCGGTACACCTGGTCGGTCAATTTGTACACGCCGATGATTTCCTGCTTGATTTGCTCCGGCGTCATGTACAGGTGGGCATCATCCTGGGTGAAGCAGCGCACGCGCATCAGGCCGTGCAGCGCGCCCGATTTCTCGTGCCGGTGCACCAGGCCCAGCTCGCCCACGCGCACAGGCAGATCCCGGTAGCTCCACAGGCGGCGCTTGTAGGCCAGGATGCCACCGGGGCAGTTCATGGGCTTGATGGCATAGTCCTCATCGTCAATCTTGAGGGTGTACATGTTGTCGCGGTAGTTGGCCCAGTGGCCGCTTTGCTCCCACAGGCTGCGGGAGAGAATCATCGGGGTCTTGATTTCCTCGTAGCCGGCCTTGCGGTGCACCTTGCGCCAATAGTCTTCCAGCGCGTTGCGCAGCACCATGCCCTTGGCGTAAAAGAAGGGGAAGCCGGGGCCTTCGTCCATGATGTCGAACAAATCCAGCTCACGGCCCAGCTTGCGGTGGTCGCGCTTTTTGGCCTCCTCGAGCTTTTGCAGGTAGTCTTCCAAATCCTTTTTATCCGTAAAGGCGGTGCCGTAGATGCGCTGCAGCATCTTGTTGTGCTCATTGCCGCGCCAGTACGCGCCGGCTACGCTGGTCAATTTAAAGGCCTTGATGCGGCCGGTGCTGGGCACGTGCGGGCCCGCGCACAGGTCCACAAAGTCGTCGCCCTGCCGGTAGAAGGAGATGACCTCGTCCTCGGGCAGGTCGCGAATCAGCTCCACCTTATAGGGCTCGCCGCGCTCCTCCATGTAGGCGATGGCCTCATCACGGGGCAGGGTAAACCGCACCTCGCGGTCGTTCTTTTTGATGATGCGGGCCATTTCCTTCTCGATTTTCTCCACCACCTCGGGGGTGAAGGGCTCGGCCACGTCAAAGTCGTAGTAAAAGCCGTTCTCAATTGCCGGGCCGATGGCCAGCTTGGCATCGGGCACCACATTTTTGACGGCGGCGGCCAGCACGTGGGAGGCCGTGTGGCGCAGCACGCGCCGCGCCTCCGGGTCATCAAAGGTGAGGAACTCCAGGCTGCCATCCCCGTGCAGGGGGTGGGCCAGCTCCACCAGCTCGCCGTTGAAGCGCGCCGCTACGGCCGCCTTTTTGAGATCACTTTCCTGATCGCGCAGGATGTCCAGCGCGTTGGTTCCTTCATCGTATTGATGCTTTGCTCCCTGTACCAGAATCTCCATGTTATCCTCCTCTTGATGGGGCTGTCGTCAGATATAAAAAAGCACCCGTCCCCTGAGGGACGGATGCGATGCATCCGCGGTTCCACCCTGATTGCCGGCTTGCCGGCCACTTGGTGCCGCTGTATCGCGCGGCGCGCGTCCCGGTCGGGCGGTGGTGCCTGTGCTCTCCGTGCCTGGTTGCGCTTTCAGCCGCGGCGCATGCCTCTCTGCTGGCGGTGGAGCGGGGCGTGTCCTCCCTCATTCCGTGGAATGGGATTAGTATAGTGCGCCGGGGGGCAAGCGTCAAGATACCGGCAGCGGTTTTCGGAAAGCGGCGCAACGGCGCCGCGAGCGGACGGCGCGCTTGCGTTTGCTTTCGGTTGCTGCGGTTGATTGATGTCGCTGCAAAGGCGGGGTGCCATGCCCATTATGCACATCTTGCCATAAATTTGAGACATTCCATTGTTTATTATGTTCAATTAAAAATTAAAAAACTGTTTCATCCTCTCAAAATTAAGATAGAGTACACTGAAGTTCGCAACTTTGCCCAGGGTGAGGAGGAATGGGCAAG
>ENA-UOOM01003660-UOOM01003660.1-fermentation-metagenome-genome-assembly--contig:-NODE-3660-length-10882-cov-6.112404_pt1 | contig 10882 bp, 11 predicted proteins | sample MGYA00245781_ERZ724031 | MGnify/ENA primary metagenome ERZ724031 (study PRJEB28704, sample SAMN03018317) | fermentation metagenome | biome: anthropogenic terrestrial biome; feature: soil; material... | reverse complement strand
CCAATGCTTTGCCGTCGCATGGATAGAAATCCATCTCAAGGATTCGCGATATGGTAGGTGCAATATCCACCATTTCAACGGGTCCTATAGCAAATAAGCTTCTCATTAGAACTAATGAGAAGCATTTTCTTTGATATCGGTTGTACTAATGAGTAGTATATATCTATTTACAAGTTTATGATGTATGTGACAAAGTTATATATGCTAAAAGTTAAATATTCTTTGAAACGAGCATTTACTTTACAAGAAAAACATCAATAGGGATGGCGCAAAAAAGAAGAGGTGGATCTTAATGAGTGATCTTTACGGTGGATTTGGCAGTCTATTCAAAGGGCTCTCCGGATTTATGCCCCAGGATGATCCGGATGTAAAAATAATGACAGCTCAGTCTGACCTCAGTGAATTGCGAAAAAAAGAGCTGGAGCTGTATGCTGAGATAGGTAAGAAAGCCCTGGCATCAGGCGGACAGTTCCCTGAGCTGGAAAATAAGTTGAGACTGGTAGAGGCAAACATAGCAGATGCTGAACAGAAGCTAAGAGATGCCCAATCAGAGAAAGAGGCTGAGGATTCTGCCAAACTAGCAGAAGAAGAAGCACTTACCTGTCCTTCCTGCGGCAATATAAATTCGGAAGGAGTAAAGTTTTGCCAGGAATGCGGCACCAAGTTAGGAGTTTTAAAATGCTCCAAATGCAGCGCTATCTTAACACCTGGAACAAGGTTCTGCGGTGAATGCGGTACAAAACAGGGGGCATGACATGGCGGCTTATAAGCATCCTTGCATACACTGCGGTACATACATCAATTGGGATTCTCGATACTGCCCCAGCTGTCAAAGCGGCAGCCCTTTCGGGTATCTGTGCCCCAGCTGCCTGCGACCTGTGGAAAAAGGGCAGCCTGTTTGCTCTGGTTGTGGTCGGGCACTTTATGTTAACTGTCCTTCGTGTAGTGTGCCAACCTTTGTACAGGAAAAATGTGAGCACTGTAACGAGGCACTCATGATCAGCTGTAATAATCCGCGTTGTGGGGTTATGCAGTTTTTTGAGAATAAAAAATGTACTGCCTGCGGTAAAAAAATTAAGAACAATAGGAAATGAGGCGAGGGTATGTTGCAATCCTTTACAAGAAATTATGAAGATAACTCCACCGAGGCTGGATTTCAGTTTACCTTTTATTGTGATCTCTGTGAGGATGGACATAGAAGCAGTTTTATAGAATCAGAAACTTACAAAAAAGGTCGCGGCTTAAGAGGCCTGGCCCAAGGTGCAGGTGTACTTGGCAGTCTCCTTGGCGGGCGAGCCGGTAATCTGGGATATTCCCTTGAACGGGGCGGTCATGTTCTATCCGATAGGTTTGAAGGGATGAGCCCGGAATGGCAGAAGGAGCATGAGAATGCATTTGAGCGGGCAAAAAACGAAGCTCAAAGATTTTTTAGCCGATGCCATGGCTGCCGTAAATGGGTATGTGAATCCTGCTTCAATGAGGATGAAGGCTTGTGCACCGAATGTGCACCCAGGCAGGAAATCACAGTTGCCAGAGCACGTGCTGATGCTATGAGACGTAACATTGAAGAAGCTTCCGAAGGCGCCACTGTTTGGAGGGGTAAGTTGGAGAGCAAAACTACTATTTGCCCCAATTGCAACAAGCCATCCGGAACGGGAAAGTTCTGTAATAATTGCGGAGCATCCCTTGCCTTGGCTGTTTGCCCCGGCTGTAAGAAGGAAAATGCTAGAACAGTGCGTTTCTGCAATCACTGCGGTGCATCCATGAACGCTCCTGTGGTCAATAAATGCCCTGGATGCAGAGAAGAATACTCACCTGGTACGAAATTCTGTGGTGGTTGCGGTACCAAGCTGTAAGACTCATAAAAAATTATATGACGTTGGTTGAGGGATAAATTATGTTCTTCTTAAATAGGCTGCTGAATAAGTTTAATAGACCTAATAATGATGAGAATGACAGAATTTCACTGTCTAGAAAATTATCTGCCCTTACCACTCAGGAAATTATGGTTTTTATGTTGTTGCGTGAAGGCTTTTCAAAGGATGAGTGTTCTCAAAGATTAGGTGTAAAAAGGAGGGATCTAAACAGACATATAAGACTTATATACAGAAAGCTTAATGTTAGAACAAATGCAGAATTGATTATGAAATACAAGGAAGCAGAGTACGGTTATCCCACTAAAACCAATAGAGAAACATGGTAGTACAATAAGGGTAATGAATATGAGTAGAATCTATTCTTGAACCTCTCACGACTAAAGTCACGAGATTCAGTTGCAAGCAGCAAGGCGTGTCCAAGCGCCTCTACACTGTAAGACTTAATAGTCTATCAGCTTACGTTTAAGAATAGTTCTTTAAGAATACCTTTATTACAGAAGGACTAACTGACATATATGGTTTTACGCAAAAGATGATTACCTTTTGCAAGCCGATACCATATGTAGTTTACAAAGAACATTGATAGTCCTATTATATACTAACGGTAGGATGGATTTCAAGATTGATTGCTTTCATCTCATGTCTAAAGACGCGAGTGTTCAGCAATTACATATAAAAAATAACAGGAGGTATTATTATGCATTGTAACAATTGTGGGCAAGAAATAGCAAGTAATGTAAAATTTTGTGATGGATGCGGCTCTCCCATTGCTCCTGCAAGGAGCGATCAACCAGTGGCGCAAGCAGTTCCAGCAGCCAAGGAAGCGGATAACAAGGTAGTTTTTATTCTCTCCTACATTCTATTCTTTTTACCTCTTATATCCTGTCCTGAGTCCAAGGTAGGGCGATTTCATGCAAATCAGGGATTGGTATTGTTAATTACATCAGTTATAGGTCATGTTGCGTTGTCAATTCTTAATACAATTATTTTGGCTATTTCATTGAGATTATGGGCATTTACTTCCATATTAACATGGGCATGGATAATTGCCATAGGTGCTTTAGCGATTATCGGTATGATAAATGCCAATAAGGGCGAACAGAAACCTCTCCCAATCATTGGAAACATTACAATTTTGAAGTAAGCAAAATGCAGTAAAGAGTCAATTTCATTAAGATTAGTATAAGGAGCCGTCTATAAGGTGATACAGGCGGCTCCTTTGCTCTGGTATTGTAAACTTTTTACTCTGCTTGACTGGCTGTGAATAGTAAGCTCTAAATGTGAATCTGCGAGTTAATTATAATAACTAGCTGTGAATAATTTCTTTTAAATGTAAATCTACGAGTTAATTAAAATAAGTGGTGGTTATTTTCCGCGGGAAGGTTTATAATCATTATAGAGCCTGTATACTAGTATAGTATGTTTGTCATTCCGAGTTTATCGAGGAATCTGTACGGATAAACACGATAGATTCTCCACTGCGTTCTGAATGACACGATAGATTCTTCACTGCGTTCTGAATGACATGTTTTATTAGGAGGTACTGGTATGTCCCAACCAAATATGCCAATAGGGGGCCCCACCCGCCAACATTCCAGTACATATGAGAAAAATAATGTTATCAACATAAAAGGAATTCGAGAACAAAACCTGCCTTATCTTATTGCATGGCTTGTCTTTTGTGCTTGGGTTATTGTATTTGCCGTTTGGTGGACGGAATCACCTCTGATAAACCCCGTTTTTAAAACAGAAATACGTAATCTAACTCACTTTGTGTTTCTTATTTCATCAGCTGTATTTATTTTTTTAATACGTAAGGAATGGCATCTTATATTCTCCCGCATTGGAGCTATTTCAATCATTCTAAGCATGGGGACTTTTCTAATGGCAAAGAATGCTTATGTTCAAAAGCTTTCGGCAATTGTCATAGCTATCGCTTTAGGCTCGGTAAATATAGGCATTTTTATACCTTATGTTTTCACACTAAATAACACAGAGAAAATTTTTGCTGTGGTTGGCAGCCACATTTTGATTAACCTGCTGTTATTTTTGCAACTAAGCGGTGTTACCATAAACTTAGCCCATCAATGGGTGTTAATCATTTCCTTCGCAATTTTGATTCTTGCCCTAAGTTTCATTCTTTTTTTTAAGAAGGACAGCATAAGTTTAGAGTCAAAGTTAAATTCAGAAGAGCCTGTTGAGATTCCATTTAGAATATATCTTACTGCATTTTTTAATTTTTTTGTAATTGTTTTGACCAAGGGAGTAGGTCATGGAATTTTTCATATAACTATGGAGCTTACAGGCATGCCTGTATTAATATGGTACATAGCAGGGAGCGTCTTTGGTTGCATTGCTTACATATTAATATATGCTGTTTCAAAAAGAGCGTTTATATGGCTTGCAAATATCACTTTTGCCAGTGTAACTATGGCGATATTATGTAATGCACTAGTCATGCAGATTCCCATTATGGCATTAATATTTGCTTTCCTTCTTGGTTTAGGCAGTACAGTAGGAATGATAAATGTATATTACATCATGGGGATAATAGGGAAAAAATATAACAGCATACGTTATCTGCGGTTCTCTTACCTTTATATAGTGGTATTAGGCGGCATAGCCGGTCTCTTGATAGGAAATCACATAACTCATGTAAATACTCTGAAAATATCAAATTTATTTTCACTTATCGCGACCTTGGTTATGCTTTCATTTCTTATTGTGTCTCCTTTGTTTGCTAGTTCAGAAATAGAAGATGACTGGGCAAAAGATTCTCATAGTATGGATATCGATAATGATCCCTATTCCATGTTCAGAAAATATAACTTAAGTAAGCGAGAGCTTGAAGTTTGCAAGCTCTTATTGGATGGTTATACCATGAGGCAAATATCGGCTATGCTGTCCATTTCATATTCTACTGTTAACACCTATTGTACAAGTTCATATCGTAAACTGGAGATTAACAGCAGAACAGAATTGTTGCTCCTGTTTAAAGACTATGTTCTCAAGCAGTGATTTGCTTACAGGATTGTGAATAAATGGTGAATAAATTGAAAACGTTTCCACATTTTCGTTGAATAACAGCAGGGTGTCATATATAATTAATAGTTGACACCTTGCCTGTTTTCAGGCAATCTGTTGAATAAAGAGTTACTATTCAGTGGTTTACAGTTGAAAATATTATCTCATGCCACTCTTAGCCTCTGTATTGTAATGATTATGAACAGGAGATTTATAAATGAGATCATGGTTACAACGCTTTATGTATGGACGATACGGGCAGGATAATCTAAGCCGTTTTTTGATTGTACTGGCCCTTGTTCTTAGTGTCGTTTCAATATTTACACGGTGGGTTTTGTTAAATTATTTAGGAATGGTTTTGTTAATTGTTTCAATCTTTCGCATGTTTTCCCGCAATGCGTCAGCTCGTGCACAAGAAAATTATGGGTATTTGCGTGCAAAAGGGAAAGTAATTCAGTTTTTTAAGCAGATCAAGCTGAAAATAAATCAAAGAGATACCCATCGATTTTATCGCTGTCCTTCTTGTAAACAACAATTGAGAGTACCGAGGGGGAAAGGGCTTATCACAATCCGATGCCCCAAATGTAAAACATCCTTTACGAAGAAAACATGAATCTGGGTCAGAATACCTATCTGTGAATGTTGGCGACATTTTTTGGTTAAGTTGCAGTGAGAAGCATTTTTTGAAAAAGGTGAGCAATCCATGTTTGGATATGTGGCAGTAAATCCCAAAGCCCTGTCAAAGGAAGAAAGACAGCGCTATAACAAGCATTATTGCGGACTGTGTCATAAATTAAGTGAAAAGTACGGCAGCACTGGACGTGCCACTCTTACATACGATATGACCTTTCTGACTATTTTGCTGTCTTCTTTATATGAACTCGAAGAAAAGCAGGACAGCCGGCATTGTATATCGCATCCTATAAGAAAGCAGTCATATGTGGAGACAGCAATTACCGAATATTCAGCAGACATGAACATAGTTTTGAGCTATTACCAATTTGTGGATGACTCTGTAGATGACAACAATCTGGCTGCAAGGCAAAAAAGCAGGATTTTGGAGAAATATCTGCCGGATATAAGGGAAAAGTATCTTCAGCAATGCACAGCTGTTGCTTTCCATTTACAGTGCCTGGCAGAAATGGAAGCAGCCAATGAGTTGAATCCGGATTTACCTGCCAACTGCTTTGGTGAACTAATGGGTTCTGTATTTGTTTGGCAGCAGGATGAATATACCGAAAGATTACAGCGAATGGGAGCAGCACTGGGTCGCTTCATCTACCTTTTGGATGCGGTGAACGATTTAAGAAATGATATAAAGAAACAGAGATATAATCCTCTAATCGCACAGATGGAAACCGATTTTACACCTATGCTCACCATCATGATGGCGGAATGTACTGCTGAATTTGAGAAACTGCCTGTAAAACGGGATAAACATATTCTGCAGAACATTTTGTATTCCGGTGTTTGGCAGAAATATCGGGTGCGAAAGAGAAAAGAGGTGGATGCATAACATGGAAGATCCATATAAAATATTAGGGGTCAGTCCCTCAGCATCGGATGAGGAGATTACAAAGGCATACCGAAAGCTGGCAAAGAAGTACCACCCTGACTTGAATCCCGGGGATAAGTCTGCAGAACAAAAGATGAGTAAGATAAATGCAGCCTACGAGCAGATTAAGACAGGAAAAACAGGCGGCGCATCCTATGAGCGACCTGATGGAAGCTATGGACCGCAGCAGCACGATCAATCAAACAGAGGACGAGGCTATGACCCCTATGGTGGCTTTGATTTTGGCGGATTTGAGGATATATTTGGAGAATTTTTCGGACAGGGCTGGAGTCAGCAAAGCAGCAGACAATCCGGTTCGCCCACATTGCAACAGGCACGTATGTATATACAGATCCGTCAATACCATACTGCACTGCAAATACTGGCCCAAATAAATGTACGAAATGCTGAGTGGTATTATCTCAGTTCTATTGCAAATGCCGGTATTGGTAACAGGGTCACAGCATTGAATCATGCCCAAACAGCGGTCCGAATGGAGCCAAGTAATAGGGAATATCAACAGCTGCTGAACCAAATCCAGCGGGGCAGTCACAGCTATCAGGAATCGGGGCAAAGACAAGGGTTTGATATGATGCGGATGGGCAGAAGTTTACTGCAGATATTACTGGCACAGCTCTTTTGTATTTTCTGCTGCCGTTATCCCTGTTGCTGCTAGCTGTTAACCTCTGACTTGTAACGATTAAAAGCTGCTGTTCAGAGGTTTTTCATATAGGTATGCTTGTTACATATTAGTTTATTATTTCAGGCTATGAATGACAACAAATTGATAAATAGTTGGAGGAGAAATGTATGAGTAAAATTATAGGAATAGATCTTGGAACCACAAATTCCTGTGCAGCTGTGATGGAGGGTGACAAGTCAGTCATTATACCTAATGCGGAAGGCGGTCGCACCACACCGTCGGTGGTTGCTTTTTCAAAGACTGGTGAGCGCTTGGTAGGACAGGTAGCGTTGCGCCAGGCAGCAACCAACGCAGATCGCACTATAAGTTCTATAAAACGGGAAATGGGTAGTGATTATAAAATAAAAATTGATGGAAAATCTTTTACTGCACCTGAAATATCAGCTATGATTTTAGGCAAGTTGAAAAAGGATGCAGAAGCATACCTTGGTGAAACCGTAAACGAAGCAGTAATAACCGTACCCGCATACTTTACAGATTCCCAACGACAAGCTACCAAGGATGCCGGCACTATAGCAGGGCTGGAAGTAAGGCGTATAATAAATGAACCTACTGCAGCAGCATTGGCTTACGGCATGGATAAAGAAGAAAGTCAAAAAGTGTTGGTATTCGATCTGGGTGGCGGAACCTTTGACATATCAATCCTGGATATTAAAGATGGTGTCATTGAAGTATTGGCAACTGCAGGGAACAATCGGCTGGGTGGTGACGATTTTGACGATTGTTTGGTGGAATGGCTGATAGAAGAGTTCAAGAAAGAGAATAATGTGAATTTGTCAAATCAGCCTGCTGCAATGCAGCGTTTGAAGGAGGCAGCCGAGCAAGCGAAAAAGGATCTTTCTGCTTCTGAAATGACCACAATCAACCTGCCATTTTTCTCTGAATCCAAAGGAACACCCCTTCATATAAATACCACTATAACGCGAGCCAGGTTCAATGCTTTGACAGCTCACCTTGTGGAAGCCACCGTTGGACCGGTGAAGCAAGCGATGGAAGATGCACATATCACTAAAAGTGATGTTGGCAAGGTACTGCTGGTAGGTGGTTCTACACGGATACCTGCTGTGCAGGACAAGGTGAAAAGCATCACCGGTAAGGAAGGCTTTAAGGGTATCAACCCTGACGAATGTGTAGTTATGGGTGCAGCTTTGCAAGGTGGAGTAATGGTTGGAAGTGTTACCGGACTTTTACTCTTGGATGTAACACCCTTGTCCCTCGGTATTGAGACAATAGGCGGCATTTGCACCCATGTAATTGAGCGAAATACAAGCATACCTATCTCAAAGAGTCAGATATTCACCACTGCTGCTAATTTCCAGCCTGCAGTAGAAATCCATGTGCTGCAAGGTGAACGGCCCAGAGCCAGTGAAAATAAAACATTAGGGAAATTCAAGCTAAAAGGAATTCAAAAAGCTATGGCAGGTGTGCCTCAAATCGAAGTAACCTTTACCATTGATGCTAACGGAATTGTCAATGTTGCCGCTAAAGACCTGAAAACAGGCATGGCGCAGGATATAACCATAGAAGCTTCCTCCAACATGAGTGATGCGGACATCCAAAAAGCTATTCGAGACGCTCAGCAGTATGCAGCCGAGGATGATAAATTCCGTCAGGAATCTGAAGTGAGTGGACGTTTGCAAAGCTTGTTGTATCAAGCTGCAGAGACGGAAAAGCGGATTGCAAAGAGTAAGGATAAACAGGCATTTAAAGAGGCAAGAACTGCTCTTAAGGAACCAGTCAAAGCAGGCAAAAAAGCATTGAGCAGCAAGAGTATGGACACAATGATTTCAGCCTGCGATGCACTGGAAGCCGCCTTGGCACCCTATCAGAAACTTTAGGATTCAAAAGGTTAAGGCGTGCACTCACCCCAAATTAGTCTTACCGAACTGACTTGGTAGAATCCATTGTCATCAAGGATATAGTTTGTAAAATAATCATCTTCGAGATCCAAGAGTTCACGTTTAATGATTTCCTCATAAGGCGAGGCAAGCTTGGATTCGACTATCACATATGACGTATCCTTGCTGAACTTCAATTCACCAGGCATAGTATCCGGCATATATTCCTGGCTCAATACGATATTGCTTTCGGCATCCATCTGGACAATGTTTATACTTACAGTTGGATGTTTTACAGCAATCTTAATCGTAACCTTGAACTTTTCCTCGACTTCTTCTCCATTTTCAGTGATAGTGCGTGTTTCTTCAAGAGTCTGGGTAAAAGCAGCTCTTTCACTGGTATCACCTGAAAGACTAATTCCAGTACCTGCAGTCAGATATACCTGCCCATCATTGCTTTGATATACTGGATTTGTATAATAAGCATGGAAGCCCTTATTTGGCATAACATAGATGGTACCTTCAATAGAGGTTTCATCACCAATATAGAGGTGTGTATCATTTAAATAGTCTACAGATGATATAGCTGAATAAGGTTCAAAATCTGTTTGAGTTACCTCATAACGAAAGAACGGGATACCTTCAAGCTCTTCAAATACATATTCTAAGACTTCAGGAGTTTCATCTGATTCTGAGTCATCAAAGATCATAGGTTTTAATTCTGCATAGATACGTCCCTGGTACTTTTCATCTTGTTCTATCGTTATATTGCCGCCTTTCTTCATAATAGATGAAATGTTATCCTGCATATAGCTGTCAAAGTCGAACAAGTCCAGGTATTCAGGGGTGATAAATACACCGATAAGGCGGTCGTTTTCAACTTCTAAACCATCTTCTTTGGCAAGCTGACAGCCGCATAAACTAATTGTCAGTAAAAGTACAAGACAAATTAAAAAAGTTTTCTTATTCATCATTTTTCTCCTCCAAATTTCCATCGAATTTTAGGATATCTCCAATATCACAGCCAAGATAGTAACAGATTTTATTAACAGTTGAAAAACGAATTCCCTTTGCTTTTCCGCTTCGAAGTATGGACAGATTGGCTTCTGTTATGCCAACCAGACCGCTTAACTCCTTGGAGGTCATATCTCGCTGTTTGAGGACATCTTCAAGATGAACATTAATAGCCACACGCTGCACCACCTTTAAATAAATAACTCATTATCCTCTTTGAGTCGTTTTGCTTGTTCAAAATAACCGACAAAAAGCATGACAGCCAGGATAAACACTACGGACAAAAGAGGGACGAAAAGAGTGAAGTGACTGGAGCGAACCTGTGAACCCAAGGCAAATTGAAGAATGTTAATGGTAATTTGTGATAACATTATGGCTGCTACAGCGTTTCGGCAGGTATTTCCAGTTTTTCCAGCAGAAATTATGACATCTTCACCGTAAGGATCCTTTTCAAGTGCGTTGATAAGCTTAATTCCTGAAAAGATAATAATAAGTTCAAGTGCAAAGGGAAGTATGTCTACAAGATACTGCAATACTAAAAACAGTTTGCTAAGGAAGAGACTCTGGTTCAAACCGGTGTTGTCAGCTATGAGCTGCTTCATTGAGGATAAGAGCACTGAGAACCCTGAACCGAATATGCCATAGATAAGTACAATACAGATGATGAACAAGAGAACTTTTAAATACTTCAGTATGGATTTAGTTTTACTGTTCTTAAAAATCCGCAGACCGCGAAGAACAAGGTATCCGATTATGACAGAATACAGGGTTACACCAAGTAATGACTTGCTTGCTTCGATTAGTTCGAAAGCGCCAAAATGCCTGCCTATATAGGCGGGGTTAATCATCAAATAGATAATGGGAAAAAGCA
>ENA-UOOM01003659-UOOM01003659.1-fermentation-metagenome-genome-assembly--contig:-NODE-3659-length-10886-cov-9.532915_pt1 | contig 10886 bp, 5 predicted proteins | sample MGYA00245781_ERZ724031 | MGnify/ENA primary metagenome ERZ724031 (study PRJEB28704, sample SAMN03018317) | fermentation metagenome | biome: anthropogenic terrestrial biome; feature: soil; material... | reverse complement strand
GCTGGGCATCCTTATCTTCCACCGTAACTGTTACATTGATTACATGGGTATCATAAGTGATGCCTGTCATATCTCCCGGAACTTCCTGGATCGTATACTGGTAAGTACCTGCCTTCGTATATTCAATCGGATCAAAATATATTTTGCCTTGGGCATCATTTTCCTTCGTTTGAAGAACCTGGCCCTCCTGGTCTTTCAGCTCAAAACTGAAGTTACCGGCATTCAGGTTCTGACCCTCTAATACTTTCTGTGCCCATAATATAATACTGTCTTCTGCAGGTTTATAAGTGTTGTTAAATGTCTGATTGCCTTCATTATATACAGGAGTAGCAATCAGCTTTCCCTCTTCACCTACTTCTACCTTAACCGTTATGCTGATTACATTCGTATCATAGATAACACCAGCCTCATCTCCGGAAACCTCCTGGATCGTATACCGATGTTCACCGACGGTGTCATAGGAAATTTCGTCAAATGTGATTTTCCCATCAAGGGCATTTGTCTTAGTCTGGATTGTATTTCCTTCTTCATCTTTCAGCTCAAAGCTGAAAGCACCTTCCGTCAAATTTTTTCCGTCCAGTACCTTCTGCACCTCCAGGACTACAGATGCCGGCACGCGGGTATTTGTAAATGCCGCCTTTTGTGTCTCATCTTCCACTATGGTGCCTGTACTTCCTGTACTCTCGCTCACATAACCTTCTTCGGAATAGTCTGCCTCCTTTATTGTATACCCCGTACCTTTGGGAATACCTGCAATAGTAATACTCTGTCCATCGGTAAGGGAAATTGTCCCTTTGCCATCTTTTATTTCTATATCTCCGGCCGGAACACGCTTACCGATATAGGAATACGTGCCATTTACTGCATTGCCGTCTACATCTTTTAATGTAATGGTAAAGTCAAAGGCTTTAGTTTTGTCTGCAGCTTCGCCTGTTACCATCTTGCTGAGAGTCAGTTCTCCCGCTGTACCCTCCTGGTAGTTCTTAATGGTAACAAGGTTGGCATCATCTCCTGTTTTTCCGTCGATTGAGCAGGTGATAGTTGCACTGTCCTCTCTCACAACCGATAGGCTGTGCTCACGGCTGTCAGGTGTATACCCCGCCGGGGCATCTGTTTCCATGAGTATATAGTCACCGTCAGGCAGGCCGCGCAGCTTCAGTGTTCCGTCCGCCTCGGTTCTGCCTTGTCTGATAACAGTTGTGCCGTCCAGCGCAAAGATAGTGAATTCCACACCCGAAAGGGGAGTCTTTGTTGCACCGTCAATTTTGGCAATCTCTATCCAGCCGCTCCTGCGCATGGTAGCCCTGCCGTCCCTGTCGGTAATCTGATAGTTCTTGCCGGTGCTTTCCTGCACTTCGCTCTCACCGTACAGCTTTGCCTGATTCGTCACCGTGCCCGGTTCGCCTGTAACATCTGTCAGGTAGGTAAAACGGTAAGCCTTTACAGAATCCGGAATCATAAAGGTAAGCACCCGTGTTGTACGGTCATAGAAAACATTTTCTCCGATAACCGGTGTAACCGCGGCTCCGTCCTCATAGCTGCCATCTGTCTTCATCGTCAGTTCAGTGACAATAATATTTCCGTCCAGAATCAGATTGCCGCTTGCATCTGTGCGCAGCTCCATTCCGATTGGCAGTGTATCCTCAATTTTGGTGTACCTATTTTCAAGCTTATAGGGCTTGTATTCCACTGACCAGTGCACAACACCCTCCTCCGCCAAAGCTGCGGTCTTGGAGAGAAGTGAGCTGGTGATCGTTACTTTACGGGTAGATTCAATGCCAGTCTCCCAGTTGTCTGCTGTCAGCTTAACGCTGTTGGTTGCTGTATAACTGCCATTTTTACTGAAATATTTTTCCAGTGTTTCTGCATTCGGCTTAGCCTTAACCAGAATGACATATGGTTTGTTCAGATTTTCAAATGTAAAGGTAATACTGCTTTTTGTCTTAGTATAATCCAGACCGGCAACCGTATCGGGTGTGGTATCGGTGGCCGTCACGCTATTGCTGCTCACGTTTTTATTACCATCAAATATGAGATAATCCTCACCGGGGAGAATCTCTGCCAGCTCCCAGCCCGCCGGCAGTGTATCGGTAACAGTTACCTTGCCCAGCGCTTTACCTGTGGCATTGGTCAAATCCAGCCCGTCAGCATTGACACTGATGCGGAAAATAGCAGATTTATCTTCATAATCAAAACCAGCGTCGCCATTTGTAAGAATATCATTCACCCCGCCGGCCGGGTCTTCTGTGTGTCCGCGCTTAATCAGTTCCTTTTTCAACATGTTGCTGGGATAAGGAACTTCTGCATCCGCCCCATTCAGTCTTGTATTTGCACTAAATAAAGCAGCTGTATTTAACACTTCCGCCGATTTGTTGCCCGCGAAAATATCCGGGTCAGTAACAATGGAATCAAATGTAAACGTTTTTTTCGAAGTGTCAAAACCTGTTACGACCAGCAGCTCACCCACCTGTTCGGTGCCATTCATCACCGGAAGTACCTGTTCGGTAAGTCCTGCTTCTGCTCCGCTAAAGCTTCCTGCATATCTCTGGTTATACTGCGGAGTAAGTCTGCCCTTCACTTTATCGTCAATACCCGCAATAGTCAGATCCTCCAGCTTTACACTGCCCGATTTTCCGTAGAGCAGCAGATCATACACTTTCATTTCCGGAATAGTCTGCCCCTTGGGATCTACCGTCACCGTCCATGTGATGGTCTGGTTATCTTTGTCTGAAATCGTGCCGCTCTTCTCAATCGCGTTGTAGCCGATGCCTACGCCGAATCCGCCGCTGCTGATTCCCTCTCCCTCACCTGTGTATCCATCCCAACTGATATAAGCTGTATTCGTATAGGTTGTTATATCGGCGGCATATTCTCCGTTCGGCACTTTGGTGACGATGGTCAGCAGAGCCTGCGTATCCAGAATCCGGCCACTGCCGTCTGTTTTATTGCCGATCGCATAATTGCTGTCAACGGGTGTGATGCTCTGTTCAGAGCCCCAGTCATCAATTGTACTGTCCCAATACTGCACTGTCGCCTTATCAAGTGTCAATCCCTCCGGCAGCAGATCACGCAGGACAGGATTTTTCAAAGCCGCTTCCATCTGGTTGACCGTAATCGTCCATGTGATGGTGCGGTCCTTCGGATTATATACACCGCTGCTGCCATCTTCATTGCTCTCGCCTGTTTTTTTAATCCATTCCGGCGTGAACGTGACATTTCCGCTGTTCTCAGTCTTGTACTCGTCCTCGTCATACAGCTCAGCCTTATTGTTGATCCACTGCTGACCGTTTGCAAAATATTTATTATCAGGAATTTTCGTTTTGAACTTGACAGTCTGATCCCCCATCGAATTTTCCGGGAAGGTGTAGCTCAATTTCCCGTCTGTTACAGAGGGGCCGGCCACACTGCTGCCATTGAGCTTAAACGAATCAGGCACATAATCACCAACGTCTGTTAAGTCGTCCCGCAGCTCATAGCCCGCAAGATCCACATCATTTGTGCCCTTTTTTCCCGAAACCTTTACTGTCCATTCAACGGTCTGGTCCGGCTGTACTTCACCAGATTTTGTCAGTGTATATTCAGTCTCTACCGGCGGTTTTTCGAGCTTGTACTCGTGATCTACAATAGCAATAATTTTATCCCCGACACCTGACTCTCCACCCTCTTCACTAAATTCAAACTCTGCATTAAAAGCAGCACTTACACCCTCGTTGGTTCCATCAAACACCTCATCAGCTCCGTCAAAGTCAACTCTGGCAGTCACCTTCCCGTCTGCTTCGACAAATATAATATGGCCTACTACGATGCCATCTGCGTTTCTGAGGGGAATCGACTCCGTTGAAGAAGGTACCTTCAATGCGTCGCTCAGGAGTATTAAAGCATAGTCACCCTTCTCAACATGTGGGCCTGGGCCATCTCCCAAAACCGGCACTCCGAAAGAAACTTCAACTCTTATGGCCTTGTCATCCAGCAAAACATCTCCCGGCTGTACCTCGTTTCCTTCCTGCTTCACCGATGCAGTCACACCTGTAAGTAAAGATGTCACATCATTTCCACCAGCCTGCACGGAAGCTGACCTTTTCACCTGCTCCTCAACTTCAGTTTTTTCTTCAGGTATGGTTACTGTATATGTCTTGTCCAAAATTGATACGCTATGTTCTCCGGCACTTCCGGAATCTCCACTGGCATCATATGTAAGGTTTAGGTGAAATCCTCCTGTTACATTTCCCTGTGTTTCGTCAAAAGCCCTATCATCTCCGTCGAAAATTACATTTGCAGTAATTCCTCCTGTACTGTCGTCTTTTGCAAAGCTGACATGCCCAATTGTGAGGCCTCCTGCCGTTGTCAAGTCAATATTTGTCTTTGCGGCCAGATTGAAGCCAGTGGCCAAATGAAAAGCTGCCGTATCTCCTTTTTTGACCAAAGCCTGTGGGGAAGCGTCCTCACCACCCACGGGTATGCCAAATGAAACGGCTATTGAAACAGCTTCTGTTCTGGATATCGTACTGCCTTCGGTAATTGCAGCTTCATTCTGACTGACAGCTGCCGTAATGTCGATGAGTACAGAGGTTTTATCCGTTCCCACATTTTCAGCATGGACTATATTCATGGGCAGGACGCTAAACATCATCAACAATGTCATTATCCAACTAATAACTGCTCGTCTTTTTCTTTTTCTTATCATGTGTTTTCTCCCTTCTCATATTATTTTTAGTACCCTGTGCGTCGAGTTTAAAAAACATTTTCATTTAAAATTACACAAAATACTCCTATATGGATTGTATACGATTAAATTTCCCACTGCTTGAAAAATATGTTAGTAATAGTTACTGTTTTTTCCTTAAAAGGAAATTTTTATAACCAAATTTTCTTTTTAAGGAAAGCAAAATGCAACAATTCGTTGTATAATGGGAAAAGTGATATTTTACCTTAAGATAAAAGGGAGGAACAATATGAATACCGGTAAATTGCTAGAAAAATTGATTGACATCGCTAAGATACCTAAGACGGATTTTGCACTCAATATGAATATGACACCCAGCGGACTGAGCAAAATCCTGACAGGAAAAAGGCTGCCCGTCCTAAAAGAGAAAAAGGCTTTCAGCAGACAGGCTGCCCTTTGCTTTGCTGAAGCTATATATGATTTCAACTGCTACATGAAGCTGGAGGAAATATTTCCGGTTATCTACAATTTCAATTCCAAATACGAGCTGGAAATCTTTCTTGCATCTGCCGTAGAATATTCTATAGACAGAGACTTTGTAGAAGAAAATAGTGAGAATAAGAATTACCCTGATACGGAGGCAAGTTTTCTGGGAAAAAAGACAGTTTTGAATATGATCTGTATCATTATTTCTGATCAAATTACAAATGCAAAAGACAGGATTCTGCCATTTTACAGCACTCTGCCATTGTTTGACCCGGTATATTCCGGAACCTTTGTTAAAATTAAAACTGTAAATTTAAGAAATTGGAAAAACCTTTCCATGAATCATTTTTTTGATTATTCATCACTTGAGGTTGTCTTTGATAAATACGGTATGACATTTCTCTCGTCCATACCTAAGCTTCATCTGTTTGCTAACCTGGATTTATGGATAACAGAAGAAAAAATGGAGTCTGCCTTTATATTGCTGAAGGATCAGGTTCTGCTGGTTTTCAATGTTCAGCTGGATGGAACTCCTCTCCTGACAGCAATCCGCCACAAAGGCTATCTCAATGTATTTTTCACTAGTCTTATGAAGAGGAAAATCAAAAAGATCAGCTATAGCCGCAGCGAAGCTTCTGCTCTTTTAGAAGCGAATCCTACATTCATCGACAAGCTTGCCTCTGCAGGTGTGGATACAGTATATAATTTTATTTCTCTGGGATATTTACTTGAAAGACATGAACTTGATGTATTAGATGGGAAAGACATTGTAAAGGATTTCATTTCGAAATTTTTTAACTGTATTCTGACAACAGAGACAACCTTTGCAGTAACGCTTGATGCAATGACAAGCTTTTTTACCAGCGGAAAGGCCATCGTTCCTCTCCTCGGAGCAGTTGATTTTGCACAGGAGGAACGCCTTCCTTATCTCGAGCGCTTTGGCTTGTATCTGGACCGGAAGAAGCCTGACAAGATACAGGTTTTAAACTGTGACATGCCCTATATTGCCATTATCTGTTCAGCGGGGGCCAATATTGTTTATTACGTCGACAGTACATATCAGTCCGAAAGGTTTTACTATTTTAAAACAGATAAGATAAATGAAATGCTCAAAGACAAAATAGCGGACGGCAGTTTAAAAACTCTGGATTTCAGTGGAGAAATATGGGACTATTATGTGGAAGAATTAAAAACAAATGTTCACCCGGCTAGTTTTTAAAGAAAAAGGTGCCCTGAAATTCAATCTTGACACTTCAGGGCACCTTTTTCTTTACTCCACTACACCTTCAAATCCCAGGTCATCCAGAGTTTCCAGTGCAGTCCTTATTTGTTCTTCATCGGTCTCATCTATGGTGACTGTTTTATTTGGAAGGCTGACCTCAAATTTCAACCCTTCCTCTGTCATCGCTTTTGTAATTCTATCCACGCATGCATCACAGTGCATTCCTTCTACCTTAATTACCTTCATCTTCTTTTCCTCCTATTTCATTAATTTTTGTATCGTTGTACACAACTCGTCCACCGCGTCTTCTTTTCCGCCCCGAATATCATCCACGACACAGGTGCGGATGTGATTTGCCAGCAACTCTTTATTAAACGCGTTCAGTGCAGATTGGATGGCAGACACCTGCACTAGTATATCTACGCAGTACCTATCGTTTTCCACCATGCTCTTAATCCCTCTCACCTGACCTTCTATCCGGTTCAGACGGTGAATCAGACAGGTGTATTCATCTTTATCTCTGTGCTTTGTCTTTGGACAGCATTGACTATCTTCCAACTTCATCGCCTCCTTTGTTTTTTCCTCCTACCTGCGGCCTCATCATTATTCCTTACAAGTTTAAGCTGCGGAGCCGCAGTGCATTTCCCACGACCGAAACAGAGCTTAAGGACATTGCCAGCCCGGCAATCATCGGGCTCAACAGTGTGCCGCTGACTGCATACAGGATGCCTGCTGCAAGAAACAGTCCGCAGGTATTATAGAAGAAAGCCCAGAATAAATTCTGCTTAATGTTCCGGATGGTTGCACGACTTAATCGGATTGTCTTCTCCACGTCCCGCAGATCAGATTTCATCAGGACGATGTCGCTGGAATCCAGAGCAATGTCACTTCCGCTTCCCACTGCCACACCGATATCCGCCTGTACCAGGGCAGGCGCATCATTGATTCCGTCGCCTACCATCATAACACATTTTCCTTCTTTTTGTAGCCGCTCTACTTCGCTTGCTTTATCTCCGGGAAGCACTTCTGCAATGACGGCATCCACACCTACCTGCTGCCCGATATATGCAGCGGTCCTCTTATTATCTCCGGTAAGCATGTAGACCTTGATACCTTCGTGCTGCATTTTAGAAATAGCTTCCTTACTGGTCGCTTTTACTGGATCTGCAACGCTGATAATTCCAAGCATTTCAATGTCCCTGTCTTTTTCTTTCTGTTCAGACAGAAACATAGGTGTCTGCCCTTTGTCTGCAATTTTCCCTGACTCCTCTTCATAAGCTCTGAGAGAAATATGCTGTTCTTCGCACAACTTTTTATTGCCTATATAGTAAACCTTTCCACTTAGCACCGCCCGGACTCCCTGTCCTGTGATGCTCTGGAATTCTTCTGTTTTTTCCAAAGCCAGATTTCTCTCTTTAGCTTCCTCCACAATAGCGGCTCCCAGAGGATGTTCTGACACCTGCTCACAGGAAGCGGCTATTCTTAAGAATTCATCTTCACTCATTGACTTTGAAAGGATAGAGATTACCTTTGGTTGGCCTTCTGTCACCGTACCTGTCTTATCCAACACTACAGCATCTGCCTTGTGGCTTAACTCCAGCGCCTCACCGCTCTTAATCAAGATACCGTGATTCGCTCCCAGTCCCGTTCCTACCATAATAGCAGTAGGCGTCGCAAGTCCAAGAGCACAGGGGCACGCAATAACAAGTACCGATACGAAGATTGTCAGTACAAAAGACAGATCATGCCCGAGGAGCAGCCAGATTATAGCTGCAATTACGGCTATTGCCATAACCGCAGGGACAAAATAGCCTGCCACAGTGTCTGCCAATTTAGATATCGGTGCTTTCTTTCCCTGAGCATCCTCCATCATCTTAACAATCTTTGATAGTGTGGTGTCGGCTCCCACTCTTGTCACCTGAGCCGTTACTGAACCCTGATAGTTCACACTGCCGCCGATAACTTCATCCCCCACAGCCTTCTCTACAGGAATACTTTCACCGGTCAGCATAGACTCATCTACCGTAGTGAGGCCTTCTATCACGATTCCATCCAGTGGAATCCGGCTTCCGGGCTTTATCAAAATATATTCACCCTGACTCACCTCTTCTATTGGAACCTCTTTTTGATCGCCATTTCTCAAGACAACTGCTTTATCAGGCGCCAGATCCATAAGCTTTTTAATCGCTTCCTTGGTCTTGCCTTTACTTCTGCTTTCCATATATTTTCCAACCATTACCAGGGTTACAACAATGGCTGCAGACTCATAATACAGGTTGTGGACAGCCATCATATCGGAAGGTATCCTGATGGTCATCACCAGACTGTAGAGAAAAGCGCTTCCTGTGCCGATGGCTACCAGCGAATCCATATTCGGATGTCCTTTGAACAGAGTTCTGAGCCCAACGAGATAGAAATTACGCCCATTGTAAAGTATACATGCTGTCAAAATCAACTGGATTAACGCATAATTCAACGGACTGTGCTCCATATCCAGAAACCTCGGGAGGGGCATGGGAAATGGCATCATATGACCCATGGAAATATAGAGGAGCGGAATTGCAAGAACGATATTCGTAATCAACCTGCGCTTTATCTTCTTCGCCTCCTCCGCAGCGTCCTCCTCTTCAAGGACACGCTCCTTCTTACTCTTCTCTACATATGGCTCAGCTCCGAAGCCCGCCTTTGTAACCTTGGCAACAATCTTATCCGGATTCGCCAGAGTATCATCATAGGTGATGGTCATCAGACCTGTAGTCAGGTTAACATTGCTTTCCTTAACTCCCTCCAGCTTCCTGGTGACACGCTCCACAGAGCTGCTGCATGCGGCACACGTCATACCATCTATCTTATACTTTTCAGTAACCATAGCTATTCCTCCTTACTCCTGAAAACATTGACTCAATAAATACCCTATCGGGGTATGTTATTATGGTATACCCTTATGGGGTATATGTCAAGTGTAAAAAGGGGTCTGACCCTTTTGACCGCCATATTCAGAATATTCTGAATATGAGCTGCAAAAGGGTCAGACCCCTTTTTTATTCTGCTTTTGTACCTAATGTGACTTTATAAGTTTGTTCTTTATAGTTTCCTCCATTTCCAGGCTCCTGTACGGTAAGTGTTACGGTATCACCTTTTGCATAGTACTTGAGCTGCTCCTGCAGAGTAGTCATGTTGTCAATTGTAATTCCGTTTAGTGCTGTGATTACGCCGCCTTTGGTGAGGCCGGCTTTTTCTGCACCGCTTCCGCCGGTAACTCCGTTAATGTACACACCGAGAGGCATGCTGAATCTTTCGGAGTATTCTGAGGTCACATCAAAGCCTTCAATTCCAAGATATCCTCTGTCGCTCTCGCTGACTTTTGTTTTTGTCTCCTGATTCATCAGATTGGTGATGATATCGGACACGTCGCTGATCGGGATCGCATAGCCTACACCTTCCACAGAGCTTCCTACAAGTTTGGATGAGTTGATTCCGATTACCTCTCCCTTTGCATTCACCAGAGCGCCTCCGCTGTTGCCTGGATTAATAGCTGCATCTGTCTGAATCAGCTTTACATCGCTGGGAGCTGCCTCGCCGGTAGCCTGGTCGACAACCTGTGCGCCTTCCCGGTCTGTGGCGCTGATAACACCTGTTGTGACTGACTGTCCATATCCAAGAGCGTTGCCTATAGCAATTGCAGGTTCCCCTACTTTTAATTTTGTAGAATCCCCCATTGTAGCAACTGAAATAGATTTCATTGTATCATCAGAAATGCTTTTCAATGGTACTGCTATTACTGCAACATCATGTGCAGGGTCTGTACCTTTAATATCCGCCTCCACACTTTTGTTGTCATTAAATGTAACGGTCAGCGTCTCACTGCCTGCCACTACATGGTTGTTGGTTACAATCAGTAACTCGGAGTCATTTTGTTCAACAATGATTCCTGTTCCCGCACTCTCACTTTCCTGCTGGGAAACCCCTCCGAAGAAATCCTGTACCTGCTGAACACTCATGTTTGTAATAGATACAATCGATGGCATTACATTGTCTACTACATCAGACACATCAGAAGTTATCACACTTGACGATGTGGTCAGTGTGGAATTGTTTACAGGTGCTGTACTCTTAACCGAAGAGGATGAAGAAGATTCATCGAGTCCCAAGACCTTGTTTCCCACAATGTTTGACGTTAAAAATGTTGCGCTTGACACTACTCCAAACAACAGGGCAAGTCCGGTCACTGCAATAGCCTTCGGCATTTTCTTCCGTGGCGGCCTGCTCCCATTTGGCTGGTTTGACTGGCTATTATATTGAGTATTTCCCGGTTGTCCTTCAGGATTATAATAATTATATTGATTTTCCATAAAACTTCCTTCTTTCTCTTGTATTCTATATTGATATAATAGCCGTTCTTTGTGATAGAAGTGTGTTCAAACATTTAACAAATTTTGAAACTATATTATGATTTCCCACAAAATGTATTGACATTACCTTCGTCTTTATAAATCATATTTCTCTATGAATCTG
>ENA-UOOM01003657-UOOM01003657.1-fermentation-metagenome-genome-assembly--contig:-NODE-3657-length-10899-cov-4.745205_pt1 | contig 10899 bp, 10 predicted proteins | sample MGYA00245781_ERZ724031 | MGnify/ENA primary metagenome ERZ724031 (study PRJEB28704, sample SAMN03018317) | fermentation metagenome | biome: anthropogenic terrestrial biome; feature: soil; material... | reverse complement strand
TTGCTTGAATTATCAAGCATGGAGCCCACTTTTATTGGTGGGAAAGTTGAGTTATAATGTATACCATCCCAATTGTATTTTGGGGTGGGATATGGTATTTTGTATGTGCGATAATCAATAATCCACTGCTGTTACCAAGCCCCCTTGCCGTATTTACATCGCTCATTCAGCTCATCTATGACAAAGTTTTTTGGTTGAATGTGAGTAATTCATTAATGCGAATTGTGCTGGGATTTGTCCTTGGTGTAGCACTTGGTATGATCTTTGCTGTTCTTTCTCATATGAGCAAACTGTTTCGACTTATCATTAATCCCTTGATAAGTGTTATCAAAGCCACACCTATGGCCTCTATAATCATCCTCCTCTTAGTTTGGATTACTTCGAAAAACCTTTCTGTAGTTTTAGTTCTTTTAGTCGTACTACCTAATATTTACAGCAATACTTTAAAAGGTCTTCAACAGGTAGATCCTAAACTGTTAGAGATGGCATTTGTCTTTAAGATGAATAAGCGAAATAGAATTAGATACATCTATTTACCAAAGGTTATGGAATTTTTGCTTCCAGCAGTAAGCTTTAGTTTAGGATTTTCATGGAAATCTGGTATTTCTGGAGAAGTGCTTGCACAACCTGTCAATACGATTGGGGAGGCCTTGTACTATTCAAAAGTCTATTTGAACACGCCAGCTCTATTTGCCTATACTCTATTTATCGTAGGTATTAGTATCGTTATGGAAAAAGTAATTATTCGCTTCATAAAAGGCTTTGAGAAAGGAGTTTCTTATGAAAGTAGAAATTGAGGTATCTAATCTATATAAAACTTATGGAGAAATCGTCGTCTTTAATCATTATAACTGTACCTTCTATTCTCAAAAATATAATTGTATAACTGGTCCATCAGGTATGGGCAAGACGACACTATTACGGATGCTTATGGGTCTAGAAGGCTACGATAGGGGGGAGATTACAGGAATAGAAGGAAAGAGATTTTCATGTGTATTTCAAGAAAACAGACTCCTAGAAAACTTTACTGGATTAGAAAATATAAACATGGTATTAGGTAATAAAAGAGAAGAGAAAGAAATACTGCAGGAATTTGAAAATGTAGGATTGTATAATAGTAGGCACCTTCCCGTGTATACATACAGTGGTGGAATGAAGAGGCGCCTTGCCATAGTTAGAGCCATCTTAGCGGATTACGATATCATTGTCTTAGATGAACCATTTAAGGAGTTAGATGAGAAAACTTATCTAAAGTGCCTAGATTATTTTGAAGAAAAGACTAAAGGCAAAACGGTCATTTTATCTACTCACAACCCATATGAAATGGAGCGCTTTGGAGATCATAAAATTGACATAGGAAAGTAATATAATTCAATAAAAAACTGTCTCTAAGTATTGCTGGCTTAGGGACAGTTTTTTCATATCGCTTCTCGCTAAAAAATTTACAGATTCACAAGGGACTTGACATTTTGATATGCTCCCTGTAAGACTTAATTTTGTTTGTGCTCACTTTCATGTAATATGAAAGATATAATATACAAGAAGATATGTCAGATAAAATCTGTGAGAAATTATTAGCCTTCTGTAAATCCTAGATTGTTAAATATTATGATATAATAATTTTATAAGTAATGAAAGGAGATGTTCATTTTATGTATAGCAAGAAAAACTTGGATATTGTAACAAGCGGGGAGGTATGTGCAAAATAAATTCGTGCATAGAGCCTCCCATAGGTTAGAATTAAACTTTAGGAGGAAATAAAATTGAATAAAATTAATATGGAAAATATAGGACTTACTCAAAAATTTGTACAGGATTCTAAAATATATAAAGATCTTTATATTGGCCGAGTTTCATCACAATATAAAAATGTGTTTAAAGTGATTACGGAAAATGGTGAAATTGTCGCTGAGATCTCAGGTAAATTTCATTATAATGTTAAAGAGCATTCGGAATACCCTAGCGTTGGGGATTTTGTTATGATTGATAGAACAGATAATTTACAAGGAAACGGGATTATTCATCATATACTTCCACGAAAAAGTGCTTTTATACGTAAAACTGCAGGTTCTAAGGAAGATATTCAGGTTGTGGCTACGAATATTGATGCTGTATTAATCTGTATGTCACTAAACAATGATTTTAATCTTCGTAGGCTAGAGCGTTACCTTGCTATTGCTTGGGATAGCGGGGCAACACCAGTTATTGTGCTCACAAAATCAGATTTATGTAAGGAAGTAGACATTAGACTTAACGAAATATATTCTATTGCAATAGGTGTAGATGTGCTTGTTACAACAAGTACATCTGATGAAGGGTACCAATCATTAAAAAAATATCTTTCTAGTGGTAAGACCGTTGCATTTATTGGATCATCTGGAGTTGGAAAATCCACTTTAATCAATTGTCTTCTTGGTGAAAGCATACTAGGCACAAATGGGATAAGAAATGATGATAAGGGTAGACATACGACTACAAGGCGTGAACTAATGGTGTTGCCGAATTTGGGGGTTGTTATTGACACTCCTGGCATGAGGGAACTTGGAATTATTAGTGCGGATTTAACAAAATCCTTTTCTGATATTGATAAGCTTGCTTCTGAATGTAGATTTAACGACTGTACCCATAAAAATGAGCCTAATTGTGCAGTGCAAGAAGCAGTTGAAAATGGTACTTTGTCAGCTGAAAGATTAGAAAGCTATTGGAAACTTCAAAAGGAAACGAGATATGAAGGCTTGAATTCTAAAATGATTGAAAAAGAAAAAGTGAATGAAATGTTTAGTGGTATGGGTGGAATGAAAAACGCCAGGAAATTTATCAAAGAACAGAACAGAAAGAAAAGAAGATAAAGTTTTTGGGACTATTAACCTCAAAAATACCGAAAGTACACGAATCTATAGCATCAATTATAAGTTAATTCACTTTCTCGACATACAATAGGGAACATATTCGTGCTTTATAAATAATGTTTTAAAAGAGATAGCAGTATACTTTTCAAGAGAGCCACTATGTTCCTTTTATAGAGCCATGATGTTAGTCTGAGAGCCCTCACTATTAAAGTGGAGCTCTCTAGCTGTTTTTTATGATCCATTTTACTAGTTGTTCATGCGATAAGGGACACATTTTAAGAATTTATTATAAGGGAGAATGTATTATGACCAAACATCGAATTTATACAACAAGTTTTGCAAAAGTTTATCCTCTTTATGTTACCAAGGCGGAGAAAAAAGGACATAGAAAAGCCGAAGTCGATGAAATCATCCGCTGGTTGACAGGGTACAGTCAGGAAGAATTAGATGCGCATTTAGAAAAAGAGACAGACTTTGAGACTTTTTTTTCAGAAGCCCCCCAACTGAATCCCTCCCGGTCTCTGATTAAAGGTGTGATCTGCGGTGTCCGAGTAGAAGATATTGAAGAGCCGATTATGCAGGAAATTCGTTATTTGGATAAGTTAATCGATGAATTAGCAAAGGGTAAAAAGATGGAAAAGATTTTGCGGAAATAAAGTAAAGGTAGAATATTTAAGGATTCAGTTTACAATAGGGAAGAAAAGATAATGTTTCCTTATATGATTGTAGGGGATAACTATGATAAGATAAAATAATAAAAAAATGAGATGTGTTCCTTATGGGACAAAAAGGTTTGTGATTTAATGATTTATTTAGAATATTTTCAATTCCCAGATGATGGTACTGAGTTTGATTTTCTCATGCAAGAAAAGAGAACTTGCTATGATTCTTATTATCCATTTAAAGTTTTATCTAGGAAAGAATTCCAACGGGTTGACTTCGAGCCTATAACCATTTTATATGGAGGTAATGGTTCGGGAAAGACGACAGCTTTAAATATCATAGCCGAAAAACTAAAAATCTTAAGAGAATCTCCTTTTAATAAATCAAATTTCTTTGATGATTATCTCAACCTATGCGAGATTAGTATCATTGAAGATGTGCCTGGTGCAAGTAGAATTATTACAAGTGATGATGTTTTTGATTATATGCTCAGCATCCGTATGATTAATGAGGAAATTGATAACAAGAGGGAAGAAATATTCCAGGATTATCTGGATACAAAATATTCGGATTTTAAGATGACTTCTCTAGAAGATTACGAAGAACTGAAAAAAGTCAACGAAACACGTCGAAGAACACAGTCAAAATATGTACGCCACAAGCTTATGGATAACATTCGTGAACTTTCTAATGGTGAAAGTGCCTTTTTATATTTTACAGAGAAAATCTCAGAGAATAATTTGTATCTATTAGATGAACCGGAAAATAGTCTTTCTCCAGAAAATCAACTTAAATTAGTCAAATATATTGGAGAGGCCGCACGATATTTTGACTGCCAGTTTATCATTTCAACTCATTCCCCTTTTCTGCTAGCAATAGAAAGGGCTAAAATATACGACTTAGATGAGAGTCCAGTGACAGTTAGGCCCTGGCATGAATTGGAGAATATTCGCATTTATTATGATTTTTTTCAAAAGCATAAAGATAAATTTGAGAAGAAATAAACACGATATGTTTTAGCTCAAGTTTTTTGTCGATGCTATGTTTACTGCCCCAAAAATGTATTTCTATACTTAACTATTGTTAATTAACCTTAGAACAGGTAAGATATAAAAGCAAAATACTGCATGATGAATTGTGAACGAATCGGAAAGGTGATTAAATGAGCATATTAACAGTAAATAACTTGAATCACAGCTATGGTGGCAGAGAAATTTTAAAAGATGTATCCTTTAGACTTTTAAAAGGGGAGCATGTAGGTTTAATAGGAGCAAACGGCGAAGGTAAATCCTCCTTTATGAACATAATAACAGGTAAGCTTGAACCTGATGAGGGCCAGATAGAATGGGCAAAGAGAGTTAGAGTTGGATACTTAGACCAACATGCTGTTCTTGAAAAGGGTATGAGCATCAGAGATGCCCTTAGAGGTGCTTTTAAGTATCTATTCGACATTGAGCAGGAAATGCAGGATTTATATATGAAGATGGGCGAGGTATCTGAGGATGAATTAGCTGCTATAATGGAAGAGGTAGGAACCATTCAGGATATCCTAGAGCATAATGACTTCTATATTGTTGACTCAAAGGTAGAAGAAACAGCTAGAGGACTGGGACTGGATGACATAGGATTAGAAAAAGATGTAGACGACTTAAGTGGTGGTCAGAGAACTAAAGTCCTTTTAGCAAAGCTACTTTTAGAAAAACCGGATATCCTTATGTTGGACGAGCCCACCAACTTTTTAGATGAGCAACATATCGTATGGCTTAAGAGATATCTTCAGGAGTATGAAAATGCCTTTTTACTTATATCTCATGATATTCTATTCTTAAATAGCGTAGTAAACCTTATATATCATATAGAGGATAAAGAAGTAACCCGCTATGTAGGAAATTATAACGATTTTGAAAGAGTTTATGAAGCTAGAAAATCTCAGCTAGAAGCAGCATATAAAAGACAACAACAGGAGATTACAAAGCTTGAGGATTTTGTTGCTAGAAATAAAGCTAGGGTTGCAACAAGAAACATGGCTATGTCCAGACAGAAGAAGTTGGATAAGATGGATATTATAGAGTTGGCAAGGGAGAAACCAAAGCCGGAGTTTAAATTTAAGGAAGGAAGAACTGCAGGAAAGCTTATATTTGAAACTAGAGATTTAGTCATTGGATATGATTCTCCACTGTCTAAACCATTAAATCTTACAATGGAAAGAGGCCAAAAAATCGCCATAGTAGGGGCAAATGGTATTGGTAAGACTACTTTTATAAAATCTATATTAGGGCAAATAAAGCCTTGTAAAGGTGAAGTAGAATTGGGAGATACTTTGGAAATTGGATACTTCGAGCAGGAGATCAAGGGAAAGAATCATAGGACGTGTATAGAGGAGATATGGCAAGAGTTTCCTAGCTGGAACCAGCATGAAATAAGGTCAGCGCTTGCTAAATGCGGACTAACTACTGACCATATTGAGTCTAAGGTGATGGTGTTAAGTGGTGGGGAGCAAGCCAAGGTAAGACTTTGTAAGATATTAAATAGAGAGACGAATATATTACTTCTAGATGAGCCTACAAACCATCTAGATGTAGATGCAAAAGAGGAATTAAAAAGAGCTTTAAAGGACTATAAAGGCGGGATACTACTAATATCTCACGAACCGGAATTCTACCATGATGTAGCTACTGAAATCTGGAATCTTGAGCAGTACACAACAAAGCTTTAAAATCTAGCAAAATGTTAAACAATTAGCTGCATTTTGCAGTATTTACAATGTCTAAAATGGCTATTAATTTAATTTTGGCGAGTTGGTAACACATTTTTGATAAAAACTTCACTTATTTGTGTTATGATTAAAATAACAGAATTATTCAATAGAGAAAAAAGAAAAGGGGAACAACAAAATGAAAAAGTATCGATGCACTATTTGTGGCTATATTCACGAAGGAGAATTAACTGAGGATTTCAAGTGTCCAAGATGTAAGCAACCTGCATCTGCATTTGAATTAGTTGAAGAAAAGAAAGAATCAGTAAATAAGTATGCTGGTACAAAGACTGAAAAAAACCTTATGGAAGCTTTTTCAGGGGAGAGTCAAGCAAGAAATAAATATACATTTTTCGCACAAATAGCGCAAAGAGAAGGTTATGATCAAATCGCAGAAATCTTCCTATCAACAGCAAGAAATGAACAGGAACATGCTAGAATTTGGTTTGAAGAGCTAGGGAAATTAAGTATTACTCCTGAAAATCTTTTCCAAGCAGCAGAAGGCGAAAACTATGAATGGACAGATATGTATGCTCGTTTTGCTAAGGATGCAGAAGAAGAAGGTTTTCACGATTTAGCAGAACGATTCCGAAAAGTTGGAGGCGTAGAAAAGACACATGAAGAGAGATACCGTACATTACAAGATAATGTAGAAACCAAACACGTATTTGCAAAAGAAGAAGAAACCGTATGGGAATGTCGTATTTGTGGTTACCAAGTGACTGGGAAAGAAGCTCCTGAAGTATGTCCAGTATGTAAATACGCTCAAGCCTTCTTTCAAGTTCACGGAGAGAATTATTAATAGAGACTGATAAATACATATTTCAATGATCTGCTACTTAAATAAATCCTCCCACTATTTTTACAAGATAGTGGGAGGATTTTTATATATGGCGCTATATCTTATTATTAATTATCAACTATTCACCAATTAAGTTCTTGGCATGAAATTACCTTCTTTTATTATCACTGGATACGAACGTTTATTCGAGCATATTTTCTCACAAAATACACTGATGCGCAAGATTATAAAAAATATTGTAATTAATTGTTGAATATATGATAAAATACTAAATAATTAATAAATATCCACCTTATCTAATTAGCCCTGGTAAGTCAAGTTTCCATATCGTTTAGGTTTAAATGAAGAGAAAGGAACATATACATAAATGAAGAAAAGAGTAATGATGGTTTTTGGTACTAGACCAGAAGCAATAAAAATGTGCCCTTTGGTGAGGGAGCTTAAGACTCGAAAAAATTTAGAAACCGTTGTATGTGTAACAGGTCAACATAGGCAAATGTTAGATCAGGTATTGGAGGCATTTCATGTCACTCCACAGTACGATCTTTCCATTATGAAGGACAAACAAAACTTATTTGATGTTACAATTAGTATTTTAGATAAAATGAAAGAGGTTCTAGAGGAAGTGAAGCCAGAAGTGGTATTGGTTCATGGAGATACATCTACCACTTTTGTAACAGCTTTAGCCTGTTTTTATATGCAGACTCCAGTAGGACATATCGAGGCTGGGCTTAGAACGTACAATTTATTTTCTCCATTTCCTGAAGAGTTTAATCGACAAGCTGTTTCTATTATGGCGAAGTATCACTTTGCCCCTACAGAAAGATCAAAAGAAAATTTAGTTAAAGAAGGTAAGGACCCTGCCTCTATTTTTGTTACGGGAAATACGGCTATTGATGCTCTAAAAACTACAGTAAGAGAAGACTATACACACGAACAGTTAGAGTGGGTATCTGATAGTAGGTTAATAATGATAACCGCTCATAGAAGAGAAAATCTTGGAAAACCAATGAGAAATATGTTTAAGGCAATAAAGAGAATTATTACTGAACATCCCGATATAAAGGCAATTTATCCTATCCACATGAACCCTGTTGTGAGAGAAACAGCTAACGAAATTCTTAGTGAGTGCAATAGGATAAGAATTATCGAACCACTGGATGTTGTAGATTTTCATAACTTTCTTTCACAGTCTTATTTAATACTAACAGATAGTGGTGGAATTCAGGAAGAAGCGCCAAGTTTAGGTAAACCAGTACTTGTAATGAGAGATACAACCGAGAGGCCAGAAGGAATAGAAGTAGGGACACTAAAATTAGTGGGAACAGATGAGGAAGTTATCTATAAGACGTTGAAACAGTTATTAATAGATCAAGAAGAATATGATAAAATGAGCACAGCAAGCAATCCATATGGAGATGGATTAGCTAGTAAAAGAATTGCGGATATACTAGAGCAAAAATAGCTGATACATTACCATGAATCAGCTTAATGAACTTGAAAAGAGTTTTAAACTCTCAACAAGTAAATGAACAAAATTATAGCGTGAGAAGGGCTCTTATTTATGAAAGAGAAAAAAAATATTTTTTATTCAAGAACATATAGACATCTAGAAAATAGATTGTCAAAAGGAATTTTGTATATGTTCGTATTAGTAATTCCTGTTTTGTTGATATTTATCCTCAATATTAAAAATATAACTGTATTTATGTCCGAGTTGGCAATTTATATACTAAGCAAGGAGTTTAAAGGGGTTGAATTCTACAAAGGTGAAGACCATTTTTCGATATTGGGGAATATAGAATTTGTAAGCCTACCTACAGTATATCCAGAGATATTATTTGTTTTACTAAATATAATCCTTGTTCTTTCAGCCGTTATTTTTTTAAATATTGGAAAAAAACGAGGAGGAGCGCTGAGTATCTATTTTACTGCAATATCTTTGATACATATAATTAATTGCATTTATTTTATCTTTGCAAGTGATTTTTTTCCATATACAGGATCTGAGTATTCAAATCTATACATGAAGCAACAAATCAGCATATGGATTAGCTTTATAGTTATGGCTGGTTTGATTACAGGTTTTGTGGTGAACAAAGGAGTAATATATAAAATTGTAACTTTTTTTTCGATAGTAGTGTATTCACTAGCATTCGGCATAATACGTTATATTGTATTCTTGTACATTGTTCAAAAGTTCTCAATTCTCTATATGGTTTTATTATTCTTTATTCTGGGGCCTTTTTTTGATTTTTTATATTTTGTAACTATTTATGGTCTTTATATCAACAAAATGACTAAATTATTAAACAACAAATTGAGAGGAGAGGAGTGGTTGTGGTCATAACAATATTAAAGGCTTATATGATCTTTGTTATCATCGTTATGCTGATTTATGCCATAAGACATTTCGTTTTCTCGTATAATCGTTTATTTGGAAGACAGAAACTTTACTATAACGATATTTATTCGACAAAAATGCCGTATATTTCTGTATTGATACCAATGCATAATGAAGAAAAGGTGTTGAAATACGTATTAGACTCCCTTTTAGAATGTGAGTATGATAGAGATCGGTTAGAGATTATTCCTATTAACGATAATTCACTAGATAAGACGAAAGAGCTTTTAGACAAATATCATGATGAATACGAGTTTATTCGACCACTACATAGAGATAGCAAGGACAGAGGGAAACCAGCAAGTTTAAATAATGCGATGAAAGTAGCTAAAGGTGAAATCATTATTGTTTTTGATGCAGATTATCGCCCAGCGAGGGACATGTTGAAACAATTAGCTGTTGGATTTCAAAATCCTGAAGTAGGTGCTGTTATGGGTAGAGTGATCCCTTACAATGCAAACAAAAATCTTTTAACTAGACTGATTAATCTTGAAAGATGTGGTGGTTATCAGGTTGACCAACAAGCAAGATATAATATGGGCTTAGTTCCCCAATATGGTGGTACAGTTGGAGGATTTAGAAAGGATTTAATAGTGGAATTAGGAGGATTCAATCCCTTAATACTTGCTGAAGATACAGAACTAACCTATAAATTATTTACAAATGGATGGAAAGTTGTCTATGCTAATTCAGCAGAATGTTATGAGGAGGCACCAGAAACGTGGGAAGTGCGAGCTAAGCAGATAAGGAGATGGGCAAGAGGTCATAATCAAGTTTTATTTAGATATTTAGGAAAAGTAATAGTAACTCCGTATATGAATCTAAGGGAAAAAGTAGACGGCATATTATTACTTTTTGTGTATGCAGTTCCATTTTTTCTAGTAATGGCTCATGTATGTTCTTTTATTTTGTTTTTTCTTGGTGCAATGAATTTATTTGTTGGTTGGTGGGCTCTTTTGTTTATTGGAGCTTACACTTCCTTTGGGAATTTTGCACCATTTTATGAAATAGGGACAGGCTTGATGTTGGATGGAGTTGAAGGGGAGGCATCGTTACTACCCTTTTTAATGATTAATTTTTATTTTTACATGTGGCATATAAGTCTTGGATTTATAGACGCAATAGTGGATGTAATCACAAGACGCCGGGTAAAGTGGGCTAAAACTAAGCGATTTACGGAATCCTCCAACAAAGAGGAAGAGTCAATAAATAAAGAAAAGGAGACTATTGAAATTTAGAACAGAAAGGAGCGATGATATGCCATGGAAATAGAAGTACTAGCCGTATTATTTACTTTTCTTTTTATATTGCCAATTATTTTAGCGAGTTCATACTATAAAAAACAAGAGGGAGAGATTTTATTTATTAATCACTCAACTTTCCCACCAATAAAAGTGGGCTCCATGCTTGATAATTCAAGCAAAAT